>Ga0187786_10000183_pt1 | contig 20311 bp, 15 predicted proteins | sample 0815_BV2_10_20_M_FD_132449 | JGI IMG/M metagenome (GOLD analysis project Ga0187786, IMG submission 132449) | Tropical peat soil microbial communities from peatlands in Department of Meta, Colombia - 0815_BV2_10_20_MG | ecosystem: Environmental > Terrestrial > Soil > Wetlands > Peat | place...
GAGGTAAATGCTTCGTTGTTCAAGCCCATGACCTTTACGGGAAAGGAACAAGGGAACTTGAGGATTTGATGGTCTGAGTCCATATTCGTCAACCGAAGAAACAGAATTGGCTGCAAGCAAACGTAGAATTACGACAGGAAGACAAATTTTATGATGGTCTCTTACCATCCCCCCGACGCCCCGCCGCCGCCTGAGGATCCGCCGCCACCTGAAAACCCGGAGCTCGAGCCGCCCGAACTCCAGGAGCTGCCGGACCCGCCTGACGAGATCGAGAACCCGCCGATTGAGGCATGTCCCTTGGTGCGAAGGTCATTACCGGCCTTCTTGTACCAGTCCATGTTTCTGAGGATCAGCTTGGCAGCAGGATACACGACCAGATAGGTGATGAGCAGCGTGAGCGCTCCTTTGGTGCCCACGACCACAATGGGGAACATGGCCCAGAAGGGGATCAGGAAGAAATAGAGAAACCATCCCACGCCGGGCGTCAGAATTCCGATTACGGTGAACAGGCCGATGATGCCGAAGATGAAGGCGCCGAAGAGGATCCGTTCGGTGAGCGGCATGTTGGGTTCCTCGATATTGGAAAGGAATGATTTTTTCGTGTCTTGTGACGCCGAGGCCGTTACTTCTTCCGGTGCTTTGCCATGTTCGAGCACCGTGAGGATCGCGCTTACGCCCGCTGAGATGCCGCCGTTGAAATCACTGTCCTTGAACTTCGGGGTCATGACGTTCCTGATGATGCTCCCCGCAAGTGAATCGGGAATCGTTCCTTCCAGCCCGTAGCCTACTTCGATGCGCATGCGGCGGTCGTTCGGAGCCACGAGAACCAGGATTCCGTTGTCCTTTCCCTTCTGGCCGAGCTTCCATTCCTTGAAAACCGAGTTCGCATACTCTTCAATGCTTTCACCTTCGAGCGAGGGCACGGTGAGCACGGCTACCTGGTTCGTTGTCTGCTGTTCATGGGCCTTGAGCTGCTCCGTTATGGAACGCCGCGTATCGTCGGTCAGGATCTGGGCATTGTCGGTCACGCGTCCCGTCAGATACGGCACGGTCATGCCGGAGGCAAGAGCCGGGACGAGAAGCAATACGGGTATGAGCACCCTCTGAAAAATATTTTTCATGATCCTTTCTCCTCGATGACGGCATCAGGAAGCTCATTCTCCGGGGAAGAACCGGTTGACGTGGCTGCAAGCCTCTTTTCCAGCCCCTCGAGCCCGCTCTCCAGCGCAGGGGCTACCCAGCCCGCTGCAAGGGCGGCTGTCATGCCGCTGACAATTTCATGCATTGCCTCCCTCGTCAGCCGTTTGTCCAGCCCTTTGTCCGGCAGCAGCACAACCTGCCGCTCAAACATGCTGACAAGCAGCAGGATGCCGGTTCGTCCGCGCGTAGCGAACAGCTGATGGTCCAGAAAAAGCGCCTGCGCGTACTGCCGCACCTCGACCTCTGCGCGGTGCGCATCGAGCAGGAGCCGGGCGAGCGCCGGCACGGCTATGCAAAGCAGTGCGCATGCGGCGCCGACAAGAAGCGTTGTAACGACGGCGGTCAGCACAGCCATGCCCGAGGGCCATCCCGGCCTGAGCTGACTGAACAGCATGGCCGCGAGCCCGCCGGCTGCCGCGCCCAGGGCAAAAGCTTTCCACGGCAGCTCGTGATAGCTGTCGCTGCGCTCGATCACCGCAAGCACGACCTGCACGCCTGTCCGCTTTTCAGTTTCAGCAATCCGCTGATTGAGTTTCGTCCGTTCTTGATCATTCAGATACTGTTTCATGGAGACCTCTTGGACGGGGCATTTGAATACTATCGTTATTTACATTCTCATAATCGAAACACTATCCAGAGCGTCATTTCCGAGGCCGTGATCGGGAATCTGGTGTTAAAACATATCCCCGTTAGGGGCAGTCGGGGATGACCGATAGGCATCCTCTCAATACGATTATGGGACTGTTAATACATCTTCAGGTTTATTCATCCAGATCGCGCACCGTGCCGTCCATGTTCTTTCTGACCAGAACCTGGCGGGGCTTCGCGCCGTCGGCAGGGCCGACGATGCCGTCCTCTTCCATCATCTCGATCATGCGCGCCGCGCGGTTATAACCGACGCGCAGCCTTCGCTGCAGGAATGATGTTGACGCCTGGCCGTTCATCTGCACGAGCTCCACGGCGCGGGCGTAGTGTTCGTCGCGCTCGCCGTCCTCCACTTCCGCAACCTGGGCCTCGACCACTTCCTTCACGCGCTGCTGAAGAAGCTCGTAATTGGGCCTGCCCTGTTTCTTGACAAACTCGACGACGCGTTTTATTTCGGCTTCAGACTCGAAGCACCCGTGCACACGCACGAGGTGGGCGGAGCCGGGCGGCAGGAACAGCATATCGCCCATGCCGAGCAGGTTCTCGGCGCCATTTGCGTCGAGAATGGTGCGCGAATCGGTTTTGGAGGAGACCTGGAAGGAAATCCTCGCCGGGAGGTTCGCCTTAATGAGGCCGGTGATAACGTCCACGCTCGGCCGCTGGGTCGCAACGATAAGATGGATGCCGGCAGCGCGCGCCATCTGGGCCAGGCGCATGATCGAGTCCTCCACCTCGCGCTGCACCGTCATCATGAGGTCGGCAAGCTCATCGACGATCACCACGATGTACGGAAGCCGCTCTGCCTCAGGCACCGCCTTGTTGAAGGTCTCAATGTTCTTGGACCCCTTTTCCGCAAGCTGCCGGTACCGCCGCTCCATCTCGGCCACGAGTGCGCGAAGCGTTTCCGCTGCCTTCTTGGGCTGGGTCACGACCGGGGACAGGAGATGCGGAATGTCGTTGTAGAGCGAGAGCTCGAGCATTTTGGGATCCACCAGCACAAGCTTCACTTCGTTTGGCCGGGCATTGTACAGAAGCGCAAGAATGATGGAATTGATGGCAACGCTTTTGCCCGAGCCCGTGGCGCCGGCAACGAGAAGATGCGGCATCTTGTCGATGCTGCTCACCACGGACGCGCCGAAGATGTCCTTGCCGAGCGGGATCTTGAGCCTCGATTTATGGGACTGGTACTCGGGCGACTCGAGAATCTGCCGGAAGTATACGGTCTCGCGCGTGTTGTTCGGCACCTCGATGCCGACCGCAGCCTTGCCCGGGAGCGGGGCCACGATGCGCACGCTGCCTGCCTTCATGGCGAGCGCGAGATCGTCGGCGAGATTCACAATCCTGCTTACCTTCACGCCCGGTGCCGGCTCGAATTCGAACATGGTGACCACGGGACCGGGATAGACCTGGGTGATGCGGCCCTGGATGTCGAAGTCGAGGAGCTTTCGCGCCAGAAGCTCGGACTGGGCGAACATCTCCTCTTTCGTGACTTTCTTAATCGCTGGCGGCAGGGGATCGAGCAGGTCGGGTGATGGCAGCCGGTACGGGTCCTTGCCCTCCGCCTCCGCCATGAAGCCGAAGCTGGCCTGCACCGGCTTGGAAGGCTTTTCCGCCTTCACGATCTTCGGCTTTTCAGCAGCCAGCTGCGCTGCGGGTTTCGGCGAGTCCACGATCTTTGGCGGCTCCTTGAGCGCGGGCGGCCGCTGCTTCGCCTCGCGGGCCTTCTCCCTTCTGCCGCGGTAAACGGTGACGAGAAGATCAAACTGCTGGGACAGGCTGGCATAGGTGGCCCGCAGCCATGCCAGCGTCTTCATGAGCGAAAGAGGCGTGAGCATCATGAGCGAGATGATCATCGCCGTCGTCGTGATGATGTAGGCGCCTGTCACGGAAAAGCCCTGTTTCAGAAGTCCGGCGATGAATCCGCCGAGCATGCCTCCCGAAGGCACATCCTCGCCGAAAAGCTTGAAGGTATCGCCCTGGAGTCCGAAGAAGGCGGCCGTGGAAAAGAAAAAGACGAGGCCCCCTATTTTTTTAAGATACGGATGGATCGTCTGCCCGCCGAGCATAAAGAAAACGGCCGCGACGAAGAGAAGGAAGGCGATGACGTAGGACGTGACGCCCACGATGCGGAGCAGAGCATCGGAGAGATAGGCGCCGATGATGCCGATGTAGTTTTTAACCGGGGCGCCCGAACCCGAGACGCTGAAGCAGGGATCCGTGGCGCTGTAGGAAAGAAGGCTCAGGACGATCAGCAGGCCCGACGCGAACAACAACAGACCGACGATTTCGTTCCAGTGCTTGTGCTTGTTTGCCGCTACTGCCATAACCCTCCATAAAAAACCAAGCAGAACGTCTTTGACAGGATGAACAGGATACTGTCGGATGGAAAACAGGAGATCAACCGCAGAGATGTTGAGTCGCGGAGAAAAACACGGCCATTTTGCTCAGTGTTCTCTGCGACTCTGCAGTTACCCAGAGCCTCTGCTTTTTGGGTTCCAATGTAAAATTCTGTTCATCCTGTTATCCAGTCAAAAAGCCTTTTGCTGGGCGCCTCTGTTACATCCGCGCTGCCCACAGCAGGACAACTGCGGCTGCGAGGGCAAGGCGATACCACACAAAGAGGTCCATCGAATGCCGGCTGAGATAGGAGAGAAGAAACTTGATGCTGAGGTACCCCACGATTGCGGAGCATGCGACGCCCGCCAGGAACGGAACCGCCTCACCCGGAGCGAGCTTGAGCTTGGCGAGCTTCAGGACCGAGGCGCCCGCGATGACGGGAGTGGACAGGAGAAAGGAAAAACGGGCGGCGCTCTCCCGCGTGTAGCCCGCCATGAGGCCGGCGCTGATGGTGATTCCCGAGCGCGACACGCCGGGCACCAGGGCGAGCGCCTGGGCGCAGCCGATGAACAGGGACTGGCCGAGCGTCATCTTTTCGAGTGCCGCGGCCTTCGCTCCGTACCGGTCGCACGCCCATATCACGATACTGATGACGGTGAGCGATGCCGCGATGAGCAGGGGATTGCGGAAGGCGTGCTCCACAACGTGCTCGAACTTAAGGCCGAGCACTCCTGCTGGTATCGTTGCAAGAACAATGAACCAGACCATCCTGCCCTCGCCGGTTTTCCATGAAGCATCACCGAAGCCCCGGAAAAATTTGGCGAGCAGATCCAGCCAGTCTTTCCAGAAAAACCCGAGGATGGCCACGAGCGTACCAGCGTGGAGCGCTACGTCGAAATTCAGGCTGTCGATGAGCGTTCCCTGCGACCTGATCATCCAGGGAAACAGGATGAGATGTGCTGAAGAGCTGATGGGCAGGAACTCCGTAATGCCCTGAATGATGCCGAGTATGATTGCCTCAAAAAGAACCACGTCTCACCTCAAGTTTCGTCTTACCTGTGCATGCTGAACTTTGAACTAAGGCTTCACCGAATGCCCGAACCAGATTCCCGCCCCGACGGCCGAATAGCTTGCCGCGAGCAGGACCCAGTGCATGGCATTGATCATCTTGAGCGCCTTGTTCATGTCGATTTTCGACGGATCTGCAAAGATGCGCGCAAGGACCTTCCGCTCCGATAACAGTACGGTCGTGTACAGCGCCCACGCAAAGATCATGATTACGATGCCGAGCCCCTTGGGTTCGACAAGCACGTTGACGCCCTGGCGCAAAGACAGCAGCCAGAAGCCCGTCATAAAGGCGATCGCGAGGATCCATTTCACTATGAACGCGAAGCGGTGTTCAACCCCCTGGAACAGAAGCGCCTTTTCAAGGGAGCCCTCAGTGCGGTACATCATGGGAAAGACGACGGTCGTTACGAACGTCACGCCGCCAATCCAGACAATGATGGAGAATACATGAATGATGAGCAGGGTCTGAAACAGCACCTGACCTCCCCGGGCAAGCGGAAAATGGCCGTGTTAACGAACTGCATTATTTCACAAAGCAGGGGGGAATTCAAGATGTTTAAAGGACGCGAACGACGATTTTGCCGAAAACCCTGCGGGAGAGCATCTTCTCATAGGCCTGGTAAATGTCGTTGAACGCGAATACCGAATCGATGACAGGCCGCACGTGTCCGAAGAGCTTCAGATACTGTTTCATTGCAGCTTTCGGTCCGACGTAGACGCCATGAATTCTCAGGTTCTTGCCGAAAACGTACCGGAGGCTCAAAGGGATCTCGTCGCCTGACGTTGCGCCGAACGTTATGAGGGTTCCGCCTTTCTTAAGACAGGACAGGGATTTGTTGAACGTAGCTGCGCCGATGTGGTCCACGGCGATGTCCGTGAGGTTCCCGTCGGTGATGCGCTTTACCGCCTCAACGAAATCCTCCTTCCGATACTGGATCACGTGGTCCGCGCCGAGCGCCTTGGCCCTTTCGATCTTCCAGTCGTCGCCCACGGTGGTGATGACGTTCGCGTGGAACAGCTTTGCGACCTGGATAAGGGCAGACCCCGCCCCGCTTCCCGCTGCGTGTACCAGGACCGTATCCCCCTGGCGTATGCCTGCGCGCAGGACCAGGGAATTCCAAGCCGTTGTGTAGGTGATGCCGAAGCAGGCTGCTTCTTCAAACGACAGGCCTGCCGGTTTGGGGAAGACATTTGCCGCGGGAACGTTCACGTATTCCGCTGAAACACCGTTCGTGCGAACACCGAGAAGGGAAAAGCTGTTGCATTCATTGTCGCGGCCGCTCAGACACGCATCGCAGTAACCGCAGGAGAGTCCGGGAAAGATGATTACTTCATCGCCGGTCTTGACATGGTCGATGCCCGGGCCGACACGCTCCACGACTCCCGATGCATCAGACCCAAATATGTGCGGAAGCGCAACCCGGACCGGATAGTTTTCGCTCATGACCCAGAGGTCGAGGTGGTTGAGGGAGAAGGCGTGAACGCGGACAAGGACTTCGTTGCTGGTGGTTGCAGGGATGGGGAGGTCTCCGGAAATGATCCCTTGATAGCCCTGCTGTTTTTCATAGAAAAGCGCTTTCATCTCAGGAACCTCTCTTCTCAGTATAGCCTCGGAAGAGGCGACTTACAAGCAGGGTGCACGTACGTCCCGTGCAAATGCACTGATATACAATCTTCCCTGCCCTGTCGTTTTATACGGGGAGAAAAAAAATCCCCTTCGTGAGAGAAGGGGAGGAACGGGGTTTGAACATGAGTACCAAGGCGGGCGGAGGCTTCCGAGCGGTCACCTGCGCTCAGCAGGATTTACATCCCATACGTTCTTAGCGTACTCCCCGATCGTACGGTCGCTCGAAAACTTGCCCATGTTCGCGACGTTCAGGATGGCGCGGCGCGACCATGCCTCGGGATCACGGTAGAGCGCATCGACCTGTTCCTGGCACGCTATATAGGATGCAAAGTCGGCCAGCAGCAGGAAATGGTCGCTGCCCATGAGCATATCAGAGACGGGCCGGAACCGTCCCGGGTCATCGGGGGAAAAATAGCCGGACCCGATCATATCAAGCGCCTGTTTCAGTTCGGGATTGGATGCATAAAGCTCCCAGGGTTTATGCCCCCGGCTGTACAGCGCACCGACCTCCTCCGCGGTCAACCCGAAAATGAAGATATTGTCGTCTCCCACTTCCTCCTTGATCTCGATATTTGCTCCGTCAAGCGTACCGATGGTGAGACCGCCGTTCAGAGCAAGCTTCATGTTGCCGGTGCCCGAGGCCTCGGTGCCGGCCGTCGAAATCTGCTCGGACAGGTCGCAGGCGGGAACGATTTTCTCGGCGTTCGAGACGCTGTAGTCCGCGATGAAGACGACTTTGAGGAGATTACCCACTGCCGGGTCGTTATTCACCACATCACCCACACTGTGTATCAGCTTGATGATGTGCTTTGCCATGGCATACCCCGGCGCAGCCTTGCCGCTGAAGATCACGGTGCGCGGCACGAAGCCCGCCACGTCGCCCCGCTTGATGCGGTTGTAGCGAGTGATGACGTGCAGCACGTTCAGGAGTTGCCTCTTGTATTCATGGATCCGCTTGATCTGCACGTCGAAGAGTGAGTCGACATTGATGTCGAGTTTGAGCCGCATCTTGATGATCTCGGCGAGCCGCTGCTTGTTCGACCGCTTCACCATGCGGAACTGCTTCCGGAACTGAGCATCATCGGCAAGGGGGGTGAGCTTCTTCAGCTCCGCAAGATTGCAGACCCAGTCGTCACCGATGTGCTGCGAGATGAGCGCGGACAATCCGGGATTGGCCTGGTGCAGCCATCTGCGCGGCGTGATGCCGTTGGTGATGTTGATGATCCTGTCCGGGTACAACCGGTCGAAATCCTCAAAAATGGTATGTTTCATCAGTTCCGTGTGGATGCGCGCCACGCCGTTCACGCGATGGCTTCCGATGATCGCAAGATGCGCCATCCGGAGCCTCCTGCCGCCGTTTTCGTCCACCACGGACATCCGCTTCAGCAGGTCCGGGTCTCCGGGATAGTTGTGGTGCACGTCCTCGAGGAAGCGGTGATTGATCTCGTAGATGATCTGGAGGTGCCGCGGCAGGATCGCCTCGAAAAGCGAGACCGGCCACGTCTCGAGCGCCTCGGGCATGAGCGTGTGATTGGTGTATGAAAAGGTGCGTCGTGTAATATCCCAGGCGCGCTCCCACGGTACATTGTGGACGTCCACAAGCACGCGCATGAGCTCCGGAATGGCGATGGAGGGATGCGTGTCGTTCAGCTGGATCGCAACCTTGTCGGGAAGCTTATCGAACTCGACATGGTCCTTGTTGTAGCGGCGCAGGATGTCCTGCAGGGACGCGCATACAAAGAAATACTGCTGTTTCAGACGCAGCTCGCGCCCCATTTGCGTGGTGTCGTCCGGATACAGAACCTTGGAGAGGTTCTCTGATTCGTTCTTTTCCTCAACGGCTTTAATATAGTTTCCTTCATTGAAATACTTGAGATTGAAGTCGCGTGAAGCCTTAGCGGACCAGAGCCGCATATTGTTCACCGTATGCGTGTCATATCCGGGCACAGGCGTATCGTAGGCCATGGCCATCACGTCCTCGGTATCGACCCAGTGAAAGCGCGATTGACCGCGCTCGTCCTTGAACTGGACAACGCGGCCGCCGAACTTGACCGGGAACAGCACTTCGGGCCGGGGGAATTCCCAGGGATTGCCGTAGCGCAGCCAGTTGTCAGGATGCTCGACCTGGTACCCGTTTTCAATGCGCTGATGGAACATGCCGTACTCGTAGCGGATTCCGTAACCGTATCCCGGCAGACGCAGCGTAGCCATGGAATCGAGAAAACACGCTGCAAGACGGCCGAGTCCGCCGTTGCCGAGGCCTGCATCCGATTCCAGTTCACGGATGCGTTCGAGATCCAGTTCCAGTTCAGAGAGTGCTTCGCGGCATTCTTCATAAAACCCCATGTTCAGCAGGCTGTTGGAAAGAAGCCTGCCCACGAGAAATTCAAGTGAGAGGTAATAGACGCGTTTCGAATCCGAGTCGTAGTAGCTGCGCATAGTCTCCATCCACCGCTCGATCAGCCGTTCCCGGACAGCATAAGCCGCTGTGTGAAACCAGTCGCGGTGGGTCGCTGTGATGGGGTCCTTGCCCATGGAATAAATGAGACGGTTGCAGAGGGAGTGCTTCAGGGACTGGCAATCTTCACCCAGCTTGTCGTATTTGAAGTCTTCTTTAGCAAAGGAATTCATGGAACCTCCGGATGCACAGATGATAGTGCTATTGTAGCATAAAAATTGCGGGGTTACGGCGCAGTCCCGCGTGCCGGATGATGGCTGCGCGCCGTGAGAACTGTCTGGAATAGCAATGGAGAGACCGCTTCCGGGATGGGATTAGATTTCCATGATAATAGGAATAATCATGGGACGACGGTCCAGCCGCTTGTTGATGAACTTCTTGAGCGCTGTTCGCACTTTAAAGGAAACGAGGGACCAGTCCCCCTTTGCTTCAGGTATCATGAGCAGGAGTGTATCCATGACAACGTCCCGCACTTCAGCAATCAAGTCCTGCGATGCATCCTCAAAAATGAATCCGCGCGATACGATGTCCGGTCCTGAAACGACCTTGCCTGATGTCTTTTCGATGCCCAGGATTACGATGACAACGCCGTCGTGGGCCAGCTTCATCCGGTCGCGCAATACAACGCGGTCCACGCCCGCCTCGCCTGCGATTCCTCCGGTCTTGCCGTCAATGTACACCCTCCCGGTGTTCACCGTCCCTGCGCGGCGCGCGCCCTTTTTCGTAAATTCCATTACGTCGCCGTTCTCGATGATGAAAATGTTCGTGTCAGGGATGTTCACCTTCCGCGCGAGCTGTGCGTGGTACACGAGGTGGCGGTATTCTCCGTGCACGGGGATGAAATAGTCCGGCTTGATGAGGCTCAGCATGAGCTTCAGTTCTTCCTTGGACGCGTGGCCGGACACATGGATTTCCGACACCTTTTCATAGAACACGTCCGCCCCGTGCTTGAAGAGGTGATTGATAATCCGTGCAATTGCCCGCTCGTTTCCGGGTATCATCTTGGACGACAATACAATGGTGTCGCCTTTTTTAATCTGAAAGTGCTTGTGCTCGTTCGCTGCCATGCGCGCCAGCGCGCTCATGGGTTCGCCCTGGCTTCCCGTGGTGATCATCACGATCTGGTCGTCGGGCAACTGCTTGAGCGCGTCCACCTTCAGCCACGTGCCTGGCGGCATCTTAAGGTAACCCAGGTCCAGGGCGATTTGGGCATTGGCGATCATGCTCCTGCCGTTCAGGATGACTTTGCGATTGAACATGACCGCCGTGTCGAGGATCTGCTGCACGCGGTGAATGTTCGAGGCAAAGGTAGCCACGACGATCCTTCCCTTGGCGCGCGAGAAAATGTCCTCGAATCCGCGGCGCACCTCCTTTTCCGAGAACGTGTAGCCGCCCTGGGACGCGTTCGTGCTGTCCGACAGAAGCACAAGCGTGCCGTTGTCCCCGTACTCGGCAAAGGTGCGCAGATCCATGATCTCGCCGTCCACGGGCGTGGGGTCAATCTTGAAATCTCCCGTATGCACGACCCTCCCCACGGGCGTTGTAATCCCGAGTCCCACGCCGTCCACGATGCTGTGGGTCACGCGGATGAACTCGACAGCGAAGCAGCCGAGCTTGATCACGTCGCGGGGCCGCACGGGGATGAGCTTCGCTGTTTCTTCGAGGTCGTGCTCCTTCAATTTGTCTTTCACGAAGCCGAGCGTGAGCCGCGTACCATAGACGGGAATACCGGGAACCTCCCTCAGCAGGAAAGGCAGTGCGCCGATGTGGTCCTCGTGGCCATGGGTCAGCACAATGCCGCGCAGCCGGTCGCTGTTGTCGGTCACGTACGAGAAATCGGGGATCACGATGTCCACACCGAGCATCTCGGCGTCGGGAAACATGAGGCCCGCATCGATGACGATGAGATCACCCGAGCACTCGAGCACAGTCATGTTCAGGCCGATCTCGCCGACGCCGCCCAGGGGAATGATAGAGAGTGTTTCCGGGAGTTCCGGGGCATGAGGTGCGGGGGTACCGTCTGTCACTGGTGTGTTCTCCTGCTGTGCTCGTGGTTGGTGCATGTGGAGAGGCGGGTAGCGTCAACAACGGATGCCGCGTTTCCTGCTCCCTCTCCAGGGATAGGGTGCCTGCCAAGCATGCCCTGGTTTCAGCGCTGTAAATTGACGTATGTTTATTATAGCAAAAGCGAGCCTCACTATAAAAAAGGAAACGATCGTGTTGACGGGAGCTCCTCTGTTAATTTTCTAGGCAGGGATAGCTGCTCATGAGCGCACAGTGTTTTTTGCCGGTGGTGATTGTTTTCGGCGTTTTGTTCCGGGTTGCTACGGCAGGCAACCAGCACAATGATCTCAATTCATTCGTCGGTCAAGATTGCGGTATTGGATCGCTTCAGCTATATGATGCGACTCGATCCGCTCATTTCCCTCGATGTCGGCGATTGTACGGGCTACTTTCAGGATGCGGTTATACGCTCGGGCGGAAAGACCGAGCCGGCTCATGGCGGTCTCCATCAGGTGGAGGCTGTTTTCATCGATCTTGCAGTACTTCCTGATATGCCTCGGCTTCATATGAGCGTTGGCATATATGCCGTCACTCCGGAACCGCTCATACTGGATGGCGCGGGCCGAAGTTACCCGGCCGCGTATTGCCGCGGACGATTCAGCCGGTGCATCCGACGAAATTTCATTGAATTTAATGGCCGGCACTTCGATGTGAATATCGATCCGGTCCAGGAGAGGACCGGACACGCGGGACCGGTAGGTCTGGACCTGGTGCGGCGTACACTGGCACTGGTGCTGCGGATCGCCCCAGTTGCCGCACTTGCAGGGGTTCATGGCGGCGACAAGCATCAGCGACGCAGGATAGGTGAGCGATGTCACGGCACGGGATATGGTTACGCAGCCATCCTCGAGCGGCTGCCGGAGTGCTTCAAGCACATTTCGCTTGAACTCGGGGAGTTCGTCGAGGAAAAGCACGCCGTTGTGTGCGAGGCTGACCTCGCCGGGTTTTGGAATCTGGCCGCCGCCGATCAGGCCTGCATCCGAAATAGTATGGTGGGGGCTTCTGAACGGCCTTGTTGCAATGAGGGGCTGGCCTTTTTTAATAAGGCCCATGATACTGTGAATCTTCGTGGTCTCAATGGACTCGTCGAAATTCATTTGAGGAAGTATCGTGGGAAGCCGTCGCGCAAGCATGGTTTTGCCCGACCCTGGAGGACCGATCATCACGATGTTGTGCGCCCCGGCAGCAGCTACCTCAATGGCGCGCTTCGCATGCTCCTGGCCTTTGACTTCGGAAAAATCCTCCTGATATGCTGACAATGTCGCGAAGGCTTCTTTCACGTCGATGGAGAGGGCCTCACATGCGGCGGCCCCAGTGAAAAACTCGACGACCTGCGGCAGGGTCTGCATGCCGTAGATCGGAACAGCGTCCACTACTGCAGCCTCCTGTGCATTATCCGCCGGAATGATCATGCCGCGGTGTCCCGCCTTCTTCGCAAGAACTGCCATGGAAAGCGCGCCGCGAACGGATTTCAACCGTCCGTCCAGCGAGAGTTCCCCTACAATCAAATAGCCGTTCGCCTGTTCCTGCGTTAAAACTCCTTCCGCGATAAGCATGCCTACCGCGATGGGGAGATCAAATGCCGATCCTTCCTTCTTGATATCTGCAGGTGCGAGGTTCACGATGACCTGCTTGAGGGGAAAATCGAATCCCGTGTTTTTGAGCGCAGTGCGGACCCGTTCCTTGCTTTCCTTCACTGCAGCGTCCGGCAGCCCCACCGTCGAGAAGAACGGCAGTCCCCTGCTCGCTATATCGACTTCCACTTCCACAGGATAGGCATCGATGCCGAGTACGGCCGAACTGATGACCTTGGAAAGCATGAAGGCTCCCGATGAGGCGCTGCATGAATAAAACGACGACCTGGATGGTTATGCTCTGACGAATTGTTATAGCAGAGATTGATGGTGGAGTCAAACTGAAAAAAAACAATGATTACTGTTTAAAACGCGTCACGAACGCGCCGATAAACCGCATGGTGCGCACGTAATCCGCAAAGGGCACTTCTTTGACGACACCGCCGCCGGGCCTGTTCGTCCGGTCCTTGTCCCCTGCGGCATGAATGACGTACGGCTTACCTGATTTGACGCGCACGATCGACAGGTGCGCGACGATTTCCTCCACCACGCGCTTTTTCGGATCCTTGACCCAGTAGATAATATCGCCGTCCTGAAGCTGTTTCTGGAGTGTGCGGGTCGCAAGAATGTTTTTCGGGAGAATGTCTACGGTCTCTTTTCCACGAGAACCGGTGATGGATTTGGTTTCGCCGAGGTCCGAAGTGATGTTTTTGCCCCATTTCCCGCTGAACACCATGTCCTCGCCGTATTCAAACCGTTCGGCATAGTTCGTCACCAGACCGTCTTTCTGTTTTCCCTGCGTACGAAACCGGAGTGCAAGGGCCTTTTCGACAGCCTCGCCGGGAGTCGTGGTCTGCGCCAGTTCGGCGGACCGGAAGACATGGTACATGCAGTCGACTTTCTCATCTGCAACAATGCGGTTTGTGCGCACATAGAGTCCCAGCGGATCAGGATCATACGGAGTTCCAATGAACCGGGCTCCCCAGTAAGCAATGCGCTTCCCGAGCGGCAGCTGCGCTGCGCGCGCCTGTGCCAGCAGAATATCCTCCGCCGTCATCTGTGCGGGGCGTTTTTTTTCATCGGCGCCGACTCCGATGATGCGTATTCCATACTGGAATGCATTGCCATGCCGCCGGTCATACACAGCGGCAATTTGAACCGTGCCTTTCCGCGCCACCTGCAGAAATTGCCCTGATCCAAGGTACAGGCCTTCGCGTTCTCCGGAGAAGACAAGAATGTCGCCCGGTTCCAGTTCTTTTTTCGACACCCGAACACCTTTATCCTTGATGTCGCCGAGTTCTCTGCTGATAGATATGCCATGGATCCGGTAGGAAACGGCGATAAGGCCGCCTTCGTCGATCCCTTGGGCGGTCATGCCGCCGGCGAGGTGGCGCACTCCCTGGAAGCGGCGTGCTGTCGAGGCAATCTCCTCCGGACGCGTAGTATTGATCACCGGGTCAGGCGACTTGATCGCTATCGCGCTGGCCGCGTCGATCAGGGCGATTGAACGGTCGGGAAACTGAATCTTATAACTGTCTTTCTGCTGTTCAAGCACGGGCAGACGCGTGCCTGCATAGAGCGATACCTTGTGATTTCCCGTCTTATCGAGGATCAGCACCTCCGCCTTGGGTGCCGCGATGACAATCCGGGGCCGTTCGGTTGAAGTGTACGACGCCCCCCTGCCCTTCGGGATAATGAGGGCTTCCTGCTGAACCCACCCCTGAATGCCTGACTGGTCAGGGGGGGCGATGAGATAGTGATTGTCCTTCTTTTCCAGAATGCGGACCATGTCGCCCATCAGCACCTGCGTCATGAGCGGGGACTTGGGGAACGGCTCCTCATGCACATTTGCCAAAGGTGCGGATACAATGCCGAGCGCTTCACTGGGTTGAGCGTATATCCGGAACGGAGAGAACAGGACAGCGCTGAACAGCAGTATGGCGAGTGTTTTATTCATCGGATACATCAGGACGTCAGGATGGACAGCACCGGTTGCTGCTGCCTGAATCGGGAAAATGGTGCCGAAGGGGGGACTCGAACCCCCATGGGTTGCCCCACACGCCCCTCAAACGTGCGTGTCTACCAGTTCCACCACTTCGGCACTTGTTGTTACTGCATAACCACGGTTGTCATCGTCTGCCGAGCAATGTGCCTGCAGCCGTGTCCCCGTGTCAGGAGGACTATTTTTTCAGGGCTGGTTGTTTCAGCGCGATCGGCGTCAGCCAGTCTGCATGTCGGCTGTCACGACCGTGAACGATATCAAAGAATGCGGCCTGAAGCTCCTTGGTAACCGGCCCGGGTTTGCCCGCTCCCAGAATGCGGTTATCCACCTCGCGGATCGGCGTAATCTCGGCCGCGGTTCCCGTGAAAAACGCTTCATCAGCGATGTACAGCTCATCGCGGGTAAACCGCTCCTCAACAAGACGCATGCCGCGCTCACGCGCAAGCTGCATGACCGTCTCCCGGGTGATGCCTTCGAGAATAGAGGTCAGCGGCGGTGTTTTAATGATCCCGTTGCGCACCATGAAGACGTTTTCGCCGCTGCCTTCGGCGATATATCCGTCCGTATCAAGCAGCATCGCCTCATCATAGCCGTCTTTCAGCGCTTCGCGTTTAGCCAGGAGCGAATTGGCATAATTCGCCGTGGCTTTGGCACGTACGAGTGTCGCATTCACATGCGGACGGCTGAACGAAGAAATTTTCACCCGAATGCCGTTTTGCAGGCCTTCGTCGCCGAGGTAGCTGCCCCACGGCCAGACGGCGATGGAAAGCTCTACGGGGTTGTCCTTCGGGAAAATACCCATGGAGCCGTAACCGATGAATGCGAGCGGCCTGATATAGCAGGCATCGATCTTGTTCATACGAATCGTTTCAAGGATGGCTTCGCTTACCGCAGCCCGCGTAAAGGGAATTTCCATCTGCAGGATGTGCGCCGAGTCGAACAGGCGGTCAACATGCTCGGCAAGTCTGAACACGGCAGAGCCGTTATCCGTCTGATAGCAGCGAATGCCCTCGAACACACCTGTTCCATAATGAAGAGTATGGGCGAGGACATGCACTTTGGCTTCATCCCACTTGACAAATGTGCCATTCAGCCAAATTTTTTCAGTCGCTTGAAGCATGGTCGTAATTTATAACAGCCTGTGCTGGAATTGTCAATCCTTTTTTTCCCGGGTGTTGCGGGCAGTCGCAGCCAGCTGAAATAACCCCTCCCCGCCCGCGAAGAAGGGGTCACAGCAAGGAGGGATGATAACGCGGTGCATCAGTGCGCAAATAGAATATCAAGAAGAACTGGTTATGATACATCAACGAGGAGGTGTTGTTAAGGGGAGATGGAGAAAAACCGCAGCAGCATCATATGATACCTTTTTTTCGTGCCTTGATGATGGCATCGTTGCGGTCTTTTGCCTGAAGCTTTTCATACATATTTTTAATATGGGTATGAACGGTATGCGTACTTATCTTCAGCGCCTCTCCGATTTCCTTGTACGTCAGCCCGTCTTCCACGAGCTTGACGATTTCCGTCTCGCGCTGGGTCAACAGGAACTGCGCACCGGTTCCCGTGGCTCCTTGAAATTCGTAAATGAGTTTGCGCGCGATTTTGGGGCTCATGGGTGCGCCGCCCTTGTAAAGGGAATGTATGGATTCGATAATTTCGCGCGGGGTGCTTCCTTTCAGGATATAGCCCGATGCACCGGCTTTAATGGCGGCAAACACCTTGTCGCGGTCCTCAAAAACCGTATGCGCCATGATTTCGATGGATGGCATCTCTTGTTTGGCTTTTTTTATCAAGTCAACGCCGGACATGCCGGGAAGCCCCAGGTCGGTCAGCATCACGTCGGGCGCCACATCCTTTAACGAATGAAGTGCATCTTCAGCCGAGCGGTACGAGCCGGCAACGGTAATCCCCTCCTCGCCGCGGAGCAGCAAGGTGAGATTTTCCAGAAGCAGCGGATCGTCTTCAATAATTACAAGGCGCATGACTGAAATGTAGCACAAAGAACCTTAAAGTTCCATCCCCTGATCGGGGGTACGTGGCATTGTAAGAAAGTCTGTGTGGTGAGTCAAGCGAATATCAATATATACATCCAAGGCCGGTCTGCGGGGTGGCAGTGTTCTGGAGGGTACTCTATTATACCTCTACCGCGGCTCCCGGATACCTGACTATTTGACAGAAATCCTGGCGGGCGCTACACTTAAGCTGTACCGATGCTGCACTACGAGGAGGGGGACGCCATGCAGCTGAAAACAATATTATTCCCGACGGATTTTTCTCAGGGGGCGCGCGCCGCAATGGACCATGCACTATCGCTGGCGCAGGACTATCAGGCCAAACTCATTCTGCTGTACGTGATTCAGGATATCAGCATCGCGGAGTGGTACATCCCATCATCATTATCATTAACCGATCTCGTGGAGGATATGCAGAAGAGCGCCGAAATGGAAATGGCAAAATGGGGCGCGGAGGCCTCAGCCAAAGTAAAAAATGTTGAACAGCAGGTCATCCGGGGCGTGCCCTTTGTCGAAATCATCAAGATGGCAAAGGATAAAGGCGCCGACCTGATCGTGATCGGCACTCACGGCAGGACCGGCATTGATCACATGCTCTTCGGAAGCACTGCGGAAAAAGTCGTCAGGAAAGCCGCGTGCCCGGTGCTCACGGTGAGGATTCCCGGAAAAGAGTTCAAGATGCCGTGAACCGGACGAAACCGGCCGTCCGGCAAGGTTTCGTGTAAAACCGCTCTCAACGCGCAGGGAAAATGTCCGTCAGGGCAGGCCGAAGCCTGCCCTGCGTTTTTTATTGTCCCAAGAGCGTTGTAAACGTATCGTGATGTCCTTCCTCTTCTGAAAGAATCTCTTCGAACAAGAGACGCGTTGTCTCGTCACCCTCGGACGCAGCCTGCTTGATGATATCCTTGTAGAGTGTGATCGCCTCTTCCTCTGCCTTTACGTCGGCCTTGAGCATCTGCTCGGGCGTGCCGCCTACAGCAATGGGATTTGGCTTGGTCGTGGGATTGACATCGAAGTAGAAGAGCCTCTCTGCAATCTTTTCCGCGTGCTTCATCTCGTCCACAGCGATCTTTTCGAATACGTCCATGAGCGACGCCGAATTCAGGCCTTTTACCATGATATGATGCCACATGTATTGCACGATTGCCTGAAGCTCTCCAGCGATCGCCTGATTCATCATTTCCGTCAACTTGGGACTTGCCTTTTGTACCATATACGCTGCCTCCTTCGGGAAATTGGGTGATTAAATATGACGAACGACAATAGTGTAACTATAGCACGGTGGTAAAGCGGTTTCAACGGTTCATCATAAACATTTTCTCCGTCATGCGCCGCTTTTTCTTTTTTGTTCCGCCCGCTCCACAATGCAGGCAATGCCGCCTTCACGCATCCCGGGGCGGTAACACCCGTTGCATGAGATGCACCGCGCCCGTGAAACATCCCCGCCCTGCCACCGCTTCACCAGATCGGGTTCCCGAATAAATGGCCGTGCAAGCGAAATATAATCCGCCCCGGCACTTTGGAGTGCCCGTTCTGCGATGTCGAACGACCGGAACCCGCCCACGACCATGACGGGACACGCAACAGCCCGCTTGATTTGTACCGCAAGTTCGAGATTGTAGGCCTCCTTCTCCCGTGTATCGATCGTTTTCCGTGCGGGCAGGAGATCACCTGATGCCGGGGTTCCACTGCTCACTTCAATTGCATCGATCCCGGCGCGATCGAGCGCGGCAGCAACCAGGACAGCGTCGTCGGGGGTCAGCCCCTTTTCCGCGTGATCCGACCCGTTCAGTTTCAAAAGAACAGGAAACGTCTTGCCGACTTCAGTTCGCACCCGCCGGTACACAGCCAGCAGAAAACGGGCCCGGTTCTCAATGCTCCCCCCGTATTCATCCGCACGGAGGTTCGTGCGGGGCGAAAGAAACTGGCTGATCAGGTAGCCGTGTGCGGCGTGGATCTGGACCGCGTCGAAGCCCCAGGCCTTTGCCCGTTTCGCGCTCGCGGCAAACGAACGGACCACGTTCTCGATGTCTTGCTGTGTCATTTCGACGGGCATACCGCTGTACTCCTCGGCTGCAACGGCCGATGGCGCGATCAGCTTTCCGTCTGATGCGACCCGAGCCTGTCCCCCCGTATGCACCAGCTGCATGCAGAGCTTGCCGCCTTCCCTGTGCACAGCCGCGGAGAGCATCTTCATCTCTTTTTCGAAATCATCGCGATGCGCGCCGAGGGATCCGCGCGTCTGCTTGCCGTCGCGCAGAACGTACGCATAACCTGTAATGATAAGTCCCACGCCGCCCCGGGCAAGGTCCTGGTAACATCCGGCAAGCCGGCTCCCCGGACGGCCGTCTTCATCACACATCCCCTCCCAGGTTGCAGACCGCACAAAGCGGTTTCTGAGCTCCATGGCATTGATCTTTGTTGTATCGAACAGGGTATTCATAAGACATCCTTGAAGTGATGCCGTGCAATTTACCACAGGCCGCATGCCAAGTCAAAAAGGATAATTTCTGTTGCCTTGCAGCAACCCTTGAAATATAATGTCGCTCATTCCGATTTTTTAGGAGCGTGCATCACCATGGGCAAAAATCTGGTTTATAAAATACTGGAATCGCACCTCGTTGAAGGGAAACTCGAGGCCGGGACCGAGATTGCCATTAAAATCGATCAAACCCTGACACAGGATGCAACGGGCACGATGGCCTATCTCCAGTTCGAAGCCATGGATGTGCCGCGCGTCAAGACCGAATTCTCGGTGAGCTATGTGGACCACAATACCCTGCAGGACGGGTTCGAGAATGCAGATGATCACCGCTATCTCATGACTGTTGCTTCAAAATACGGCGCGTACTATTCCAAGGCAGGCAACGGCATCTGCCATCAGGTGCATCTGGAGAGGTTCGGCAGGCCCGGAAAAACGCTGCTCGGATCTGATTCACATACGCCGACGGGCGGCGGCATCGGCATGATCGCCATCGGTGCGGGCGGGCTCGACATTGCCGTCGCCATGGGCGGAGGTCCCTTCTACCTTACGTGTCCTAAAGTGGTCAAGGTGAACCTCAGCGGCAGGCTCCGGCCCTGGGTCTCAGCCAAGGACGTTATCCTATCGCTGCTCAGGATGCTCACGACCAAGGGTAACGTTGGAACGGTTATCGAGTACGGCGGTGACGGAGTTAAGACCCTGTCCGTGCCCGAGCGCGCGACCATCACGAATATGGGTGCCGAACTCGGGATAACCACATCGGTGTTTCCCAGCGACGAGGTCGCCAAGATGTTTCTGAGAGCACAACGCAGGGAGACGGACTGGATGAGTTTGGCCGCTGATCC
>Ga0187786_10000184_pt1 | contig 20150 bp, 15 predicted proteins | sample 0815_BV2_10_20_M_FD_132449 | JGI IMG/M metagenome (GOLD analysis project Ga0187786, IMG submission 132449) | Tropical peat soil microbial communities from peatlands in Department of Meta, Colombia - 0815_BV2_10_20_MG | ecosystem: Environmental > Terrestrial > Soil > Wetlands > Peat | place...
AAGCAACTCCGCGTTTACTCAACCCTCAACTGCAATATACGGCTGTGGGGGTACCTTCTTTTTGTATTGTGTTGAGCAACTATAAGGTTCAATACGCGTTTTTATGCCGTATACGATAGTCCTGGGGCGGGAGAGCTCATTGATACTAACTGCTATAATGATGCATTAAATATCATCGGCTATAACGGCATTGCTTATTCCGCGGGTATCAATTTTGTAATCCGCCGTAGAATGGGGCGTACAAATATCGGAAATGGTAAAAAGCAGGGGTGAACGTACCCTGCAATTTCGATCGGAGACGACATATATCATGGCTGCGGAAGCTATTCGATAAAAGCTATACTTCATGGACTCAGACCATCAAATCCTCAAGTTCCCTTGTTCCTTTCCCGTAAAGGTCATGGGCTTGAACAACGAAGCATTTACCTCGACGGTTGTCGCCGTGTTCCGGAAGCACATGACCCCCGCCGAATTCACCTGCGAGACGCGTCCGAGCAGCGGCAAGAAATATCTGTCCCTCACGATAACCTTCACCGCAAACAACAGGGAGCAGCTGGACGCCATCTATCAGGACCTGAACAGCGAAGACCTGGTCCTGATGACGCTGTGAGGAGAAAATACAATGAATCGACGAGCCTGCGAAATGAAGAGCAATTGTCATGAGCATCTCATCCGCGCTGCTCTTCTGTGTCTGGTCCTGTTCTTCTCCGTCATCGTCACGTCCTGCGCTAAACCAGCAGCAACTCCAATCCGGAATGTTCTTCTTGAGATCGTCACATCCTGCATCGATGTCGACGCTCCCGGGTACTGCGACCACTGCATTGCACCGCGCACAGGAAGCCCCTGCGCAGCGGGGCGCGGGTGCAGAGAAACAACGGATGTCTGGGCGGAGACAAAAGACTACATTGTGATGCGCGACAGGAAGATGTGCGGGTGTCCGGCTGACTTCGTACACGGCCTCGTGATACCGCGAACTCCGGTCATCGGCGTTGAAGATCAGCGAAAACCCGACGGCATTTGGAAGTTTGCATGGGAGGCGGCCAGGAAGAAGATCGCGAATGAAAGCGAAATCGCACTTGCGGTCAATCCGCCGGACAAGAGAAATCAGGACCAGCTGCATATTCACATCGCCAGGCTCAACAGCAATGTCCGGCCGGGTTTCGACAGCAGCCGAAAAATAACCACTCGATCACTTGATGATGTATGGCGTGCAGCAGCGAAGAAGGCGGAGGAGGCTGAACTACTGCATTACGGCATTCTCGTTGCAAAGGAAGGTGAAGCCGGTTTCGTTGTGGTTGTTGCGGATGAAAGCACGGAAAAAGCATTCACTCAGTGGGGGTGCAGGTAACTGGTGTGAGACGGGTTCCGCAAGCTTCGAACCGTGTTCATCCGTCGTTACCGCGCCTGTCAGCTGTTCTTGTAGGTTTGAATCTCCTTCAGAAAATCCTCCCCGTACCGCTCCAGTTTCACATCGCCCACACCCGAGATCTGTCTTAATTCCGGAGCCGTCAGAGGCACCCGCCTGCTCATTTCGTGCAGGGTCTTGTCCGAAAAGATAATGTACGGCGGCACATGGTGGTCCTCGGCGAGCTTTTTTCTGAGAGTGCGCAGCCGGTCAAAGAGCGACGCGTCAATAGGGCCGGCATCCGTCGCGACTGCTTTTCTTTTTCGATCCGGCGGCTTGCGTTCCTCCCGCTTCAGCCCGAAAAGGGAATCCGTCCCCTTCAGCGCGGCCGCACCTTTTGGCGTCAGCTTCAGCACGGGATACCGGTCGCCGTCGTGTCTGATGAACTCCTGCGCAAGCAGCTCTCCTGTAATGAACTGCCAGTGGCTCTTGTCCTTTCCCTTGCCTGCTCCGTAGGTTATGATTGCATCATGCCCCAGGTCGCGTATGCGCTTTGTGTCAGCGCCGGTCACGATGTCGATGACATGCGTGATGCCGAAGCGCTCCTTGACGCGCGCGATGGCTGACATGATAATCTGTGCGTCCTCCGTGATGTCGACCTGCTCCCGGTTTCCCGCGCAGATGTCGCAGCAGCCGCAATTGTCTCCGGGATACGTTTCGCCGAAAAAGGAAAGGAGCTGTTTTCGCCTGCACACATTATGCGAGGCGAAGCGAATGGTCTGGTTCAGCTTCTCCCGTGCGATCATGCGCTCCTGGGCATCGAAGATCCGGTCGATGAAATAGCGGATCTTCGGAATGTCGCCCCTGCTGAAGTAAAGACGGCAGTGGGCCGGCGCTCCGTCACGTCCCGCGCGGCCGGTCTCCTGGTAATACGCCTCAATATGCTTGGGCAGGTCCGCATGTACGACGAACCGTACATTCGACTTGTCAATGCCCATGCCGAATGCGATCGTTGCCACGATAACGGGGGCTTCATCCCGGTTGAACGCGTCCTGGTTCTTTTCACGCGCTTCCGCGGTCAACCCGGCGTGGTAGGGGAGTGCATTGATGCTGTTCGCGGCAAGAAACGCCGCAGTGCTCTCGACAGCATCGCGCGTGGTCCGGTAGATGATGCCTGATTCGCCTTCATGGTCCCGGAGAAAATCAAGCAGCTGCGCATGGATGTCCTGTTTTGGCTCGACATGGTAGAAGAGGTTCGACCGGTTGAACGAAGCGCGCAGGCAATAGGGAGAGCGCAAACCGATCTTATCGATAATATCGCGTTGCACCTTCTCCGTTGCCGTGGCAGTGAAGGCTGTTATGGGTGTCTGCGGAAAGTGCAGGGGGATCGCAGCCAGAGAAAGATAATCGGGCCGGAAATCGTGTCCCCACTCGGAAATACAGTGCGCTTCGTCCACGGCGAAAAGTGAAATGCGAAGCCCTTTGAGCGTTTCGAGAAACCGGGGCAGGGCAAACCGCTCCGGAGCAATGTAGAGCAGCTTGATTTTTCCGGAGGCGAGCCTGCGGTACGCCTCGGACATCTCCTGCTGGTCCAGGGAGCTGTTCATGAAGAGCGCTTCAATGCCGTTTTCCCGCGCTGCGTCAACCTGGTCCTTCATGAGCGAGATGAGCGGGCTGATGACCACTGCTGTTCCGTCCAGCAGGAGTGCGGGCAATTGATAGCACAGGGACTTGCCGCCTCCGGTGGGCAGGACGGCAAAGACGTCCTTTCCGCGCAGGATGTTGCTGATGATGGATTCCTGGTTCGGCCGAAAGGATTCAAACCCGAATACGGATCGGAGCGTATCAAGGGCTGATTGTGGTACAGGGTAGGGTGCCGGGTCCATGAGAATGCATCATAATCTCCGTCGGGCTGCAAGTCAAGGACGGATCGGAACTGCGGGCTTGACATTGCGCGGGGTTTGACCTACAGTACAGGCACGTAAGCGAAGAGGAACACGTCATGAAAAGCATATTGCTTGCACTCGTATCATGTGTGTGTATGGGTGCGGCTGCGTTTGGCGCAGGGCAGCCCGATCAGGACGTTATTGCAGCCGTAGAAAAGCATTACAGCGGTCTGACGAACCTTGCGGCAAGGGTTGTGCAGAAAAATTACTATAAATCCATGGATAAAACGCAGAAGTTTGACGGGCAGCTCTGGATCGAAAAACCCGGCAGGCTCCGGCTCGATTATTCGAACGGCCAGGTAATCCTCGTGAACGGGAAAGACGCGCTGTTTTACTCTCGAAAAAGCGCACAGGTCATAAAAAAAACCTTCACGGATTTCCATCACATGAACATTCCCGTTGCCTTCCTGCTCGGTGCTGGCCATATTCGCGATGATTTCGACATCCTCACCCCCGATCCGGCGAAGCCGCGCGTCCTGGAGCTTGTTCCGAAGCGGACAGGAGCATCCATGAAAAAGATGCGCCTTGTCGCGGACGGATCGGGCCGGATCGCGGATCTCACGATTATCGATAAATCAGGCAATACCACGGAACTGGACTTCACGGATGTCCGGGAAGGTATCGAAATCGACAAGTCGCTTTTTTCCTTTCAGCCGCCCAAGGGCACGGAGATTATCGAACAGTAGCCGGAAGCGGAACGATCCATATCAACATTTTTGAATGCCGGAGGGGCGTATGGCAGCGGAAAATTCATTCGATGTCGTCTCCAAGATCAACATGTCCGAAGTAACGAATGCCGTGGCGCAGACCATGAAAGAGATCGGCCAGCGATTCGATTTCAAAGGCAGCAAATCGGACATTACCCAGGAAAAGGATGCGCTTGTCATCCTCTCCGATGACGAGTTCAAGCTCAAGAGCGTCATTGACATCCTTCAGACAAAGCTTGTCAAACGCGGCGTGCCGATCAAGAACCTTACCTTCGGAAAGATGGAGGCGGCCCTTGCGGGCACGGTCCGGCAGCGCGTAGCCCTGCAGCAGGGCATTCCGACGGAAAAGGCCAAGGAGATTGTAAAGGCGATCAAGGACTCCAAGATAAAGGTCCAGGCCGCCATCCAGTCGGACCAGGTGCGTGTGTCCGGAAAAAGCAGGGATGACCTCCAATCCGTGATCCAGCTTTTAAAAGGCAAGGAGTTCGGCATTCAGCTTCAATTCGAGAATTACCGGAGCAGTTGACTTTGTTCCGTGGCGCATCTGGAGTACGGCGTCACCATCGGGCATTTCACAAAAAAACCTCATTCATGCAGCGCCGCTGTTGCCTGCAACCGTTCGATGCCCTCCGCCGGTAGCTGCGATGCGGGGAAGACCGGGCAGAAAAATCATGCACTAATTTTTTTGGTTTGACTATTCATTATATGGAACAGTACGTTCTCACGTGCAGGTTCCTTGGAAGGACAGTTCCCGCTTCCCGTTTTCTTCCGGCAATGCAGCAGCAAAAAATTCAAGCCCCTGCATGTCCTAACTGATGAATTAATCTTGCATTTCCTGCCTAAACTGCTATAATTTTGAGGATTATGCCGTACTAGGGAGCGTCCATGAGCCTTGTGGGCAGGCTGGAAGATCTTGCGTTGCCGGACATCTTCCAGATTATCAGTCTGAGCAAGAAAACAGGCACCCTTGTCGTACGCAGCCGCAAAGGCACGGGAATGGTCGTTTTCCGGAACGGCCAGGTTATCCAGGCCGCAAGCGACAGCATTCGTGACTCGCTCGGCAATATTCTCGTGTCGCAGGGCATGCTCGATGAAACCGCGCTTCAGCGGGCGCTGGCGCTTCAGAAACGGCAGACCGACATGCCGCTCGGCATGATCCTCGTGGAAATGGGTGCGGTCTCCGCCCAGACGCTTGAAACGGTCGTTCGCAAGCAGATCGAAGAGATCATTTACGACCTCCTGGCCTGGGAGGAGGGATTCTTCAATTTCGAACTCGGTGATGTTGCACCCAAGGACAAGATAGAAATCGATACCCAGGAATTTCTGCTGAAATCCGGTATCAGCGCAGAGTATCTTCTCATGGAAGGAACACGGATCCTCGATGAGAGGCGAAGCGACGGAAAAAAGCAGGGGCCATCTCCTCTCCAGACTACATTCAAACCGTTCAAGAAACTGTCGAACGCTCGTCATGCCAGTCTCGAACCCGCCAAGGAGGATTTCCGCACGCGCATCGAATGCGAAGAGCCGCGCAAGGAGATACGCGCCCTCAAATCCATGTTCGATGAACTCCGTTTTCCCACGGCTACAGCGGAGGTGACGCTTCTTATCCTGCGGTATGCGAGCGAGGTCGTCAACCGCGCCATCCTGTTTATGGTCAAAAAGGAGGAGGTGCGCGGTCTGGGCCAGTTTGGAATCGAGCTCAAAGGCAGGTCCGCGGACCAGGTTGTCCGGAACATCAAAATCCCCCTGAGCAAACCGTCGCTCTTCCTCAGCGTAATTGAAAACGGGCGGAGCTATGTCGGTCAGCTCGACATGAATCAATGCAACTCCTATCTTGTCACCGAACTGGGTGGCATGCTTCCCAACTCGGTCCTGGCCGTCCCCCTCATCGTGGACGGGAAAATTGCGCTCGTCGTTTACGGAGACAATCTTCCCGAGCACAAACCTATTCAATCGATTGATACGCTTGAGATCTTCATGAATCAGGCCGGCATGGCACTGGAGAAGGCGCTGCTCGAAAAGCGTCTTGCGGAGCTTCAGAAGGAGAAGAAATGAAAAACGTCCTTGTCGTCGAAGACTCCAAGGCGATTCGTTCGATGATACGGGTAGCTCTCGAGGAGGCCGGCGGCTTCGTCGCCGCGGAGGCGGGCAACGGCTTTGAAGCACTGAAAACACTCCCGACGCAGCGCTTCGATGTCATCATTACGGACATCAACATGCCGGACATCAACGGCCTCGAGCTGATCGGGTATGTGAAATCGAATCCCGCATACAAGGACATCCCCCTCATCATTGTCAGCACAGAAAAGACGGAGGAGGACAAGAAGCGCGGCCTCGCACTGGGGGCCGCCGGGTACGTGATCAAACCGTTCCGGAAGGAAGAGCTGGTCGCAGCCGTCAACCAGGCGCTGCGGGGAAATTAACCGGCAGTTCAACGTAACAGCGGGGGCGCATGGGCAAGACCGACCGGTCCATTAAAGATTTTCTGGGCGAAGCCGAAGACGTTCTGGAGGCGGCGAACGAGTCGCTTCTCGCCCTTGAAACCGCCCGGACCGAGGGCAGAAGCGATCCCGACCAGGTGAACTCCCTGTTTCGTGCCATCCATTCGTTCAAGGGACTGTCGGGCATGTTCGGACTCGACGCGCCGCAGCAGCTGTCCCACAAGCTTGAATTTCTGCTCGATGAACTGCGCCTCGGCAGGGCAGCTCTGACCGTAGAGGCACTTGCAGTCCTTGCAGATACGATCGCCGTGCTCGGCCGGCTTGTCCAGCAGGCGGGACAAAATCGGCCCTTCGAGGCTACGGCACCGGCGGTGGAGCGGATCGACACGCTGCTCCATGCGAAGCCCGTAGCCGAACCGGAACATCCGCTGGCAGCCCTGATCAACATCGATGCGGGCATACTGCAGGTCCTGACCGAGTACGAGGAGCACCGCCTCCGTGAATGCATTCGCGAACGGAAAAATCTTTTCCTGCTGAAGGCGGATTTCGATTTTGGCGGATTCGAAGCGGGGATCAAGGACCTGAACGCAGTGCTGAAGAAACACGGCGAGATCATCTGCACGCTTCCCACTGCCGGCGCTTCGGGAATCGGTTTCACCATCGTCATCGGCACGGGCAGCGACCGCGGTGCCGTTGCAGCCGCCGTTTCTTCCGTGAATGTGGTCATCTCAACCATCGAATACCGAGAGGCTGGCAAAGGCGAAGAGCACAAGATAGAGAGCAGCGCGCTCAGGTCCGTAAGCAACACGGTGCGTGTCGACATCTACAAGCTCGATAGTCTTATGCATACCGTCGGTGAAATGCACCTGATCAAAAATGTCGTTTCCCGGATCGCAAAGGAGCTCAAGGCCGCCGACGGCATGGGGGTGCTGGCCGTCGATCTGTACAAGGCACAGCGCGCTCTTGAGCGTAAGTTGAACGAGCTGCAGGACGGGATCCTCGACGTCCGTATGGTCCCGATCGGCCAAATCTTCTCGCGGCTCAGCCAGCTGGTAAAAAAGTACGCGCGTGAGGCGGGCAAGGAGATCAACCTCGAACTGTTCGGCGATGAAACGGAGCTGGACAAGCTCATGATGGAAGATCTCGCCGACCCGCTCATGCACCTCATCAGGAACGCCATCGACCATGGCATCGAGCCCATGGATGTCCGCAGAAGCGCCGGGAAGCAGGAACAGGGGACCGTGCGCCTGACCGCTTATCCCAAGGGCAATCACGTCGTCATTGCCGTGGAGGACGACGGAGCGGGGATCGATCCGTCCGTGATCCTTGCACGAGCGGAGAGAAAAGGGCTCGTGCAGCCAGGGCATGGACTTCATCCGGACAAGGACCAACGGGAAATTTTTGAGCTCATCTTTCTGCCCGGATTCACGACATCTGACCAGGTGACCGAAATTTCCGGCCGTGGCGTGGGAATGGACGTGGTCAAGCGCAACGTGGCGCGGCTTTCCGGCATGATCGACATTCAGACGGAACCGGGGCAAGGAACCGCCTTCCTCCTGACGCTGCCGATCACCCTTGCCATCATCAAGGCGCTGATCATCGAATCAGGCGGACAGACCTTTGCCATCCCGCTCAGCGCGGTACTGGAGATCCTGCAGGCGTCCGAGGACCGGGTAGAAACCGTTGAAGGCCGCGAAGTAATGGCAGTGCGGGGGGACACGATACCGCTGCTTCGGCTTCGGAGCGTATTCAATCTTCCGTATCCAACAGACCATGCTGGCGGAGCCTATGTGATTCTTGTGGGGCTTGCCGAGCGGCGGCTCGGCATCATCGTCGAAACTATCCACGATCAGCAGGAGATCGTGATCAAGCCGCTTGGAAAACGGCTGGCAGATGTACACGGCATTGCCGGGGCCACGGAACTGGGCGACCGCCGGGGCGTGGTGCTCGTTCTCGATGTGGAGTCGCTCATTGAAGGGGCGTTCAGGCGGACACAGGCGGCCAAGGTATAAGCACAAGCGATGTATGAAGAATTCTACAACCTGAAGGAAAAGCCGTTCAGCAGGACGCCGGATCCAAGGTTTCTGTACGAAAGCCCCAAGCACGCGGAAGCGCTCGCCCGGCTCCAGCTTGCTGCGGAGGACCAGGACATCGTGCTCCTGACCGGCGAGATCGGCTCGGGCAAGACCATGCTGTCCCGGGCGTTCATCGACGGCCTGGACACGCGGTTCTATCCGATGCTTATCATCAACCCGCGCCTGACGCCGGCGCAGCTTCTGCACATTGTCGCGCTGAGGCTCGGCTGGGAAACAGTGCCGCATCAGCGGCACGAGGTGCTCGAGGGGATCAATGCAAAGCTCTACGAACTGTACGAGGCGGGCAGGCGCCCAATTATCGTCATCGACGAAGCACAGCTCATACCCGGCAAGGAGACGTTCGAGGAGCTGCGGCTGCTGACGAATTTTCAGTTGGACGACCGCAATTTGCTCGCGATCGCGCTCATTGGCCAGACGGAGCTGCGCGACCGGCTGGGCAGAAAGCCGTACCGCGCACTTCGGCAGCGTATCGGCCTGCAGTATCACCTCGGCCCGCTCGACGGGGAAGAAACCGCGGCGTATGTTCGGCACCGCCTCAGCGTGGCAGGGCGGAGAGCACCCCTGTTCGACGAGCAGGCGCTGGAGCTCCTGTACGAGCACTCCGGCGGCATCCCGCGCCGCATCAACATTATTGCGGGCAACGCCCTCATCGAAGGGTTTGGCAGAGAAGCGGACATGATCAGCGAGGAGATTATCATGAGCGTTGTTGGCGATGAGGCATAGGCAGGGGGCTGACAGCGCAGGAACAAATCGTTGATCGTGGAACACTGTTCCCGGCAGTGCTCAACGGAGTCTGAGTTACATGGATATACTGGCTGCGAGAAAGAAAGCAGCGGAAAAAGCACGCGAACGCCGGCTGGCGCAGGAGCAGCATCCCGCGGAGCAGGAGCCGCAACAAGCTGATGTGCCGGAAGCACAACAGGGTTCCGACACCCGTGCGGCCGCGGAGGTGCATTCTGATCCGCGCGCCGGTGCGGATTCTCGTCCCGCAGCGCCGGCGCCGGAACAGCCAATGCGCGAACAAGAGCGCGTTCCGGAGCAGACAGCGGCGGAGATCGAAATCCTCGCCTTCCGTCTTGGCAGCGAGGACTATGCCGTGATGGTCTCGGATGTCCGCGAAGTGCTGCGCACGCGAGAGCTTACGCGCGTGCCGAACGCACCGGCCCACATACTCGGCGTGGCCTCATTGCGCGGAACCATGCTGCCGGTCATCGATTTGTGCAGGAGGCTCGGTCTCACGCCTGGCGTGCGCGATGAAAAAACACGGGTAGTCGTTGTCAACCCCGACGATGAGGATGTGGGGCTACTCGTCGACCGGGTGCTTGGGGTGATCAGGATTCCGGAAGATGCAGTCAAACCGGCCCCTGAAAATCCGGAGCACGGAGCAGATTATCTGCGCGGCATCGTGAGAAAGAACGACAACCTGTACATCATTCTGGACCTGGTCAAGGCTGTCGGCTCCTGATATGTTCCGGCGTCCGCTTTTTTCGAGCAGTCACCATGCAGGCTGCCAACCGCCTCGCAGGCAAAGGAGGAACAAGCTGTCCATGATAGGAACCTCATGCAAAAAAATGCTTATCGCAGCAGGGCTGCTTGGCGTGCTTATTGCCGTCGGATGCGCCGCGCTCAAGGAAACACCCCAGGTTTTGCCGATTAAGGAATACGAAATAATGCTCGCCGGCCGCCTCGATGCAGATTACGTGGGCACGGATGCATGTCTCAAGAGCTGCCACGTGCACGATAAGATACGCCGCGATTTCGATCTGTCGACCATGGGCGTTCAGCTGTCGCGGGAATCGGGTCTTCCCGTAGTCAATTGCGAAAGCTGCCACGGGGCGGGCAGTCTTGCCATCGCCGGGCTTACGCCGGAGCGGCTCGCAGAGGACAAAAAAGCCGGCATCGAGACAGCCTGCGACTATAAAACGTTCCTAGACGTGAAGCACCTGCCTCCCCAGGCGCGGTCGCTCATCTGCCTTAAGTGCCACGCACAGAACGCCGTCTCGAACCTGCATAATTGGTATTCGAGCGTCCATAATCTCGCCCAGGTATCCTGTTCGGACTGCCACGCGATTCATGCCGGCCACAACCTGAAGGTTCGGCCGCGACAGATGGCGGATATGTGCGACAAGTGCCATCCCGACATTAAGGCGGCTTTCACGCTTCCCAGTCATCATCCTGTTCCCGAAAACAAGGTCTTCTGTACGGATTGCCATGATCCCCACGGCGGTAGCGCCGAGAAAAATCTGCGCCGCGACACCGTCAAGGCGACCTGTACGCAGTGTCATGCTGAAAAGGAAGGGCCATTTCTCTATGAACATGCGGATGTGACCGAGGACTGCCGCATATGTCACACGCCCCATGGGTCGGTGAACAACAACCTTCTTGTCATGCGGGAGCCCTTTTTGTGCCTGCAGTGCCATACAGTGTCCCATTTGAGAAGCACGACGACTGATGTAAACAAGCAGGCGCACTTTACCCGCTGCACTGACTGCCATTCGCAGATCCACGGCACCGATCTGCCGTCGAAGAGCGGAAAGGGCAGATTCATTCAATAATGAGGGAGACGTGTGTGAAAAAGACAACTATTAGTGTTTTAATCGTGCTCCTTTCAGCCTCCCTCGCCCCTGCCTATGCCGCATCCGAGGAAAGTGGCCAGGAGGAGCAGGCAGTTCTTTTTAACGGCCATATCAGCCCCGGATACAACTGGGTGGCGCACAGCGGCAATACGCGCGCCGGCGAGTACGAATATCTGAGATCGTCACTCGGAGCTGATGTATTCACGGAATACGATCCCCTGCCGCACCGGTTCTCACTTGACGCGCATATGCTGAACGAAAAGGATTATTTCGGCGAAATGAGCTATGCATTCCGCGATGTTTTTGTCGTGAATGTCCTTGCACGCTCCCTCTATCATAATCTCGACCACATCCAGCCGGCTCCCGATCTTGCCACAGCCTCGCCGAGCTTTGTCGACAGGAATCCGGGCGATCAGTATGCAATCCAGAATGCAATCAACCGCGCTTTCGTCCGGTTCAAACTCCCTGATTTTCCCCTTCACTTCTTCGCCGAGGTCACGCAAGTTGACCGAAAAGGGCTCGTGCAGCAGCAGTTTCTGCGGGAGTATGCAGCCACGTCCGACCGGGTCGTCCAGTCCCGGAACATCGACGGAAGCTCGCGTGAGGTGCGCGTAGGACTGAACAGCCACCTCGGGCCCGTGGAAGCGGAGTATTTTCACACGGAAAAGCGCTTTGCTGCCTCGGGAGACAAGGTTTTGTACGAAACCTATCCCTCGTTCAATGTGCCCCATAATGAAATACCGAACCTCGAATCATCTTCAGACACTGTACGGATTCATACCTCCTACCCCGGCCGGGTTGTCGCCGCTGCCACCTATGCACAAGGCGATAAGAAAAACATGGACAGCAGCGCCAGGATCGACTATACCAGCGCAGCAGGCGATATCGTACTGACGCCCGTCGGCGGGATGGTCGTCGTTTTCAAATATCGCCAGTACCGGATCGATGCCGACGATCCGGCCACCGTAGCCGTGCCCGCCTTGGGCACGGCGTATAACATACGCACCCCGATTTCGTCGAAACACGATACGTTTTCCGGTGCGGTGAGCTATCGTGTCACCGGTCGCGTGACCGTCAAGGGCGACTATTCCGTTGAGACCGTCGAACGGGCCATTGGCAGCGGCATCCTCAGCCCCCTCCAGACATTGCCGACGCCGTCGAACACAGGGCCCAATACCTGGGAAGTTGCGCATCGCACGACGAAAATGACGGAGCGTCTCGCACTGTACTACCGAATCATGAACAGGCTTACCGTGCGCGCTGATGTCCAGGCCGTTCAAGTGGATAGCCCGGCCTACGCCGACGATCCGGACCGCTTGTATGCCGCTGCGGCGAGTGCGACATGGACATCCCGCAGGGGGGTAACAGCGCTGGTGAGTGTGAGGGAAAAAAGGGAAAAAAGGAGCGACCTCGCCGCGCCGCTCGGCGGGGGCAGCAGAACCACGGACCGTAATCAGGTGCTCGGCAGTATTACGATGCCTGTCGGAAATCGGGCTTCCGTCACGGCAAGTTATCTGTACTTCCACACGAAGACAAAGGAGACCCTCTCGTTCAGCGAAACCGCCGGAACCGTGACGCTTGATGATGGCGTGCCTTATGGAGACAGGGCGCAGGTTGCATCCCTTGCCGCGAGCGTTTCTCCTACGGATCGGGTTTTTTTGTCTGCGGACGCCAGCAGATGCGCGGCGAGCGGCCGGTTCCGGCTTTCCGGGGCCGTCCCCAACAGCTCAGGCATCGATTCGCTGTCGGATATGAAAATCGTAGAGGATATCCTCTCTGCGTCGGTAGAGTGGAATATCAATAAGTCCATGGCATGCACGCTGCGGTATCAGCATCGCCACTACGATGACAGGATCGACGACACTCAGGACGGCAGGGTTAATTCCGCGCTTGCCACTTTGCAGGTGAAATGGTAGCGGGAGGAATGATGAGGCGAGTAGTCTGGTTGCTGCTGGGCGCGTGGTGCCTGAACGCGGCGTATGCGCATGCAGCTGAGAAATCGATCGGCGTGATTATGCCGGGCAATATCGGTTACTACCAGGATGCCCACAAGGCGTTCGTCGCTACGCTCGCAAAGGAGGGCTTTGACTATCACACCGTCGATACGTTGATGCAGATGCCGTCACCCGACCCCATGTCCTGGATAAATGCCGCACGAAAATTGAACGCTGTCGAAGTGAATGTAGTTCTCGCATACAGCGCGCCCCTGGCATTGGCAGCGGTCCGGGAAGCACGGGCCGTCCCGCTGGTATTCTCCGCCGTCTATGATCCTGCTGCGGACGGCGTCTCGGGAAAAAACATAACCGGCATCAGCTCCTTCGTGCCCATGGCAAATCTGCTCAAATATCTGAAGAAACTGGTCCCCTTTGCCCAATTGGCTTTTGTCTACGATGTAAACGATCCCGACTCCCTTCAGCAATCCCGGGAATTGTCCCGACTCGAGACCAAATTCGGCTTTCAGACGGTCAGGATGCCCGTTCATAAATTCGGCGAAGCCCGCAAGCTGAATTTTGCAGGCAAGGCCGATGTCGTGCTCATTTCCGTCGGTGATGTGGTGAACGAGGAGATCGACGACATTGTGAAAAGAGCTCACAAAGCGAACATTCCGACGGCAAGCATGCTCGGCGGAGCGTCGGAGCACGGCGTGGTCCTTACGCTGGCGCCGAGCGCGGCAGAGCAGGGGGAAACAGCCGCCCGCATGACGGCACGCATTCTCCGGGGAGAAAAACCATCCGCCATTCCCGTCATGACGCCGCAGATCATCGAGCTCATTCTCAACATGAAGGAAGCTGAGGGCATGGGAATACGGGCATCCGCCGATCTCATCCGGGATGCAACGAAGGTGATAAAATGAAGCTATTTTCCCTCCGCAACATCAAGTCGCGCGCTGTTTTCGCCACCGGCGGAATCATCCTTCTCGTCATGGCGGTGAACACGCTCGTGAATATCTACGCCGCCACGAGCCGCTATAAGGAGTCGCTCATTGCCCGGACCACTGCGCTCGCGGACGGAGTATGCAGGGAAATCGACAAGGCGACGGGCTTCGGCCTTCCCCTGACTGCGCTGGAAGGCATGGGCGACAAGCTCAAGGGGCTGCTGCAGCGCGACAAGGACCTGTCCGGGGCAATGATCATGGACGATAGCGGGCGCGTGCTCTACGCAGGCGACCGGTCCCTGGAAAGCCGCATACTGAGCGATGCGGCGTCGAAGGCGGCGCTTGCGACAAACGCGCCAAAGGTCCAGGCCTACTCCGATGAACAGGGTGGACATTATGAAAATATCATCCCCCTGCGGTCGCCCGACGGAAAGAAAATCGGCGTGCTTCGCATCTCGCTCAAGGAAACGGCCGTGAGCGGCCAGATGCGGAGCCTGCTCCTGTGGTCGCTTCTCGTCGGCCTCGTCAGCTTTCTTGCGGCAACAACGCTTGTCTATCTGTTCATGGACAGAACCATTACGCGGCCCATCACGGAGATGGCAAAGACGGCAACGCTCATGGCCGCAGGGGACCTGACGCGTGACGTGCCCACGAGCACGGAGAGCGAAATCGCGGAACTCGGGAGCGCGATCAACACCATGTCGTCGAACCTCCGGGAGATGCTCAGAAAAGTCCGTGCCACTGTTGAAGGGCTGTCCGAAGCCATGCTGCTTTTGAACCGATCGGTCTCCAAGATGAGCCAGGGGGCACGGGTACAGCAGGAGTCCACGGAAAACACGGCAGCCGTCGTGTACTCCATGGTGCAGTCCATCCAGGGCGTCGATGTGAACGCCCGGGACATGTCTCTTGCTGCAACCAATGCGTCGTCATCCGCCCAGGAAATGGCGTCGTCCATCGAAGAGGTAGCGAAAAATGTCGTCACGCTCATGATATCGGTGGACGACACCGCATCGTCCATCGAGCAGATGATCGCCTCGATCAAACAGGTGTCCGAGAATACCGACGCTCTTTCGCTGTCGGCGGAACAGACGTCATCCTCCGTCACGGAAATGAGCGCCGCGGTGAAGGAAGTGGAACAGCGTGCCGTGGAATCCGCACGTCTCGCGGAGCAGGCGTCCCGGGATGTCTCGGTGCGGGGAATGGCCGCGGCAACGGAATCCATACGCGGCATGCAGAACATCAGGGAGGCCGTGGAGGCGACCGCTGCAGTAGTGAACCGGCTGGGAAAGCGCTCCCAGGAAATCGGCAGCATACTGAAAGTCATCGACGAAGTTACCGATCAGACCGCGCTGCTTGCGCTCAATGCGGCGATTCTCGCGGCCCAGGCGGGAGAACACGGCAAGGGGTTTGGCGTGGTGGCCGAGGAGATCAAAGACCTCGCGGAGCGTACTGCTGCATCGACGCGCGAAATCGCCGATCTCATCACGGCGGTGCAGGAGGAGACGACAGCGAGCGTCCAGGCCATGAACAGGGGCATCAAGGCCGTGGATGCCGGACAGGACCTCGTCGGCATCACCAAGGATGTGCTCGAACAGGTTGCGGACAGCACCCGGCAGAACGCCGACATGGCGCGTGCGATCGAAAAAACGACAGCCGAGCAGGCGCGCGGCATTGCCCAGATCACGGAATCGTCGATCGGCACGGCTGATCAGATTGAGCAGATCGCAAAGGCGCTGCAGGAGCAACGCAGCGGCAGCGACCGGATCGCGCAGGCGGCCGAGCGCATGCGCGAGATCGCCCGCCAGGTGCGGACCGCGACGCAGGAACAGAGCGCCGGAAGCCGCCAGATCGCGGGTGCAGTCGAATCGGTGACCGGCCAGGCTGCGCAAGTTGCCCGTTCCACGTCGGAGCAGACGCAGGGGGCGCAGCAGATCGGTGAATCCATCGCGAATATCCAGAAAATAACGCAGGACACCGTCGATGTCTCCATAGAGATGGATATCGCTGCACAGACACTCAAGGCGAAGGCGGAAGCGCTCCAGACGGAGCTGCAGGGCTTCCGGTTCTGAAACACGGTCATCCAAGGAGGCGGGTGTGAGCATCGGCATACGACAGCGGCTGATCGTGCTGGTTTTTTCCGGGCTCTTTGTCACTATGGGGCTGATCGGAGCCTATCGCTATGGGAATGAGGACCGGCGCCTCATGGCTGCAGCGCGGAGCCAGGGCGAACTCAGTGCAAAGCTCCTCGCTGATCTGTCGGTGCCCTATCTCCAGGCATCCGATTACAACGGCCTGTATACCCTGATCCAGAGCTTTCAGCGCCTGCCGGACGTCTGCGAAGTATCCGTCCACGACCGCGACGGCCGCCGCGTAGCGCACGCCGCGCGGCCCAGCCCGCCCCCCCAGCTCATTGAGCTGGATGCTGTTCCGATTTCTTTTGGAACCATCCGGCTGGGAGATGTCAGGCTGTCCGTCTTTCCCGCGGACCGGCAGGCCCGGCTGGCCGCCTATACTGCAAGCACCTTCATCGAACACGGATTTATTTTTATCCTCCTCGCCGCAATTCTGCTCGTATCCGTGACGAGATCGATTATCAAGCCGCTCAGGGAGGCGGGCACCAGCATCCGCGAGATGATCGACCGGAAGGATTTCACACGGCGGGTGACCGTGAACCGCCAGGATGAGATCGGGGAGATCGCTCAGGGCGTCAATTACCTGACCGACCGGCTGGAACAGTTGATCGGCGACATGGGGGCAATTTCCGCCAGGCTCAACGAGATGGGACCGGTGATTGCCGACGATACGCGGGACGTCAGAAAAAACGCAGAAACCGAGTCTGACGCCATCACCAACGTCGCAACCTCCGTATCAGAAATGTCCGCTTCCCTGCAGGCAATCGCAGACAGTACTGAAAGCCTCTCTCTGTCAGCCGAGGAGACGTCGTCGGCCATCCTCGAGATGAATGCCTCCAACCAGGAAGTCGCCCGCCACACGACGGAGCTTACCGCAGCCGTGGAGGAAGTTACGACCTCCGTGTCGGAGATGATCGCCTCCATTCGCGAAGTAGCGGGGCATATCGACAACCTCACCGCCGGGGCCGAAGAAACGTCGGCGTCGGCCGGGGAGATCGATGCAACGGTGCGCGAAGTGGAGCGCACCGCAGTGGAGTCGACACGGCTTTCCCAGCAGGTTTCCGCGGAAGCGCGCGATATCGGCGTGCGCACCATCCAGGACACGATTACTTCCATCAATACGATCAAGTCCGCTGTGGGACGGTATTCAAGCCTCGTGACGCAGCTGGGAAAGCGGTCGGCGGAGATCGGCGCGATTCTCGGCGTCATTGTGGAGGTGACGGAGCGAACGAACCTGCTCGCCCTAAACGCCTCGATTCTCGCGGCGCAGGCGGGCGAGCACGGCAAGGGTTTCGCCGTTGTTGCGGGGGAGATCAAGGCGCTGGCCGACCGTACGTCGGGCTCGACCCAGGACATTGCGAAGCTTGTGGCAGCCGTTCAGAAGGAAACCAAGGATGCCGTTGCCGCACTGGCCGACAGCCTGGCGGCCGTGGATCAAGGCGTGCGTAAATCGCAGGAGGCGGGCGTGGCGCTCGACAAGATTCTTGACAGCTCGAACCGCTCGTCGGACATGGCCGCGATGATCGAACGCGCGATGACCGAACAGTCCCGGGGCATCCGGCAGGTCGGCGAGGCGATTGCAAATGTCAAGCAGATGGCGGTCCAGATCTCCAGCGCCACCCAGGCCCAGTCGAAAGGCACGGAGCTCATCCTGCGCGCCGCCGAGGAAATGCGCGATATCGCCCGCCGCGTCGAAATCGCCATGACCGAGCAGGCGCGGGGCGGTCAGCAAATCGCCGTGGCCGCTGACAACGTGACCGTCCTCGCAGGCAAGATCGCAACCGGCGCCCGCGAGCAGCGCCAGGCAGTCCAGCAGATACACTCCGCCATGGAGCGCATCGAGGATCTGCCGCGCCGCAATATCAGGCGCATGGACAGCCTAGGCGCCGCGCTGCGTGCCATCGGCGAACAGTCCGCGCTTCTGCAGCAGGAGATCAGCACGGTAACGGTCCGTACGGGACAACGCGACAGGGCGAATGGCATGCTGAAAATGGGGGTCATTCCCCTCGAAGCGCCGGCGGAGATGTACCGCCGGTTCACGCCGCTCGCGGAGTACCTGAGTCAGGTGACCGGCAGGCGGATAGAGCTGTCGCTTGCCGTCAACTTTGCGCAGACCCTTGCCGATTTCGAGGCAGGTGCGACAGACTTCGTGTTCCTGACGCCGACGACGTACCTGGAAGCGAAGAAGCGATGCAATGCCATACTGCTTGCCAAGGCACTCCGCAACGGCATGCCGTCCATGCATTCTGTGATCATCGTACGCGCGGACAGCGGCATTACGCGCGTGGAAGAGCTGAAGGGCAAACGGTTTGCCTTCGGCGACCAGTTGTCGACGAGCGGCTGCCTGATTCCGCAGTTCATGCTTGCGGAGTCCGGCGTGACACTCGAATCGCTCAAAGCGTACGCCTTCCTCGGCCACCACGACGACGTGGCGCGTGCCGTGGCAGAGCGCGAGTTCGATGCGGGCGGCGTCCGCGAATCGACGGCAAAGGCCTTTGCAGATCGCGGGATCGCCATTCTGAAAACATCAGCGTCCCTGCCCGAGTACAACATCTGCTCGTCGGACAAACTCGACCCTGCAACCGTCGAAGCCTTGAAAAAAGCCCTCATCGGTCTGAGCAGGAACGACAGCGAGCAGGCCGCCATTCTGTCGCTGATCGACAAGGAATACACGGGCTTCACCTCGGCGGAAGACGCCGATTACGACGTCGTCCGTCAGGCGGTGGAGAAGACCGGCGGCGCAGCCCGAGAAGCCTGATCCGCATCACGTCAAGAACACGAGGGGCACGATGATTCGCCGGCGAAACGGACGTGATCGCCTGCGGCAGCCCGGGGGAGAACAGGAGTATGTCTGTCATGCAGAACATGAAAAGCGCCCTCACCGACCGCCTGGCGGCCAGCATGGGCCTCAAGCTCATGGTCGCTATGATCGGGATTGTCTCCCTGCTCATGGTGCTGGGAACCGCGTTCGTCGCGCACATTATTGCCCAGGGTCAGTACAACGCGTTGGAGACCCGCGGCAGGGAGCTGAGCCAGTTTCTGGGCAGGGCCGGAACGGATCCGCTCCTGCACAAGGACATTCTGGCCCTCGACGGGCTCGTGGTGGAAGCGATAAAGACGCAGGATGTGCTCTACACCTATGTAAGCGATGCCAGCGGCGCTATCGTGAACAATGCCTTTACGAGCTTCAACAGGAGCCGCTCCGATGTCATGCATTTTCTGGATGAGGAGGGAAGTACGGACATGTCGGTTCTGGCAGTGCATGCCCGTGACCGGCTGCATCCTGTGGAGGTGCGCTCCGACATCAGGATCGGCAGCACCGTGATCGGCACCGTGACCATGGGTTTCTCCCGCATGTCCATACGGAAAGAGACGATCAACATCGTGCTGCTCCTGCTCACGACGAGTCTCTTAATCATTGCGGCGACAGCCTGGATGATCTACATCCTGGCGCGGAAGCTGATCGTACTGCCGACGACCGAGGCGGTCAATGTGGCGACGAACATCGCATCAGGCGACTTGACCCAGTCTATCCGCGTCAGTTCCAACGACGAAATCGGCCAGCTCGGCCGCGGTTTGAACCGCATGATTATCGGTTTGAAGAGCATGATCGTGAATGTCCGCGAAGCAGCGACAAAAAACGACGCGGTCTGGCGGGGAGTGCGTGAAACGTCCGCGGCCGTGACGTCCGGCAGCAGGACCCAGACCGAGTCCGTCGAGGAGGCGTCGTCGTCGATTAATGAAATGCATTTTTCGCTGAAGGAAATTGCGGGCAGCGTGGATGAGCTTTCCTCCACATCGGAGCTGACATCGTCCTCGGTCATCGAAATGGTGGCCTCCATAAACGAAGTGGCGAAGAGCATAACGGATCTGTCCTCCGCCATTGATGAAACGTCGACCGCTATTACACAGATGACGGCATCCATAGGGCAAATCGGCGAGAATGTGGAGGTCCTGTCCTCCGCCGCCGAAGACACGGCTGCATCGGCCTCCCAAATCAACGCATCGGTCAAGGAAGTGGAAAGTCATGCA
>Ga0187786_10000185_pt1 | contig 20112 bp, 19 predicted proteins | sample 0815_BV2_10_20_M_FD_132449 | JGI IMG/M metagenome (GOLD analysis project Ga0187786, IMG submission 132449) | Tropical peat soil microbial communities from peatlands in Department of Meta, Colombia - 0815_BV2_10_20_MG | ecosystem: Environmental > Terrestrial > Soil > Wetlands > Peat | place...
AATAGCATTAATGAACAGAACAAGATAATAATTCTGAAAATATTCATGTTGCTGTATCCTCCGTCCGTCTTAACAACCTTCACAATAATTATATCAATTCGGGATCATACAACTTGTTTCTGGTAACCGACACCAGCGAATGAAAAGCTTTCTATGTTTGTTTCTACCTGTTTTAAACACCGGATTGATAGTCCCACCGAACGAACACACTTACTAAACAGTTAGGCACTGAATTTATGCAGTTCTCCTTCCGACACGACTACAGACCCCAATGTTGGGTGAGTAATCTGCCAAGGTTTGTATCCAGCTGATATTGATATCACTTCTAGCTCAAACATGGTTCCTAGCTTGATGAAAAGATCCCCGGCCTTAGGACGTACCTTGACCGATGTAATTGGATACTGTCCCATTTCTTTCAGGGCAGCTATTCCATCGAACTCTTTCGACTGCCCAAAGCGATGACCATGGTCGAGACTTGTGGAGCAGATGTCTCGATCTTCAAACAGCCGCCACAAGCACTCAATGCGGATTGTTGCACGGCTTTGTAACCCAATACGCCAAGCTCCCGATTCAGTTTCTAATTGCACGGATTCTATACGGTCGCCAACGAGCCACTTGAAATTAGTTAGTGCATCTTTCATTGCATAATCTCCTCAAAATGTTCTTGCGACCCAGCCCATTGTGAAAATCCAGAACGCTAATCCAACAAGCACACCGAAATCAGTTAATAGAACCCAGGGTGTTGGCTTCTTTGTCGTAATTGTTAATATACTCTCATATATTTGGGGGCTACTCCAACGATAAGCAGTTTGCTCAGAAGACCTATTTTCAATAATCTTCAGACAACACGAATCGCTATTTCAAAGTGTCCCAATTATTTCTTCAGCACTTAACACTTTTGAATAAACTGCGCCTAGCGCAGCCATATACGCCCCATGAACATGCATTGCCGGAATATCAATGCCATTGAAAAATAAGTTACTTGTTGCACAAGCATCATGAGCAACTGTACAGATGTAGCCTCTGTCAAAGGCCGCCCTCACCGTTGCGTCAATACACATATGCGACATCATGCCGCAAATTACAAGCACCTTGATTCCTTTGGATTCAAGGTGTTCCTGCAGATCGGTATCACAAAAACTATTTGGAAAATGCTTCTTGATTACAGCTTCATTAGACAAGGGTATTACACCTTTATGAAAGTTTATTCCTTCAGTATCCGGCAGGAAAAAAGTAGCGCCTGCTCGCGTAGAAATATGCTGGACATGGACAACAGGCAACTTCTTTTCCCGAAAATGGCCCAGCAGCCTTGACGCGACCCGGCTTGCCTCGACCGCCCCAACAACCTCCATCTTGCCTTTCGGAAAATAGTCTTGCTGTATATCCACTAACACCAATGCAGTATTCATCGGTCCTCCTTCTTTACATTAATACTAAGCCAAATTTTAGCAGAGCGAATACCGTGAAGTATAGGAAGTTATCGAGAAATTTGATTCATCAATCGTGGCGACTTTTTCTGGTTATCCGCATTTGTGGATGGGCCTGCGAACAAACAGGTTTCTTTTGAAATATATTAAACATTTTGAGGAAAGCATCTACGAAGTCGCATGGTCATGCTTCTGACAAAGGTACGCTTTCCGAAAGAAACTTGTACAGCTGACAAAAACGTCAGAGCCTATAGCACGTTGAAGTCCTCATGTCGATTCAGGCAAAATTAAAATAACGCTTAGCAGTTATCGATTTTGCCACTCAATCGCAGGAGAATTAAAGTTTAACGTAAATTAACTAGACATCGATCGGGGAGATCATAAATCTCCGAATCCCTTCGTGCCACTCTTGTAACTCTACTCTAAGTTATTATTTTTGCATAGCGCGTCTCGTATGGATTTCATCTTCTACCTCATTAATATACTTGTCAGCATCTTTCTGGAGATAAATGCTTTCAAATCTTGCTTTAAGCTCCTGATGCTGTTCGGGATCCATCTGCACATTACAAGCATGGGCTAATGCTATTTGATTTCTTTGGAATCCGGAAAGAGGAAGTTCAGCTGCCGCGAATACAGGCCGATCCATGATGGAATCAGCAGCTGGATGCGATAAGGCTATTAGTGCTTCCGGAGATGATAGCCGTGGAACATTCAGGGTCAGAGCAATATCTAGAGTATTGGCACGTCTATCACGATTCGTTAGAGATCTCAGACCGAAAAGCTTGATCACAGTGGCGGGGATAGATGAGTGGTCAAACCAAGTGGAAGCATTAGCGGCATCGGTACCAATTATCGCCCCCTTTTGTGTATATGCCGATACTAAGATTGCAGATACTCGTACGCCTAAACAGTTAAAGGCGAAGGGGTGCTCAGGATTAGCATAGTGATTGTCATCGCCAGTCGGTGCCGCAGGAGGCGGTGGAACGTGATCATAGAATCCGCCATGTTCATCGAATGTTATGACCAGCATAACTTTATCCCATAATGCCGAATTTCTGAGAGTTTCGTAAACTAGCTTAATAAGGCGTTCGCCATTTCTAATATCATTCACAGGGTGCATTGAATTGCCGTTTACGTAATTCCCGCCGGTGTTGTACTTAGGTTCGATAAAGGTGTATTCCGGCAGGTCTCTTGAGTTTACGTCTGCCATGAAGCGACGTATAGCTCGAAACTTCGCGGTAAAAGGGCTCAAGAATTCCAGGCGTAGACTATCAATACCGGCGGTCTGAGGAAGATCATCGTGATAGATACGCCAACCCTTTTTCGCTTCGGTTAATCTTCCATAGATAGTGCCATTGGGGAATGCAAAGCCTTCGATAATTAGTCCATCATTAGGACTGTCAGCGAGTCCACCGGGGTTGGCTGCATGAACAAAAAAACGATTGGGCCAAGTGGGCCCTGGCAGAGAAGAGTGCCAGAAATTGAACACTGAGAATTCCTGGACTAACTCAGAAAGAATCGGTAGTTGATCCGGCTGAAAGCGTCCATTATGCGCATTGCTTCTCTTTCGTCAACCTTGTCTGTTTGCGTCTTGTAGATTGCACTGTATGGAAAACCGTTCATCGGGGCTGGGTCGATGGGAGCATTTGGCGCCGATAGCGAATTTGAAGGAGGCAGCTTCTGAGGACCATAGAGTTGACGCTGCACATCTAGGTATTCATGACCGGGATCAAATGGCATCATGAATGAGGTCGCCTTCACGACTGTCTAATGATTTGACGGTTTATTGGGGTCCTGGTAATTCGATTCGTTTCCTCTGAGCTCAATGATGTTCGGATTGTTCAATCGCATAAAACCGAACAGATGGTCGAAAGAACGGTTTTCTAACATCAGAGTAACGATATGCTTGATCTTTTGAAAGCTAGCTGACTCAGCCGGTTGAGACGCTGCGGTTGATATCAGGATTACCTCACTATAGTAAATAAGCAACGTACACTTGGATTATCGCGACCAGTCCTATATAAGTTGTGTCCCGCTAAAAAGGATTTGCACCGCAATTTTGTCTCCTTCAATCAGAACATTAACACCACGTCATCGGGTGTTAAGAAAAGTGTCTACGATTACTGCAGTGGCTATTTATGAGTGCAAAAAAAGATTTTCTTAAAGACAAAGATTCCATATCTAGATTAAAGATCTCCGCACTCAATAATACGTAGTTTCCACAATAGACACTATTGAGAAGTGTCGATATATTGGGAGTAGTAGGATGAAAGTTCGTCAAATAGAATGCCGGTGAAGACTTTGCAAAATGACAAAACAAAAAGGAGGAGCTTATCATGAATGCTTATCGTTTTGGAAAACATCCACCTAAATACGACTATCGTACATTGAGATTTAAAAATTACCTGACTGATGCCATTGCGCCCCCGCCATCTTCATATAACGTTTTAACTGGCGTCTATGCCAACTTGAAAGTGCATGATCCTGCAGTCCTGTTTCCTATGGATGGAAACGACAAATACGGAGACTGCACTATTGCGGCTTTAGCACACGCCGAAACAACATTCAGAGGTATGATCGGCAAGAAAACAATAATGGCTTCAAAAGCTGTAATAAAGATATACATGCACCTCACCGGGGGGGTGGACAGTGGGCTGAACGAACTTGACGTGTTAAATTACTGGCGACAAAATGCGGTCTCTGGCGATGAGATAATTTCTTATGCAAGCATAGATCCGAAAAATCACACCCATGTTCAGCAGGCAATCAACCTTTTTGGAGGCGTGTACCTCGGATTTCAGGTACAAGAGAATTGTATTGAGGATTTCAATGCCCACAAACCGTGGACACCTAGTCCGTTGACCAATGATGGTCATGCTGTATTTGCAGTTGCATATGATCAGAGTGGCATAACTGTACTCACATGGGGGAATATACAGCAAGGCACCTGGGAGTGGTGGGATGAGTGTGTCGATGAGGCATATGCAATACTTCCGCCCGAGTCCAAAGATCCTAAATATGCGCCTGGATTTAACTTTGCTCAATTGCAAGCCGATCTGTCGGAAGTGGCAAGCTGAGATGACTCGAGATTGTCGGCTACAGTGTATGCGGGCGGAGGTCTAGCTACCCCTTCAAGAAAGTAAAAATAGCGTTAGGACTCCTCAGCTTTGCGGACTGAAGCCCTGCTCCACTCCGGGAAGCAGTTCACAAGCGGACTAAAGTCCGCCGTTTTCCCGGTGGAATTATAAACAATTAAAAAAAAGGAGGACATGCAATGTACAGAAGGTTGTCAGTAGTCATGTGTTCGGTTCTAGCCGTCTTTGTTGCCGGATTGGGCACCCCACCTCAACAATCTGCATATGCGGCATCACTTACCGAGGTGTCGCAGGCTGGGGAAGCGAACGTAATCCAGTTAGCTAAAGATCCCCAAGAACAATTGGCCGCGCAGCCGCCTATTCGTATTATTGTTGAAATCCCTCGGCTGCCCTCTGCCATGCCATTGTACAAACTTACAGCGACGCGCGCTCCGGTCGATTTTCTCAACGAAAAGCTCGCTAGGGTCAAGCTGCCGCAACTGAGGCTCGACAAGGAAAGATACGTCGTGCGCAGCGGTGATAGTAAAGAGGAAGGTTTGCGCGCTTTCATCGACCTGAAGAGCGGGGACACTGAGTTTATTCCGAACTTGGGCGAGGTGGTGAAGACCTCAGGACCGACTAAAGCCTTAGACACGGAGCGTTCGGCGACAGTAGCGCGTTCGTCCTTCATGGACGAACGTTTTATTCCGAAGGATGCTACGGAGCTGCGATTAGCTGAACCTATTGCCATTTTTGGCGGTGCCAACATGCGTTCCGGCGCAACAACCAAGCCCGGCGAAACGACTAGGGAACCGGCTCTGATGATGACGATAGTACCAGCGGTGCGCTATGCTGGCGGGTTCAAAGTCTACGGCCTTGGTTCACACGCGATCGTGACGATCGACAACAACGGCGCAATTATAGGAGCGGTACGGCGCTGGCGCATGGCTAGCGTCGCTGACCGTATCAAGTCTTCGATTACGACTGAACAAGTGCGTAGCGAGATCTTGCGCCAGTTGCAATCTATGACGAGATCGAAGGGTACTCATGCTGTCGTGGACAAAGTCGAAATCGCCTATTACGACAATAATAAGAAGCTTCTTCAGCCCGTCTATCACTTCGAGGCGACAGTGCAGCCGCCTGACAAGAGGATTTCTCCAATTCGCGTCTCGGGATTTGTGCCGATCAGCAAGCCGCGCGAGCCGATCCCTGATCTAACGAAGAAAACGGAGGGCGCGATGCCCGCCAAGCCGACACCTCCTAATCCGAAACTGCCGCGTGGTGGTATCGGAACAGCGCCGACGCCAGCCGATATCACGCTGGGCGAATACGCCAATCGCGACTGGCCGAACGATAATGGCTACATCAGCATGTCGTATTCGTTTCTCAACGGGCTCACTTTCCTCAACTCGATTTTCTCGGGCTGGACGCCACCCACTACACGCACCCAATGGTACGAAGCCTGGCCCTGGGAAGTCGTCGGCCCTTCGTCAAAGTACTATATGAATGCAGTGAACGTGGCTTATACTGTGCCACACGGCGACTGGCTCATTAACACGACGTTTAGCAACTACGCCGATATTTGGTATGTGCCCGACATCGGGACTGGTGGAAATCCTGGCTTTGGCTCAGCGACCGGAGGTAAGCTCGCTACTTGGGTGATAATGTCGTGCGAGGTGATCCCATCGTTCTATGACCGCGCCAACGAGATCGGCGGAACCGGCAATGGCTTCGACGCATTCAACGCTTGGTGGGGTGTGTTCAAGGGCTTACACAACGTGATAGGCTTCCGTACTATTATGTTCTATCCAGACAATGACACAAACTGGGCCTTCGGTTATGCCGCTTCGCTTGGCGGAGATGTCAATGCGGCGTGGTTCCAAGAGGTCGCTGCTTATCACGGTGGCGACGGCACCTATGCCAGTCAGCACCTTAACGGCAATCCTCAAGTCCACTACGACCGGGCCTCCACGATGATCGATGGACGCAATCTTGGCCAGTCGATCTTCAATGTTGGCGCGCAGAGTGCTTCGGGGACGCTATGGAACTTCTGGATGAGCAACTAAAAAAATGAATGGTTATCCAACCAGGACGTCCAGAGGGACATGGAATAGTGGTCCTATTTTTTATCGCAAATGAACCTTCAGAAGGCCAAGTAGGACTATTGGCATGACAATTCAGAGATAATTTGACAGAAACTAAACGGAGGAAATTGGAATGTCAACACAGCAGACTAACAACTCTCTCTCTTCAGACACAGCCGCAACAGTAGAATGTTGCCCACAACTTGAACCTTGCCAGGTTTGTGACGTATTGAACTTGCCGTATAGATTACCATTTCACCCAGTCGTCAAGGTAGGCACTCAGCAACAAGTCGTGCCTGTTGAAGTCACATTGAATTATAGGTTAACCCGCTGTTCAGGTCCTTTTTCACTTGGAGACTTGATGTACAGCACTACTCTTTTACCTGGGGAAAAAGTGCAGCTCTATTCGAGCGACCGACATACGCGGTTCAGTTTCGATAGCGAGACGAAGCTTTCTTATCGTACAGAAACAACGTCAGAAGAGTCGTACTATGCTGCCGGGATGGCTCACGGGATGAGTAACCTCAGCTTGCTCGATACCACCAACACCAGCTCTTCATTTAGTTCTTCGTCAGTCAGTGGAGGTGGAGGGGCCGGAATCGATCTGGGGTTTGTGAGTATCGGTGGATCCGCTTCTGGTGGTTCTTATGATGCTAACTCTGCAAGTAGTCTTGCTCGCTCACTAAGCCAGCATGCTGAATCGCTGCAGCAGCACATGGAAGTAAGTACCCGTGCGGCTGCTTCAACATCAATTGGAGAAGTCGCCACGCGGACTCATCAGCAAAGCGAATCTGAAGACCAGTACGAGTCTGCATCGCGTACCTTCAGCAATCCCAATCACTGTCATGCGATTACATTTCTTTTCTATCGGATCAACAAGTGTCAAACAGTAAAATTTGAACTGGTCAGTATTGACAGGCGTGTTGATGATCCTCTTGCACCAACTGGTGTGACTCTTAACGCTCCAAAGCCATTAACTGGGGTCGGTGTGCTTTCAAGCCGCGTTCTTGCCACCAGCTCAAATCGACTCGACGTGGCAACTAGGGCACTGCAGAGCGTCGCTGTTGAACAAGGGAGCACGGCCGCTGCAACAGGGCTGTTAGCGAGGACGCTAACAAACATTGGTCAGCAGGCGCCCATACATGTAAACATACGAAAGGCTGCTCTTCAAGCAATCGACCAGGATCTTGTAAATGAAGGTCTGTTGGATAAAGTAGGCGGTCAGGTCTCCCCAGTTGCTCAGGCATCGCTTGGATGGGAAAGAACCATGTCACTTCCAACACCTGGAGTGCTAGTCAAGGGTTGCCTGGATAATTGCGACATCTGTGAGCCAGAACTAAAGACGCTGATGGATCTTGAGGCTACTCGCAAAGATCTTGAAAATCAATTGCTCAAGAAGCAAATCGATTTGCTCGAGAAATCGCAAGAATATCGTTGTTGTCCTGAAGTGACTGAAGAAAAATCAAAGTCCTGATGTAGAGTTGGAAAATGTATCGAGAAAAAGGAGGAGCTATGGTCAAGAAAACAGTATTGAGTGAAAGAAGCACTGAAGAGCAGGCAGCCGCGAGTGCGCAGCACTTGAGTTCTAGTGGTAAAATCACGCCGGAGGAAGCGCGCCCACATATCAGGACACTGCTTCTTTCGAATCCCAACTATTTTGGCACACTGAAGGAGAGCTCCCTTTCGAAAGTCTTGGATATTCAATACGACACCGCGTATGAGGAAATTGGCTGCGTGGGGTATCATCCAGCGCTCAGTCGGCTGGAGGCGGTTGTTTTCATCAAACAGAAGGTTGGATATGGAGGCGACATCTGCTCTTCTGGTTCTCACGAGTACGTCAGGTTCTATCTTTCGTATGACAATGGTGCAACATGGCAAGATCAGGGCATGGCAAGTTTCACGGCCTACGATATTCCTGGACAGGAGCGTCTCGAGTACTCTGTAGCGCTTGATATCAACCCTCAAGAACGCCTCTGTTTCATTCCGAATCTACCCAAGGTGCGAGCAATTCTCTCGTGGAACAATCCACCTACCCACAACACACCTAATTTTGTTCCCATTTGGGGAAATGTAGTTGATGCCAACATCCAAGTCGCCGGTATTGATTTGATAGTGCTGGGCGCGGCATTGGCCGAAGCCAAGGTTCAGCTCACCGAGGAGCTCAAGTCAGCCTTGGATCTTAATCAGGCAGTGACAGTCGTAAAACCTGAACCGCTGAGCGGGGCAGAGTTACATAAGCTCTATAAGGATTCCAAAGTGCCGGGGCATCGTTATCTCTATCAGGAAATAAAAAAATTGGAAGTCAGTCCTTTAACGGTACAACTACAAGACATTGGACTGGCTAATGTTGATATCGCCGGAATAATAGCCAAGCTTTTGCAAACCGATGGTGACACGAGCTATGAACAACTCGGTTGCATAGGCTATGATCCTAATCGTGAAGCACTGGTCGGGGCTCTAACCGTTAAATTATCTGGTGGCTATTCGGGAGGACTTTGTACGGCTGGCAGCCAGGAGTATGTAGCGTTTTGGATTGATTGGCTCGATGGCAGCGGCTGGAACTACGCTGGCACCGCTTCGGTTAACGTACACGACATTTCGCATCTTCCTGCTGGCGGAGTGCATTACGCAGTGTATCTTCCAGTAAATGTGTCTGGCCATCATAAGCCTTGCACTCAAGGTGCAGTTACGCCACGTGTGCGTGCGATTCTCTCTTGGGCAACGCCGCCACCACCTACCAATCCGAATTATGTGCCCGTCTGGGGCAATAGGCTCGAAACGCGTATAAGCGTCAAACCCGGAGAACCATGTGAAAACGGCGCGCCCAACATAGCTATCCTCGGTGGAGTCGGCATTGCGGATATCAACTTGTTCGGCGACGGTATGTGCAAATCAGGCGCTTTGTTTGCCCTTACAGGATTGCCTACAGACGAATGGCTGAATAATCGTGAATGCCCATTCGGCGGACGCGTGGTCGTACAGGGGTGTCCATCTGTCGGCTATAAGTACCGCGTATGGATCCAGAAATTTGGAATCCCTCCAACGATGGTTACCAATCCAATTCGGACCGTAGATTTTAATGGTGTGGGAACGTGGCGCGGTCCAGACAGTCAAGGATTCTTCACTTATGTCAGTAGTATCGATAATATTGACAATGTGCTGGCGTGGTGGGACACCACAGGTGATGATTTGTGGCAGATCCGCTTGGAGGTGGCAAATATGAGTGATGTTGTGCTCGGTTCGACGTCATGGTACAACATCCAGCTTGACAATACGTGGCCTATTGCTGAAATACACATTGACAGTGGCGGAGACTGTAAAGATTTTAACGTCGGCGGCAAGATTAGTGGACACTTTGTCGCGAGAGAATTAAACTTTGGCGCTTACAGTTTAGGCATATCGCCTTTTGGCACACCACCTGGTGTGTTATCGCCAACAGGAGGTTATGTTCAAACAGCGCTGGCGCCAGGTAATGTATGGTCACTCGACACCGCTGGGATGCAACCTTGTGGCTACATAGTGGGGCTCGGTGTATATGACCTCGCTATTGTAGACAGCGGTCCTCATTCACATCATTACACTCCAGCTTCAGTAGGTTTCTGCCTGCGCAAACCGTAGGCGGAATGAGGAACAGAACTCAGCTGGCGGGATCTGTGCGAAAGGTTCCGTCAGCAAGTTTTATCTAAAAGCATGCACGAAAGAAGGACTAAATGGAGACTGAATCACGCCCAGGCGTTTGCGACTATAAGTTCGGAACGAGCGATTTATAAGCCTCATCTAGCGAAGAACTGATAGCAATCACCTGGAACAAATCATCTTGTCAAAGTTGAACGTAATTCTCAAAAGTTCTACGTGAACGCTTAGCGGAGGTTGAGAATAATTAAACACTTTGCACAGTATCGACCTAATCCGTAACTTCATCCGTTTATTCAAACAGGCACTTAGCAGATAAGTTATAACCTGGACTTTGCTACAGGGCGTGAAACGCCTTGAAGTTTTCTGGAAATACCGTTCTCAGGATTCAACAATATGACAACGAATGTTCAGGAAGATGATGCCGCCTCAATTTTGCCAGATATTTTTGGAAAGCAGCAGTTATGAAGACACGAGCAAATTCTCAGTTTGCAGGTGCACAATAGAATTGTCCCCGCGTATTTCTTTATTCTGAGCATCACTTGAATGTTCTTTTGCGGAATTGATTGCCAATCACGAATTGTGTTTAAGACATCTTAGCTGAAGAGGGCATATATCTCAGAAATTGCTATCTCGCCTTGCATCTTCTTATTCAAATCTTTCCACTGCACAGTACCTGCCGTCAGCTCATTTTCTCCAATTATGATCGCGAATTCTGCTCCTAGCCTATCGGCCCGGCGCAACTGACTTTTGAGCGATGCACTGCCGTAGCTTTGTTCAGCCCATATGCCCTTTGATCTGAGAGATTCAGCTATTCCAAACCCTTCGGTTTCAGCTTTCTTGCCCAGAGTCGCAATGAAAACGCGCGGCGTGGAGGTTGCAATCGGTGTCATCTCTTTCAGCAGGGTCACCAGTCTTTCCATCCCTATCGCAAAGCCGATAGCAGGAGTCGCAGGTCCTCCAAACTCTTCGACGAGACGATCATATCTACCACCTGCAGCGACTGCCTTCTGTGAACCTAAATGCTCGCTCGTTACCTCAAACGTGGTCTTTGTATAATAGTCTAGACCACGCACCAGATTAGGGTTAAGAGTGTATGAGACCTTGAACGTTTGCAGAATAGTCAGGAGCTCTTTAAAATGATCTCTGCAGTTCTCGCATAGATAGTCTGTTACTGCAGGCGATCCTTGCCTAAGCGTAGCGCAATGTTCTACTTTACAATCAAGAATGCGGAGTGGATTCGTTTCATAGCGTCTTTTGCAATCAGGGCAATATTCTGCGAGATTATCGCCAAAGAAAGTAAGCAGAGCCTTGCGGTAAGCAGGTCTGCACTCAGTACAGCCAATAGAGTTAATCTCGAAATTAAGCCCGCTCAACCCTATTTCTTCTAAGAGATTCCTAAGCATTATGATGAGTTCTGCATCCATTGATGGTTCAGCCACACCAAACGCTTCAGCACCAATTTGATAGAACTGGCGAAAACGGCCTTTTTGCGGTCGTTCATAACGGAACATCGGGCCGGAATAATAGAATTTCTGAGGAGATGGCAGCGACTGCAGGCTCTTTTCAACAAAGCACCGCACAACCGGCGCAGTGCCTTCAGGTCTCATGGTCACGCTGCGATTCCCTTTATCTGTGAAGGTGTACATTTCCTTTTCTACTATATCTGTTGCCTCGCCAATGCTGCGCGTAAAAATATCTGTAGCTTCAAGGATAGGAACCCTTATTTCATGGAACCCATACCGGCTGAAAATCCTGCGAGCTGTTGCCTCGATCGACTGCCAAACATTTATATCAGGAGGCAATATATCCTCCATACCCTTGAGCCCGCTATATTTCATTCAGCCTCTTCCCGCTCCTTGTCAAACTCAACCATTTTCATGTGGCTTTCTATCAGGCGCTTTACTTCTTCCTTGAAATGACGGCGTATGCCTTTCAACTCAACAATGTCTTCGTGTATCTTAACAGCCTTTTCCTGGGCTGCCTTAATTATATCGTCAGCCCTAGACTCTGCATCCCTTAGAATCAGTTCGGCCTCTTTCCTCGCATTGGCCTTGAATTCATCCACCATCTGCTGGGTTGTGATAAGAGTTTCTTTAAGCGTATTGTTCATGTTGTTATACTCTTGAAGCTGGGAGTCAGCCCTGCTGAGCTGCTCTTTCAGGGAAGCATTTTCCCTTAGAACTTCTTCCAACTCTTCCCGCACCAATTCCAGAAACGAGTAAACTTCTTCCTGATCAAAACCTCTTAACATTTGCGTCGGGAAAGTCTTCTGCTGAATATCCAGTGGTGTAATTCTCATCTTGGAGCCCCCTTCATTTAAACTTATAGCCTAATTCTATAAGAGACGAAATAAGGAATTTCTGCGTAAATGTTATGATCAGTATGACAACCAGAGGTGATACATCGATGGGGCCGAGCCTGTTTCCTATTATCCTTCTTATCGGATTAAGTGCGGGCTCAGTAACTTTGTTCAAAAACCTGACAACCGGATTGTAAGGATCAGGATTCACCCAGCTTATAAGCGCAGCAATAACGATTATCCAAAAATAGATGTCAAGTAATATATTTAAGATTTGCGCGACCGATATAATCAGATTGCCAAAAATAAACACAGATCCTCCTCTCGAATATTATGTATCATACTGTTTCGATAAATCAGGACAACGCCAGTTCCTCAGCCCTTTTCTTAGCTGCGTCCAGGGCTTGACTGACCAGCCTGAACAACCCGTTTTCCTCGAATGATTTTACCCCGGCAGCAGTCGTTCCACCAGGAGAAGTCACCATCTTCCGAAGCGTTTGAGGGGGCATGCCCGTCTCAAGCAATTTCGCTGTTCCGATTAGAGTTTGAATTGCGAGCTCTGAAGCGCTATCCCTTATCAAGCCCATCTCTTCTCCTGCATTTATCATGGCTTCGGCAAACAGTGCAAAAAAGGCAGGCCCGCTTCCGGAAACGGCCGTTACAGCATTGATTTGCTTTTCAGGCAATGTAAGCACCTTCCCAACGGAGCTGAAGATATCCCTGACCGGTTCGACGACGTTAATTGGAAGACATGAGCAGAGTGAAATTACCGACATGCCTTCCTGCGCGAGTGCAGGTGTATTGGGCATTACCCTTATTATCTTATCCGTCTTGAGTCTGGACTGCAGGAATGCAAGTGTTATCCCTGCTGCGATCGAGACAACTGTCTTTTCCTGAGTTACTACGCCGGATATCTCGTCAAGCACGTCGGCCATAATCTGGGGTTTCACAGCGAGTATGATAATGTCAGCCTTATCTACGACTTCTTTATTTGATATAGTAGTATCTGCACTATATTTCTTGAGATATTCCCTGCGTTCTTCCCTTGGCTCAGCTACTATTACGCTCTTCTTCCCGTCTGATGTTATCCCTTTGATTAAAGCTTCGGCCATATTACCGCCACCGATAAAACCTATCATGCAACTCTCCTTTCGCCGAATATCGCTGTACCCACTCTGACAAGGGTCGCACCCTCTTGTATAGCAATCTCGAAGTCGTGCGACATGCCCATAGAAAGTTCAGGCAGAGCATACCCCTTATTGCTAAGTCCATCCCTGAGTTCCCGCAGGCGCCTGAAATAGGGCCTTGAGAGTTCAGGGTTGTCGAAGTAAGGGGGCATCGTCATTAGTCCTTCCAGCTTCAGATTGCGGAGATCCGCTATCTTTCCGGCAAGGGATTCGAGTTTTTGTTCAGCAATTCCGCTTTTTGTCTCCTCTTCGGATAGCTTGACCTGTATCAAAACTCGCTGAATTTTTCCCAAGCTGCCGGCTGCTTTGTCCAAATCGGCAGCGAGCGCTTCCGAATCGAGTGAATGGATCAGTTCAAAAAGCCCCACGGCCACTCTGGCCTTGTTTCTCTGCAGATGGCCGATCATATGCCATTCAACTTTTATGTCAGGCATCTCGGATCTTAGCCGGGAAACCTTGCTCTGCGCCTCCTGCACCTTGTTTTCACCGAAAGCCCTTAACCCGACATCGCACGCCTGCTTAATAACATTGATGTCTACGGTCTTGGAGACAGCCACAAGCCTGACATCTTCCGGCCTTCTTCCGGCGCGCATGGCTGCATGGCTCATTTTTTTAAACACGGCAGAGGTATTTTCAAGCAGCATAGTCTACTATAGTAGTCCCTATACCTTATTAATTGCAAGGCATCATGAAATGTCCAACTCTTTGAATTTCGTGATAATTGATGGCCTTGCGAAGAGATATGCAGTTATCAAAAGCAGGGCTCTTTCTGATATTATAAATCATGCTAAATAAGTTCAAATTCAGCTTCTCATTGAACTTTCGCTTGACCCTGATAATGCTATTTCTGAGTTTTATGCTCATATCAATACTTATGTTTCTCTATTCTGAATCGGAGAGAAAATTATTTAAGGAGCTCGAACGGCAGACCACAGAACTTACCAAAGCTATACAGATTGGGGTGGAGGAGGTTACTACTGGCAAGGGTAAATCCGATGAGGCCAGATTAGCTCAATATCTTAAGAAGCTGAATACCAAAGGCGTAAAAGAGATATCGATAATAAGCAATGCAGACGAGATTGTAGCCAGCACGAACCCTCAAAGGATTGGGGAGTCTATGACAAAAAACAGGAAGGAGCTGATTATCAAGGCTGAACTCGGAGAGCCTGTTTCTGAGGAAGGCAAGACATTCAATGTCATTTTACCGGTAGTTGCAGGTGACACCCAGTACGGTTATATCCACTTGAGGATCAACAAGGATGATTTTTCAGATGTTCTAAGATCAAACGTTATAAGTAGAGTCTTGGCGACACTTTTCGTTTTTGGCATAGGAATCGTTTTTACTTTGATACTTTCAAGACAATATACACGACCCATTGAGAAGGTTGTTAACGCTGCAATGCGAGTTGCTGCAGGAGACCTTAATCAGCAGATCAAAGTCGAAAGCAAGGACGAGATAGGAAAGTTGGCGGAAAGCTTCAATTTCATGATTACGAAGTTGAAGACAGCGCGAAACCTTGAAGAAAAATTAAGGGAGGCTGAGCACTTGTCCGGTCTCGGTCAACTGTCCAGACATATGGCGCATGAAATCAGAAATCCTCTTAATTTTATCAGCCTGAGCATAGACCATATAGCAGCCAAATACAGGCCTGATGAAAAAGAAAAAAGTGACAAGTTCGCCAGTCTTATAAGCGGAATCAGACAGGAAATAACCAGGCTTGATAAACTTGTCAACGATTTTCTCGACTATAGCCGGCCGCTATCTCTTAACAGGCAGATGGTCAGCATTAAAGAGCTGCTGGATGACATGATTGATCTTATCTGGGCAAAGGCAGACGTTGAAGGTATAAAAATTCTTAAGGATTATGATACTGCTGTTGAATTGTATTTGGATCCGGACCTTTTTAAAACATGCGTATTGAATGTAGTAGCAAATGCATTCCATGCCATGTCATCTCAGAAAGGTGATAAGGTATTAACAATAAAGTCGGCTATTGACAAAGACATTTTCTTGCTTACAATAGCAGATAAAGGCGAGGGCGTGCCGGAAGAAAATCTGTCTAAAATATTTGAACCTTTTTTTTCAACCAAGGAAACCGGACTTGGACTTGGACTTCCACTGACAAAACGCGTTATCGAGGAGCACGGGGGACGCGTTGATTTCAAGAGCGAGCCCGGCAAGGGAAGTGAGATGATATTTTTGCTGCCATTGAGAAAATATGCGGTTCTGTAAGAAAGGATACATATGTCAGTCATAATCGTCATCGACGATGAGCAGCGCCAGAGAAACATCCTGGAAACCATACTTACAGATGAAGGGTATGAGGTCTATGCGGCCCCTTCAGCAGAAAAAGGGTTGGAGCTGATTAAATTATACAATCCGGATGTAGTTCTTACAGATCTGAAGATGGGAGGAATGACGGGCTTGCAGCTTTTGGGTGTAATTCCGGAAGGATCAGTAAAACCATCTGTTATTATTATGACGGCCTACGGGACCATCTCCTCCGCGGTCGAAGCGATGAAGAAAGGGGCTTTTGACTATCTGACCAAGCCGCTCGAAAAGGATGCGATAGTCATGACAGTCCAGAAGGCAGCAGAGCGCATGCAGCTAATTCGCGAGAATATAAGCCTGAGAAATGCCCTTTATAACAAGTTCAGCATGGACGGCATCATCGGCAACTCCGCGGGTATACAGGAAATAATGGAGGTTGTCAGGAAGGTTGCTCCTACGGCGGTTACCGTACTAATTTACGGAGAGAGCGGGACGGGGAAAGAGCTGATAGCAAGAGCTGTTCATTACAACAGCCCCAGAAAGGGCGGTCCTTTTACCGCAATCAACTGCGCTGCCATTCCTGATACGCTGATTGAAAGCGAGCTGTTTGGTTACGAACCGGGAGCTTTCACCGGCGCTTCACATCGCAAAAATGGGCTTTTCGAGGCAAGCAACAAAGGAACGTTGTTTCTCGACGAAATTGGCGATCTGCCCATGTTAACCCAAACAAAACTGCTGCGTGTATTGCAAGACAAGGAAATCAGAAGGATCGGAGGCCACGAAAGCATCAAAGTCGATGTCCGTATTATAGCCGCGACGAATAAGGATCTTGAAAAGGAGGTGTCTACAGGAAAGTTCAGGGAGGACCTCTTTTATCGTTTGAAGGTGGTTTCTGTAAAACTGCCGCCATTAAAAGACCGCCGGGAAGACATTCCGCTGTTGGTAGACCATTTTATAAAGAAGTACAATCTGGAGTTCGGCAGAAGGGTCAAAGGCGTGAGCGAAGGAACCATGAGAGCGCTGAAGGAATATTACTGGCCCGGCAATATCAGACAGCTTGAGTCTGTTATAGAGAGAGCAGTTCTTATGTGCGACTGCGAGTGGATTTCCGTTGACGACATAAAGGGAGAGCTCAAACTGCCCGGTGATGTTGGTATCTTTGATCTTGAGATACCGGATGAAGGCATCAATTTTGAGGAAGTGGAAAAAATGCTGATAAAGAAAGCTATGACAAAGTCGGGTAATGTAGCTGCAAAAGCAGCCAGATTGTTGGGTATGAGCTACAAGACCTTTTGGTACAGGCTTGAAAAATTTGGGCTGAACGATAATTCATCCAATGGCGAGGGTTCAGCCGAAGTAAAATAAAGGCATCTGATTAAGCCGATCTGATAAATTGTCATCTGAGATCTTTTCTTAGACGCATGCAAAATGCTACCATAACTGTGCGTTAAGCATAGCTTTAAATCAACTGAACAGGGAGGTTGTATCGATGAAGAAGCTTCTTGCACTGGTAGTTGCCTTTGTTTTTATTTTTTCGCTGTCCACAGCACTTGCGGTGGACAAAGCCGCAGAAACCAAGTCGACCCCGGCAAAGGCAGTCAAGAAGTCTGCATCTAAGAAGCATCAACTTACCGGAGAGGTAAAGGCAGTTGATGCAAAAGCAGCGACGCTAACAATTAAAGGCAAAAAGGACATGACTTTTATTGCCGATGAAAATATGCTTAAGGATATCAAGATCGGGGATAAAATCATTGTCACTTATACGGAGTCTGAAGGCAAGGCTACTGCGACTGGGATAAAGATGGCTAAGGCGCCCAAGAAGGTTGAGGCAAAGAAAGACGAAAAGAAAGATGATAAGAAGGCTGAGCCGGCAACTCCACCTGCGAAAGACAGCAAGCCGGCCAAAAAGAAGAAAGATATCACTGGCTGCTGACACGCACTCATCGGTTGATGAAAAAGGGCGCTCATTTATCGGGACGCCCTTTTTGTCTAAGGTGCAACCTTTCGAACCAGACTGCTGTAGCTGCTATAAAGTAGTATTTGTCAATCAATGCCGGATGTATCTCAAAGTCTGAATTATTGAATATTTCGGAGGACCCATATGATTAGCATCGAACTTGCAAGTCGAGTGAAAAATCTGCCGCCATATCTCTTTGCTGCCATCGATAAAATGAAGCAGGACGCGCTTGCAAAGGGAGTGGACGTCATTGACCTGAGCATAGGGGACCCCGACATACCAACACCTTCACATATAGTAGAGGCGATGAAAAAGGCTGTTGAAAAACCTGAGCACCACCGGTATCCGTCTTATGAAGGAATGCTCTCTTATCGTGAGGCGGTTGCCGAATGGTATAAGAAAAGGTTTAATGCCGGCCTCGACCCGAAAACAGAGGTGCTGTCTCTAATCGGCTCCAAGGAGGGCATCGGTCATATACCTTTTGCGTTCGTGAATCCGGGGGATATAGTATTAGTGCCATCTCCCGGATATCCTGTATACCCGGTGGCAACCCTCTTTGCAGGTGGAGAATCGCACATGATGCCTCTAACGGAGGATAATGCTTTCCTGCCGGACTTCAAAGCGATACCGCAGTCAGTGCTTCAGAAGGCGAAGCTGATGTTTATAAATTATCCCAATAATCCTACAGCTGCTATAGCTCCAAGGGAATTTTATCGCGAAGCGATAGCCTTGGCAGCGAAATACAACATAATACTGTGCCACGATGCTGCATATTCGGAAGTCTACTACGATAATGAGAAGCCTATAAGTTTTCTGGAAATAGACGGAGCCAAGGAAGTAGGCATCGAGTTCCATTCACTGTCTAAGACATATAACATGACGGGATGGAGGATAGGCTACGCGGCCGGCAACAAAGATATAATCGCGGGACTGGGTAAAATAAAATCAAACCTGGATTCAGGAATTTTCCAGGCGGTGCAGGAGGCATCTATTGCAGCACTTAAAACGGATGATAGCCTGCTTGCCGGAATCCGCAAAATATATCAGGACAGAAGGGATGTTCTCTGCAGCGGTCTCAATGAGATAGGTCTTAAAGTCGGCAAGCCGAAGGCTACTTTCTACATATGGACAAAAGTTCCATCGGGGTTTACATCTTCAAGCTTTGTATCTCATCTGCTGGAGAAGGCCGGTGTGCTGGGGACGCCTGGAGTCGGATTTGGCGGGTCTGGCGAAGGATATATCCGTTTTGCTCTTACGCAAGATGCTATCCGTATAAAAGAGGCCGTAGCGAGAATTAAACGCGTTATTTGATGGCGGTCGTTTATATCGGCATCGGTTCAAACCTTGGTGATAAGAAACATAACTGCGAGGCTGCGGTTAATCGAATGCTTCATGAAGGAATTCAAGTCCAAAAAATATCGAAACCATATTGTACAAAGCCGTGGGGCGTTAAGAACCAGCCTGATTTCGTAAATACGGCCGTCGAAGCAGAGACTGATTTGAGTCCTGAACTGCTGCTGTCCGCTTTAAAAAAAATTGAGAGAGAGATGGGTCGGCATGAAAATATGCGATGGGGACCACGCATAATTGACCTTGACATTCTTTTTTATGATGACAGGATAATATCACTTCCCGATCTGGTAATACCTCATCCTCTTCTGCACAAAAGAGAATTTGCCTTGCTTCCGCTACTGGAAATTGCTGCAGATTTGTTTCATCCCGTATTGAATAAATCGATCAGGCAATTGGTTAATAATCTTGCAGAGGAGGAGCGAGATGAAATTTGATCTGTCAATAATAACTAAATCCAAGACGGAATTCATCGACATTACAGAACAAGTTAGTAATGCAGTTAAATCAGCCGGATTAACGCAGGGCTTGTGCTGTATATATATTCCGCACACGACTGCAGGTGTAACCATAAACGAAGGAGCAGATCCTGCTGTCAAACGCGATATCATTTCCATGCTGAACAAGCTAATTCCGTTAGACGGCGATTACCATCACAGCGAGGGGAATTCAGCTGCCCACATCAAGACAACCATGACGGGCAATGCTGCTGTTTGTCCTATTGAAAACGGCAGACTGCTGCTGGGCACTTGGCAGTCTGTTTTTTTATGTGAATTTGACGGTCCCAGGACAAGACGGGTTTATATCTGCATCTCTTAACTTAAGA
>Ga0187786_10000186_pt1 | contig 20069 bp, 15 predicted proteins | sample 0815_BV2_10_20_M_FD_132449 | JGI IMG/M metagenome (GOLD analysis project Ga0187786, IMG submission 132449) | Tropical peat soil microbial communities from peatlands in Department of Meta, Colombia - 0815_BV2_10_20_MG | ecosystem: Environmental > Terrestrial > Soil > Wetlands > Peat | place...
CTTGATCGTTGCCAGCGTGATACCTTCGTCGAGTATGTCGTCGAGCACCAGCACGACACGCCCAGACACTGGCGTGCGCGGCTCCACCACCCAGGCCAGTTCGCCACCCGTGGTGACATCGCCGTAGCGGGTGGCGTGAAGATAGTCGCACTCGAGCGGGAATCTCATACGCGGCAACAGTTGGCCGGCGAAGACCACAGCACCACCCATGACCGTCAGCACCAGAGGGTTGGCGTCTTCCAGGCGGGCAGTAATCTCGGCGCCGAGCCGGTTCAGGGCGGCGGCAACCTCGGCCTCGGAGCAGATCAGATCCGCGTCGGCCAGGATTTGCCGCGCCTCGTCCGGTGTCACGACTGTTTTCGCGCCTTCAGGTAGTCGGCGAAAGCCCCACCCACCTCGGCGTGGCGAATGCCTAGCTCAACCGTGGCCTGCAGGTAACCCAGCTTCGAGCCGCAGTCGTAACGGGTTCCCTCGTAACGGTAGGCCAGTATCTGCTGCTCACCCATCAGCGAAGCGATGCCGTCCGTGAGTTGGATCTCTCCACCCGAGCCGGGCCTGACCTTTTCCAGATGATGAAAGATGCGCGGTGTCAGCACGTAGCGGCCCACCACCGCCAGCGTCGACGGCGCATCCTCCGGCTTCGGCTTCTCGACGATGGCGGAAACCTGTTCGACCCGATCAGCCAAGGGGCGGGAGGCGACGATGCCATAGCTGCGGGTATCCGCCCGTGGCACGTCCTGCACGCCGAGGACCGAACAGTGGTAGTAATTGAATGCATCGACCATCTGCGTCATGACAGGCGGATTGCCGTCGAGCAGGTCGTCGGCCAGCAGCACCGCGAAGGGTTCGTCGCCCACCGCCGGCTTGGCGCAGAGCACCGCGTGGCCCAGGCCGAGCGCCTCGGCCTGACGTATGTAGATGCAGTTGATGTTTCGAGGCAACATGTGACGCACGAATTCGAGCAATTCCTTCTTGCCGCGCGCCTCCAGTTCGCTCTCCAGCTCGTAGGCCTTGTCGAAGTGATCCTCTATGGCCCGCTTGGAGCGACCGGTAACGAAGATCATGTCGGTGATGCCCGCCGCCACGGCTTCTTCGACTGCGTACTGGATCAGCGGTTTGTCCACGATGGGCATCATTTCCTTCGGGCTGGCCTTGGTGGCTGGCAGGAAACGGGTACCCATGCCGGCGACCGGAAATACTGCCTTGGTGACTTTCTTCATGACTGCAACAACTCCATCAGCTGAGATTGATTAAGAATTATGACGCCCAATTGCCGCGCCTTGTCGAGTTTCGAGCCGGCTTCACTGCCCGCCACAACAAAATCCGTATTTTTCGACACCGAACCGACCACTTTGCCACCCTGCGCTTCGATCAGCGCCTTCGCCTCCTCGCGCGTCAGCGTCGGCAACGTACCGGTAAGCACAAAAGTCTTGCCGGCGATGGCCGAAACAACCGCCGCGGCCGGCTGGCCCGCCGGCCAATGGATGCCGGCAGCACGCAACTGTTTGATCACCTCACCGTTATGCGATTCCGAGAAAAAATGGGCAATCGAGGCCGCGACCACGGGGCCGATGTCGGCTACCTGCTGCAGATGTTCTTCGTTTGCCGCCAGTAATGCCTCCAGACTGCCGAAATGGCGCGCCAGTTCCTTCGCCGTGGCTTCCCCTACATTACGGATGCCAAGCGCAAAAATGAAGCGCGCCAGCGTTGTTTCCTTGCTTTTCTCTATGGCGTCCAGCAGGTTGGCGGCCGACTTCTCGGCCATGCGCTCAAGACTCGCCACTTGGGGCAGAGTCAGTCGGTAGAGATCGGCGGGCGTCTGCACCAGTTCACCATCGACCATTTGATCGACCAGTTTTTCGCCCAGGCCCTCGATGTCCATCGCCCGCCGGCTGGCGAAATGCAGCAGAGCCTGCTTGCGCTGGGCGGGGCAATAGAGTCCGCCTGTGCAGCGCGCCACCGCCTCGTCCGCGGGCCGCTCGACCGCCGAACCGCAGACCGGACAGCGCCTGGGCATGACGAATTCAGGCGCCAGGATGGGGCGCTTCTCCGTCAGCACGCTCACCACTTCGGGAATCACGTCGCCGGCGCGACGAACGATCACCGTATCGCCGATGCGCACGTCCTTGCGCCTCACTTCGTCCTCGTTGTGCAGCGTCGCATTGGTGACCGTGACGCCGCCGACGAATACCGGCGCCAGGCGTGCCACCGGCGTCAGTGCGCCGGTGCGGCCGACCTGGACGTCGATACCTTCGACGACGGTGAGCGCCTCCTGGGCCGGAAACTTATGGGCAATCGCCCAGCGTGGCGCCCGTGAAACGAAACCCAGCAGTTCCTGGTCGGCCAGGCGATTGACCTTGTAAACGACGCCATCGATGTCATAGGGCAATCCCTCGCGTTGCGCACCGACGCGCCGGTAGTAGCCGAGCAGGCCGTCGGCGCCGTGCTCCATCGCGCGTTCCGGTGCGACCGGAAATCCCCAGGTAGCCAGGCGGTCCATGGTCTCACTGTGGAAAGTCAGCGGTGGTGACACGCCGGCAGGATCGGCAACGGCATAGGCGAAGAAGCGCAAAGGCCGCCGCGCAGTGATCTTCGGGTCCAATTGGCGCAGGCTGCCGGCCGCGGCGTTACGAGGGTTGGCGAACTCCTTGCCGCCAGCCTCGCGCTGGCGCGCATTGAGCTTCTCGAAGTCGCGCTTGCCGATCAGCACCTCGCCGCGTACCTCCAGCCGTTCTGGCCAGCCGCCACTATGAAGGTGCAGGGGAATCGAGCGGACAGTGCGCAGATTGGCCGTCACGTCCTCGCCGGTGTAGCCATCGCCTCGCGTCGCGCCGCGCACGAAAACGCCACCCTCGTAGATCAGGGTGATCGCCAGGCCATCGAACTTCGGCTCGCAGGCGTATTCGACCGTATTCATGCCCAAGCCCTCGCGGCAGCGCCGATCGAAGGCTTCCGCGTCTGCCTCCGCGAAGGCATTGTTCAGGGACAGCATGGGTACCCGATGTTCCATCTGGCCAAACTCGGGCCGGGGCGCGCCGCCAATACGCTGCGTGGGAGAATCGGCGGTCAGCAGTTCAGGATTGCTCGCCTCCAGATCCTGGAGTTCCCGGAACAGCCGATCGAATTCGGCATCCGGAATGATCGGTGCATCGAGGACGTAATAGGCGTGGTTGTGGCGCTCGATTTCGCCACGGAGGAATTCAGCGCGTTGTCTGGCTTCGCGCAGAACCGTCATCAGGAGAACAGGCGCAGGGCGCGGACGCTGCCGGCAACGATCTGGTGCTGCGCCATGGTCCGTTGCAGTTCGGCAACCTTGGCCCGGATGCTGGCGATCATCTCTACCGTAAGCGGGTTGCCGTGGCCGTCCACCAGCCTGCCATTGAGTCCCTGTGTCAGCTGCTCCGCCACCAGCCGCATGGCGTCGAACACTGCCGGGCCATCGGCGACGCGCGGCACGTCGAGCGCCAGGGTGACGCCATGGGTCGCCAGAGAGGTCATGGACCTGGCCTCGAATCGCTCGGTGCCGATGTTGCCGAGCGTGAACCGGGTCATGCCGGCATTATCGATCGCGTGGAAGCAACCGTCCTCCAGCAACTTCAGTCCGGCCGCTTCGGCCAGATCGCGCAGCCTGGCGCCGGCGAACGGCGTGTCCGGTTCGGCCACGATATTGACACCCAACTGCAGATCGACACTGGCGCAGAACTCGTCGAGGCCGCGGGCGTTCATCAGCACATCGTCCCGCTTGGGCATCTCGGCGACACCCGAGCATTGTTTGGCCAGATCACGCACGCCGTCGAAAAAGGCCGACAGATCGGAGTCAGTCGCGGCACCACGCCGATCCGCGAGTTGCAGGGCAGCACAAACGACCGTGTAGCATTCGGCGTCGTGGGCCGACAGCAGCCGCCATGCCCCCAGCGCCTCGTCGAAGCCGAGCCAGGACATCGTCTTGCCGACATGACCCGCCCAGCCCGACTGCACCGCCCACAAACCCGATGCCGGCAGGGGTTCGACGAGATCGACGCGGATCACGCAATCGGCAACCTCGTCCGCATATTCCTCGGGCAGCGGCGGCAGCCCATCAACTTCCTGCTGCGCCGGGACTTCGGCCATGACCGGCTCTTCACGTACGGCAGGCTCGATGCGGCCATGCGATTCGTCGCTGTCCCGCCCGGCCGCCTCGGCTGTCGGCGCTGCGGCGCCCGCATTGCCACCACTCTCGCCACCGAGCAGCACATCCGGCTGACCGCCGCGGAATATCTTTTCGGCCAGCTTGCGGTGCTGGCGTTCCTGCCACTTGTTGTAACCCCAGACACCGGCCACGACAGCCGAGCCGGCGGCGAGCAAGGCAATCTGCAAATCGTTCATGCGGCCTCCTTGACGGTCATCCGCAGCGCCTCTTCCATGTCCACCTCGACGACACGCGAGACACCCTGCTCCTGCATGGTGACGCCGATGAGGTGCTGAGCCATTTCCATGGCGATCTTGTTGTGGGTGATAAATACGAACTGGGTCTGCGACGACATGCGCTTGACCATGCCGCAGAAGCGCTCGGTATTGCTGTCGTCGAGCGGCGCATCCACTTCGTCGAGCAGACAGAACGGCGCCGGGTTCAGCTGGAACATGGCGAACACCAGGGCGATGGCGGTCAATGCCTTTTCGCCGCCCGAGAGCAGGTGGATGGTCGTATTCTTCTTGCCCGGCGGTTGGGCCATGATCTGGATACCGGCGTCGAGTATCTCCTCGCCGGTGAGGATCAGCTTGGCTTCACCGCCACCGAACAACTGCGGGAAAAGCTCGCCGAAGTGGCGATTGACCGAATCATAGGTTTCCTGCAACTGCTCGCGCGTTTCGCGGTCGATGCGGCGAATGGCGTCTTCCAGCGTGTTGATGGCGGTGGCCAGATCTTCCGACTGGGCGTCGAGGAAACCCTTGCGCTCGCGAGCCACGGTCAATTCCTCCAGCGCCGCCAGGTTGACCGGCCCGAGTGCCTCGATCTCCGCGCCAAGACGGGCGATGTCGCCGGCTAGCACACTTTCCTTCACTGCTGGCGTCAGTTCCGCGGCCAGGCCGGCTTCGTCCTCGGGCGCTACGACGCCCGCCTCGACGAGGCGCTGCTGGAACTGCTCGGCATTGAGTTCGGCCGCCTGCTGCTTGAGTTTCCAGTCGTTGATCTTGTCGCGCGCCGGTTGCAGGCCCTGCTCCAGCTTGAGCCGCTGCTCCTCGAGCGCGCGCAGGTCGACGGCAGCCGTTTCCAGCGCATTGCGCCGCTCGCCGAGCAGGCCTTCACGGCCCTGGCGCGAATCGAGCGCCGACTGCAATTGTTCCTGCAGCACGGCGTCGCTGATGCCGGCCAACTCCGTCGTCGCGAGCGTCGTGTCGCCGGCGACCCGCTCCAGTTGCACTCGCGCCGTTTCGGCGGCACGGGCATTGTCTTCCAGCTTCGAGCGGCATTCCCGCTCGGAGAAGCCGGCTTCCTGCGCCTCGCGGGACAACTGATGTTCGAGGGCGCGTGCCTCGCGCAGAGCGGTGTCCTTCTGCCGCTGTATCTCCAGCGCCTCCTCCAGTCGCGCCCGCACGGCCGCCAGCTGTTCGCGACAGGCACTGGCTTCACTGTCGGCGCGCGCCAGTTCCGCTCTCTCGCTCTCCTCGCCGCGAACGACGTCTGCCAGATCGCGGGCGATCTGTCCGGCGCGCTCGTCATGGCGCGCCTGAATCTGGGTCAGCTTGAGCGCTTCGACGTGAGCGCCATGCAGTCGCTGCTGGATCTCCTGCGTCGCCCGGCGCACCACCGCCAGCAGCTCCTGGCTATCGGCCAGGCGCTGTTCGGCTTCGCGCTGCGCCTCGCGGGAGGTCTCCTCCTCCCGCTCGCGGGCCTCGATGACCACCAACAATTCCTCGATCTCGCGCTGCCGCTCGATGACGCCGTGGGTGCGCACGTCGGGAACGTAAAGCGTCAGGCCATGGGGCGTCAGCAGATGGCCCTGACGGTTCACCCAGGTGCCCGCGGTCTCCGGCAGCCGGTCCGCCAGATCGTCGGCACAGCCGATGCCGGCCAGCCAGTCGTCGAGCACCGCCGACCAGCGGTTATCATCGCAACGCACTTTGGCGCGCAGGGAACCCGCACTCGCCGGCTGCCCGGCGGGGTTGTCGGCAAAAGCGAGCGCGAAAGTCAGTGGTGGCGGTACGCCGAGAGCCTGGCGGGCAGTCTCCTTGTCGGCGGCAAGCGCCGACAACCGTTCGCGCAACACGGCTTCGACGGCCGTTTCCCAACCTGCCTCGACATGGATGCCGCGCCAGAGCGGCTGAGCATCGGCCAACCCGTGCGCCTTCAGCCAGTCGCCGATCTCGCCGCTTTGCTGGACGCGGCTTTGCAGTTGCTGGAGCGCATCGTGGCGGGCACGGGATTCGGTCGCTTGCCGGTGGGCGCCTGCCAGCCGCTCGCGCGCAGAGCGCAGCGCGCCATCGAGGGTCGGCAACAAGGCCTGCAACGCAGCTAGCTGTTCCTGTTGGGTCGCCAACTCGACCTCTGCCCGCGTCTCGGCTTCCTGGGCAGCTGCCAGCTGCACCGGATCGGGCGACACCAGCGCCGACTTTTCCTGCTCCAGCCGCGAACGCCGACCGGAAAAATTCTCGATGGCGCGCAGGGCATGGCCGCGGTCGGCCTCGGCCAGGCGCAATCCCTGCTCCGCTTCGTTGAGCACACGGCGCGCATCGGCCACCTGACTGCCGGCTGCCTGCACCTCGCCATCTGCTCCCGGCAGTCGCTCTGCCGCCGCCTCGTGGCGAGCAATGGCCGTTTCGGCGCGCTCGCGGGAATTCTCCAGCAGCGACTTCCAGCGGAAATCCTCTTCCTCGACCCGCTTCGTCTCGCCCGCCCAGTGCCTGCGCTCGACGTCCAGTTGGGCCATGCGCGTTTCCAGCCGCTGGCGCGCATCGCGGAGGTGATGAATCTCGGATTCCAGCCGCTTGACCTCTGCGTTGGCCGTGTACATGTCGGCCTGGGCCGCGTGCAGGGTGTCCGAGGCGGCGAAATGGGCCTCGCGGGCCTGTTCGACCCTCGCCTCGACTTCGCGCAACTGCGCGGTTTCGGCCTCGACACGGTTCACCGACTTTTCCACTTCGCGGCCATGGCGCTCCGCTTCGGCCTTTGAGTCGTTGCGCTTCTTCAGCCAGAGCAGGTTCTGCCGGCGGCCGAGTTGCCCATGCAGGTCGCGGTACTGGCGGGCGACTTCGGCCTGCGTTTCCAGGCGGCCGATCTGCCCGTCGAGTTCGTTGCGGATATCGTCGACGCGCGCCAGGTTCTCCTTGGCATCCTCCAGACGATGTTCGGTCTCCCGGCGCCGCTCCTTGTACTTGGTGACGCCGGCGGCTTCCTCGAGGAAACCGCGCAAGTCCTCCGGCCTGGCCTCGACGATGCGCGAGATCATGCCCTGGCCGATGATGGCGTAGGCGCGCGGCCCCAGGCCAGTGCCGAGGAAGAGGTCGATCACGTCGCGCCGACGGACATGCAGGTTGTTGATGTAGTAGCTGGAATTGCCTTCCCGGTCAAGCAGCCGCTTGACAGTGATTTCGGCGTACTGCGACCACTGACCGGCGGCGCGCCCCTGCTCATTGTCGAAGAACAGCTCGACACTGGCCCGGCTGACTTCCTTGCGACCGCCAGAGCCCTTGAAGATCACGTCCTGAATCGATTCGCCGCGCAGTTCCGATGCCTTCGATTCGCCCAGCACCCAGCGCACGGCGTCGATGATGTTGGACTTGCCACAGCCGTTGGGACCGACCACGCCGGCCAGCTGGGCGGGAAACAGCACCGCCGTCGGTTCGACGAAGGACTTGAAACCGGAAAGTTTGAGCTTGACGAGGCGCACGCGAAATAAATCAGGGAGTTGGAATGGATTTACCGCCCACGATCGGGGAGGAGGGCGCATTATAATCGCAAGCCTTCCAACCCACGACGCCATCATGCCCAGCCGCCCAGCAAAGACCCTGGAGACCTTCGCCAACCCGGCGGCTCACCGGGACTACCATATCCACATGGAGATCCCGGAGTTCACCTGCCTGTGCCCGAAGACCGGCCAGCCGGACTTCGCGGTGCTGACGCTGGACTACGTGCCGGACAAGCAGTGCGTGGAATTGAAGAGCCTGAAGCTCTACACCTGGAGCTTCCGCGACGAGGGGCATTTTCACGAGGACGTCACCAACCGCATCCTCGACGATCTGGTCATGGCCGTGAAGCCCCGCTTCATGCGCCTGACGGCCCGTTTCTACGTGCGTGGCGGCATATTCACCAACGTCGTCGCCGAGCACCGCAAGAAGGGCTGGAAACCAGCGGCACGCGTCGATCTGGCCGAGTTTCCCCTGCCGTCGAATACGCGCGGCTGATGACGATGAACGAAACACGCCTGACATTCGCCTCCATCCGCCGCGCGCTGGCCCAGGGCCTGACCACGGCACAGCGCACTCGTGGCGTCAGCGTTGGCTACGCAGGCGTGTTCGCAATCATCGGCGCCGTCATCGCCGGCGGTCTGATCAAGGCGGGCATGACCCCCTTCTTCGTCGCCGCCGCAGGCGCCTTCATGCTGGTCGGGCCGATCACCCTGGCCGGCTTTTTTGGTGTGGCACGTGCCGTCGAGGCAGGGCGGAAAGCAGGTGCCGACGACGTTTTCAACGGCTTTCACCATCCCCCCGGCGCCCTCTGGGCCGTGGCCCTGGTCTGCACACTGCTTTTCATGATCTTCGTCACCGATGCCGGCATACTCTACAGCTACCTGATCGGCGGTACGCGGTTGTTCCCGGCCGATATGCTGCCTCTGCCCGCCAATGTCGCCGGTTTCCTGTTCTGGTCTGCGGCTTCCGGTGCCGTCATCGCCTTCCTGCTGTTCACCGTTTCCGCCTTTTCGATACCTCTGCTCTGCGAACGGCGTACCCACCTGGTCGCTGCCATCGTCACCAGCGTTCGTATCGTTTTCGGCAACTTCGCGGTCACCATGGCGTGGGCAATATTCATCTCGGCCGCGATCATGGCCAGTATCGTCATCCTGCCGCTATTTCCTTTCGTGCTGCCGGTCCTGGCCTATGCCAGCCATGCACTCTACCGCGAGGCGCTGCCGCCGGGCAGCTAGGAATTTCAGGATTCGATTCTTGCCGAGAACAGGCTGGCGGCGACGATCAACCCACCGCCGAGCCATTCGCGCGGCCCCATGACCTCGCCGGCCAGCCACCACGATGCCGCCGCCGCAACAACCAGTTCAAAGAGGAATATCACGACCGCCCTGTTGGCCTGCACTTGCGTCAGGCCGTACTGGACGACCAGGTTGATCGCCAGAAGGACCACGCCGACGACGACGATCAGTGCAGCTGACATCTTCGACACGCCGACATCCGGTGCAGGCAAGGCGGGGACCGCCAGCAGGATGTGGCCAACGATGCCGACCGCGACCACACCGGCGAAGACGGCCATCGACTTCAGTTCTATCGAAAAATGGTGTGCCCGCCGAATCAGCACATTGGAGAGGGCGAACAGCATGCCGGCGGCCAGCCCCAGCCATTCGGCGCCCTGCCTCGGCCAGGGCGCGCCCAGCGCCGGATGCCAGAGCATCACGACGGCCCCAGCCAGCGAAAGGCCGACGACGGCCGCACCAACGGCATGCAGCCGTTCGTTCAGCAGCAAGCGGGCCAGCAGCACCGTCCACAAGGGCGCCAAGTAAAATAGCAGCAGCACGCGCATTACTTCGCCGTGCAGCGTGGCCAGCACGTAGCCGAGATTGCAGCCGGCCGCCGACAGCGCGATCGCCACCAGCCAGCCGTCGATGCGGACACCACGCAGTTTCGGCCAGAGCAGCGCGACCCCGAGTATCAGCGCCACGCCGTAGGTCAGCGTCGTCGCCAGCACGCCGGACAGCCCCGCCGCCTCGATCGCCCGGTAGGGATACCAGATCAGCCCCCAGACGGTGGCGCCCGCGAGCAGCGCGCCGACGGCGGCACCCTGCCCTGGCCTATAATTCGCGCTCATATTGCTCATTGCGCTCTGCAGCCCCTTTTCCGTGAACCCCAACCTCGACAAGCTCCAGCCTTACCCCTTCGAAAAACTGCGCCAACTCTTTGCCGGCGTCTCGCCACCACTGACTTTCAAGGAAATCAAGCTGTCGATCGGGGAGCCGCAACACGGCACGCCGGAATTCATCCAGGAGACTCTCGCGGCCAATCTGGCGGGGCTGGCGAATTATCCCACCACCAACGGCTCGGACGAGCTTCGGCAAGCCATCGCCGAGTGGCTAGGCAAGCGCTACGACATCCCGGCGCTCGACCCGGCAACCCAGGTACTGCCGGTGAATGGTTCGCGCGAAGCCCTGTTCGCGTTCGCGCAGTGCCTCGCCGATTCGGCGCGACCCGATGGCCTGGTGCTCTGCCCCAACCCGTTCTACCAGATCTACGAAGGCGCCGCCTATCTCGCCGGGCTGACGCCGGCCTTCATCAACCAACTGCCCGACAATAATTTCGCTATGGACTTCGCGGCGGTGCCGGAAGCCACATGGCGGCGCACGCAGTTGATCTACGTCTGCTCGCCGGGCAACCCGACCGGGAACGTGATGACGCTGGCACACTGGCGCGAACTGTTCGAGCTCTCGGATCGCCACGGCTTCGTCGTCGCCGCCGACGAGTGCTACTCGGAAATCTACTTCGACGAAAGTCAGCCGCCGCTTGGCGCCCTGGAGGCAGCGCGCAAGCTCGGCCGCGACGACTATCGCAATCTCGTCGTCTTTTCGAGCCTGTCGAAGCGCTCCAACGTGCCGGGCCTGCGCTCCGGCTTCGTCGCCGGCGATGTGGAGGTGCTGAAACAGTTCTGGCTCTATCGCACCTATCACGGTTGCGCGATGAGCCCGCCGGTCCAGGTTGCCTCGACGGTCGCCTGGCGCGACGAGGGCCATGTGCGTGACAACCGAAGGCTGTACAAGGAAAAATTCGACCAGGTAACGCCCATCCTCGCCGACTGTCTGGACACGCGCATGCCCGACGCCGGCTTCTACCTCTGGGCCTCGGTCGCCCGCTATGGCATAGCGGATACGGAGTTCGCCCGCCAACTGCACCACCGGTACAATGTTACCGTGCTGCCCGGCAGCTTTCTGGCCAGGGAAGCGGGCGGCATCAATCCGGGCGCCGGTTTCGTCCGCATCGCACTCGTCGCCGGACTCGACGAATGCGTCGAAGCCGCCCAGCGCATCACCGATTTCTGCCAGACACTCTGACCCACTCTGACAATAAGGGGCCGCACCATGCAAGACCTGCAACGGATCATCGACCAGGCGTGGGAAAACCGCGCCAACCTCAACCCCGGCGCCGCGCCAGCCCAGGTCAGCGAGGCAGTGGAACACGTGCTCAACGATCTCGGCCAGGGCAAGCTGCGGGTGGCGGAGAAGATCAACGGCGAATGGGTTACCAACCAATGGATCAAGAAGGCGGTGCTGATCTCCTTCCGTCTCGAAGACAACCACGTCATGGATAGCGGCGTATTCCGCTACTACGACAAGGTGCCCACCAAGTTCGGCAAGTACGACGATCAAGCCTTTCGCCAGGGCGGCTTCCGCGTGGTGCCCGGCGCCGTCGTCCGGCGCGGCTCCTTCATCGGCAAGAACGTCGTGCTCATGCCCAGCTTCGTCAACATCGGCGCCTATGTCGATGAAAGCACTATGGTCGACACCTGGGCCACCGTCGGCTCCTGCGCCCAGATCGGCAGGAACGTGCATCTGTCCGGCGGCGTCGGCATCGGCGGCGTGCTGGAGCCGATCCAGGCCAACCCGACCATCATCGGCGACAACTGCTTCGTCGGCGCGCGCTCCGAGGTAGTCGAGGGCGTCATCGTCGAGGACAACTGCGTCATTTCGATGGGCGTCTTCATCAGCCAGAGCACCAAGATCTACGATCGCGCCACCGGCGAGGTCATCTACGGCCGCGTGCCAAGCGGTTCCGTCGTGGTCGCCGGCAACCTGCCCTCGGCAGACGGCAAATACAGCCTGGCCTGCGCCGTGATCGTCAAGAAAGTGGATGCCCAGACGCGCTCCAAGACCTCGATCAACGAACTGCTGCGCGACTGATTCCGCCGCCGCCAAGGGAGGTGCCATGATCCTCGACAAGCTGTTCCACTTGATGGCGGAGAAGAATGCCTCGGACATCTTCGTCTCGGCAGGCGCCCCTATCAGCATAAAGATCCACGGCAACTGCATTCCGATCAACCAGCAGGTGATGGATCCGCCCACGATCCAGCGGATGGCCTACGAAATACTGACGCCCGATCAGATCGCCGGCTTCGAGGCCGATCGCGAACTGAACCTGTCATTCGGCATCGCCGACGTCGGCAATTTCCGCGTCAACATGTTCTGGCAGCGGGGTTCCATCGGCATCGTGGTGCGCTTTATCACCAGTCAGATACCGCGTATCGACGAACTGTCGCTACCAACTGTTCTGTCCGACCTGATCATGGAAAAGCGCGGTCTGGTACTGGTGGTCGGCGCCACCGGCTCGGGCAAGTCCACGACCATCGCGGCGATGCTCGACCATCGCAATGCCAACCACTCGGGACACATCCTGACGGTCGAAGATCCGATCGAGTTCCTGTTCAAGCACAAGAAATCCATCATCAACCAGCGCGAAGTCGGCCTCGACACCAAGTCCTGGGAAGGGGCGCTGAAGAACGCGATGCGCCAGGCGCCCGACTGCATCCTGATCGGCGAAATCCGCGACAAGGAAACCATGAGCGCCGCCATTGCCTACGCGCAGACCGGTCACCTCTGCCTGGCGACGCTCCACGCCAACAACGCCTATCACGCGTTGAACCGCATCATCAACTTCTTCCCGCTGGAAAACCGGACGTCGCTCTACCTCGATCTGTCCGCAACCCTGAGGTCGATCATTTCCCAGCGCCTGGTACGCAAGCCGGACGGTAGCCGTACCCCGGCAGTGGAAATCCTGCTCAACACCCGGCACGTTGCCGAGCTGATCGAGAAGGGGGAAGTCAACGGCATCAAGGAGGCCATGGAACAAAGCCTCGCACCCGGCTCCCAGACCTTTGAGCAGGACCTGTTCAGGCTCTACAAGGCAAACATCATCACCCTCGAGGAAGCCCTCGCCAATGCCGATTCGCCGACCAACCTGTCCTGGCTGATCAATAACTCCCAGGTTCAGACGCCCCCCTCGAAAAACATCAAGGTACCGTTCGCCACCGCAACGACGGAGCCCGCCGACAAGAATGCCGGGGGTGCCTCCTTCGCCGAATTCACGCTCAACATGGATGGCTGATGGCCAAGACGCCGACGCTTGAACTTGCCCGCCGGCTGATTGCGCTGCCGTCAGTCACCCCGACCGATGCCGGCTGCCTGGACCAGATCGCCGACCGGCTGCGCCCGCTCGGTTTTGTCCTCGAACGCATGGACAGCAATGGAGTATGCAACCTCTGGGCGCGTCGCGGCCAGGGACAGCCGCTGGTCTGTCTGGCCGGCCATACCGACGTGGTGCCCAGCGGCCCACTCGAGCAATGGCACTCCGATCCTTTCGTGCCGACCGAGCGTGACGGCCGACTGTATGGCCGTGGCGCCGCCGACATGAAATCGTCGCTCGCCGCCTTCGTTGTCGCCGTCGAGGAATTTGTCGCCAACCGGCCCGACCACGTTGGCTCGATCGCCTTCCTGCTTACCTCCGATGAAGAAGGCGACGCCGTCGACGGCACCGTCCGCGTCGTCGAGACGCTGAAAGCCCGGGGCGAAGCCATCGACTGCTGTATTGTCGGCGAACCGACTTCGGTGGATCGCCTGGGCGACACGATCAAGAACGGGCGCCGCGGTTCGCTCTCGGCCAGACTGCTGGTGAAGGGCATCCAGGGCCATGTCGCCTACCCGGAGAAAGTGAAGAACCCGATCCATCTGGCCGCGCCGGTGCTGGCCGAACTGGCGGCGACGCGTTGGGATGAGGGCAACGAATACTTCCCGCCGACCAGCTTCCAGATCTCCAACATCCACGCCGGTACCGGCGCCACCAATGTCGTGCCAGGAACGCTGGAAGTGCTCTGCAACTTCCGCTTCTCCACCGCCAGCACGGTCGAGAGCCTGCAGGGTCGCGTCCATGCCCTGCTCGATCGTCACGGCCTGGAATACGAGATCCAGTGGACGATCGGCGGGTCACCATTCCTGACTCCTCGTGGCCGCCTGGTACAGGTTCTGGTGGATTCCGTGGGTGCGGTAACCGGCATAGAGCCGTCACTGTCTACCTCCGGCGGCACCTCGGACGGCCGCTTCATCGCCGACATCTGCCCCGAGGTCGTTGAACTCGGACCTGTCAACGCCAGCATCCACAAGGTCGATGAACACATCACGGTCGCGGATCTGGAGCCGCTGGCGGCGATCTACTGCGCGGCGCTCGACCGCCTGCTCGACCAATGACGCAACTTGTCGACGAACTGGCGACCGTCCGCGACTGGCTGCGCTGGGCGGTCAGCCGCTTTGCCGAGGCGAAGCTTTTTTTCGGCCACGGTACCGACAACGCCTATGACGAGGCAGTCTGGCTGATCCTGCACACGCTGCATCTGCCGCTCGACCGGCTTGAACCCTTCCTTGATGCCCGACTGACCCGGGCAGAGCGACTTGCAGTGCTCAATGTTCTCGAACAGCGCATCGTCCGCCGGCTGCCCGCCGCCTACCTGACCAACGAGGCCTGGCTGGGCGATTTCCGCTTCTATGTGGATGAGCGCGTCATCGTGCCACGATCCTATTTCGCCGAACTGCTGTCCGAAGGATTGGCGCCGTGGGTCGATGATCCCAATGTCATAGGCACGGCGCTCGATCTATGCACCGGCTCCGGCTGCCTGGCGATCCTGATGGCACATGCCTTGCCGAACGCAACGATAGATGCCGTCGACATTTCGACAGATGCGCTGGCGGTCGCCCGGCAAAATGTTGCCGACTACCACCTACAGGATCGCATCCGCCTGGTGCAGTCGGACCTGTTCGCACAACTCGACAGTTCCCGCTACGACCTGATCATCTGTAATCCACCGTACGTCACGGCCGACTCCGTGGCCGCCCTGCCGGCCGAGTACCGCCACGAACCGTCGCTGGCACTGGGTTCCGGCGAAGATGGCCTTGATGTCGTGCGTCGGTTGCTCGCCGCAGCGTCGGATCGCTTGACGGCGGACGGTCTGCTCCTCGTCGAAGTCGGCCACAACGCCGACATCGTCGAGGCGGCGTTTCCCGATATGACATTTACTTGGATCGATGCCCCCAGTGGCGAGGGCAAGATATTCCTCCTGACCAAGGAGCAGCTATGAAGAAACTCGCCAGCTTGTTCACCGCAACCGTGGCAATAGTGCTCATGATCCTCGCACCGGTCGCAAGCGCAGACAAGGCGAAAGCTGCCGGCACCCGCATCGTCATCCAGGTTAACGACGACGATTCTAAGAAGTGGCACGGCATTCTCGCCAATGTCCACAATATCCAGGTCGAACTGGGCAAGGACAAGGTCGCGATCGCGGTGGTCGCGATCGGCCCCGGACTCGACATGCTGATGGCGGATTCCCTCGCCGCCAACGGCGTGCAGGACGCAATGGCCGACGGGGTCGAATTCATCGCCTGCGGCAACACCATGAGCGCACGCAAGATAGACAGGAAAGATCTGATCGACGGCATTGGCTACTCACGCGCCGGCTACGTCGAGATCGTCCGCCGCCAGCAGCAGGGCTGGATCTACCTGCGGCCATAAAGAAAAACGGAGCCGCGTGGCTCCGTTTGTTTTGTGGGTGGGGTGGCTGATGGGACTCGAACCCACGACAACCGGAATCACAATCCGGGACTCTACCAACTGAGCTACAGCCACCACCTGTGAAACAATTATTCTGGCCCGCCCGGCGAGACTCGAACTCACAACCCCCGGCTTAGAAGGCCGGTGCTCTATCCGGTTGAGCTACGGGCGGTCCTCCGAGCGACCTTCGGGGCATCGCGATGCTGGTCGGGGTGAGAGGATTCGAACCTCCGACATCCTGCTCCCAAAGCAGGCGCGCTACCGGGCTGCGCTACACCCCGAGAGGCGCGGATTCTACCGGCGCCCCCGAACAGGGTCAATAACTATCAATGCGTCACGATTCCGGTCGCGGCCTCGCCCGCTTCGGCGACTTTGGCGGGCACGGCTTCGGCCGGCTTGTCCTCGGCCAACGGCTGAGGCATCCGTTCCAAGGCCAGTTCGAGCACCTGATCGATCCACTTTACAGGCAGTATTTCGATCTTGCCCTTGATGGCATCGGAAATCTCCGCCAGATCCTTGACGTTTTCTTCTGGAATCAGCGCCAACCGGATACCCCCGCGAACCGCTGCCAGGAGCTTCTCCTTGAGGCCGCCGATCGGCAGCACCTCGCCGCGCAGCGTGATCTCGCCGGTCATGGCCACATCGGCGCGCACCGGAATTCCGGTCAGGGTCGATACCAGGGCCGTGGTCATGCCGATGCCCGCCGAAGGACCGTCCTTGGGCGTCGCGCCTTCGGGCAGGTGGATGTGGATGTCGTTCTTCTGATAGAAATCCTCGGGAATACCCAAGGACTTGCTGCGGCGACGGACAACGGTCAGCGCGGCCTGGATCGACTCCTGCATCACCTCGCCCAGTTTACCGGTGGTCATGGTCTTACCCTTGCCCGGCACGGCGACGGATTCGATGGTCAGCAGTTCGCCACCCACTTCCGTCCATGCCAGCCCGGTCACCTGGCCAACCTGGTTCTCTTTCTCGGCCATGCCGAAGCTGTAGCGGCGCACGCCGAGGAACTTGTCGAGGTTCTTGGCGTTGACGACGATCTTGTTCTTGCGCTTCCTCATCACCAGCGCCTTGACGACCTTGCGACAGATCTTGGACAGATCGCGCTCAAGCGCACGTACGCCAGCTTCCCGCGTGTAGTAGCGGACGATGTCGCGCAGGGCGTCCTCGGTGACGGTCAGTTCCTCGCGCTTGACGCCGTTGTTCTTCAACTGCTTCGGCAGCAGGTAGCGCTGGGCGATGTTGATCTTCTCGTCCTCGGTGTAGCCCGCCAGACGGATCACTTCCAGCCGATCAAGCAGCGCCGGCGGGATGTTGAGCGAGTTAGCCGTGGCGACGAACATCACATCGGACAAGTCGAAGTCCACCTCGATGTAATGATCCTGGAAGGTGTGGTTCTGCTCTGGGTCGAGCACTTCCAGCAGCGCCGATGAAGGATCGCCGCGGAAATCCATGCCCAGTTTGTCCACCTCGTCGAGCAGGAACAGGGGATTCTTGACGCCGACCTTGCTCATGTTCTGCAGGATCTTGCCGGGCATCGAACCGATGTAGGTGCGCCGGTGGCCGCGAATCTCGGCCTCGTCACGCATGCCACCCAGCGCCATGCGCACGAACTTGCGGTTGGTGGCCTTGGCGATCGACTGGCCGAGCGAGGTTTTGCCGACGCCGGGAGGTCCGACCAGGCACAGGATCGGTGCCTTGACCTTCTCGACACGTTGCTGCACGGCGAGATACTCGACGATGCGCTCCTTGACCTTCTCGAGACCGTAGTGATCCTTGTCGAGAATTTTCTCGGCAACGTTCAGATCCTTGGAAACACGAGACTTCTTCTTCCAGGGCAGGCCGACCAGCGTCTCAATGTAGTTACGCACAACCGTCGCCTCGGCGGACATCGGCGACATCATCTTCAGCTTCTTGAACTCAGAATTCGCCTTGACCAAGGCCTCCTTGCTCATGCCGGCGGCCTTGATCTTCTTGTCCATCTCGTCGAGATCAGCGCCCTCTTCACCCTCGCCGAGCTCCTTCTGGATAGCCTTGACCTGTTCGTTCAGGTAATACTCACGCTGGCTTTTCTCCATCTGGCGCTTGACGCGGCCACGGATGCGCTTCTCGACCTGGAGGATGTCCAGTTCGGTCTCCAGCTGCGACAGCAATTTCTCCAGCCGCTCGCCGACATCGAACAGTTCCAGAATTTCCTGCTTCAACTCAAGCTTCATCGGCAGGTGGGCGGCGATGGTATCGGCCAGCCGGCCGGGTTCCTCGATGCCTGCCAGGGAGGTGAGAATCTCCGGTGGAATCTTCTTGTTGAGCTTCACGTATTGGTCGAACTGGGCCAGAATCGCCCGCCGCATGGCTTCGACTTCGTGATCGGCGCCCTCGTCGGTGGCAACCGGCGTTACGTCGGCGACGAACAGGGCCTGCTGATCATCCACCCGGTTGATTCTCGCGCGCTGCGTTCCTTCGACCAGCACCTTGACAGTGCCGTCGGGCAACTTGAGCATCTGCAGGATGTTGGCGATACAGCCTATCGGATAGAGATCCTCCGCCTCCGGTTCGTCCTTGGCGGCCGACTTCTGGGCCACCAGCAAAATGCCCTTGCCGGCCTCCATCGCCGTTTCCAGCGCCTTGATCGACTTCGGCCGGCCGACGAAGAGCGGAATCACCATATGCGGGAACACCACCACGTCGCGCAATGGCAACAGCGGCAATTCGGATTTTTCTGCAGGGGAGTCGAGTTCGCCTAACATTGGCTTGTCCTTTTGGTTGATGCTGCCTGATCGACATTGGGGCGACCTTGAACCAATTCAAGCGCCAATTCAAGCATCCTGCCACCACCCGCGCCCCGGCTTTATGCCGGCCGCAGCCTGCGATGCCGTCAGTTCGAGCCGGAAACCTTCGGCTGATCGGCGTAGATCAGCAATGGCTGGCCACCGTTCTCGATCATGGCTTCGTCGACCACCGCCTTGGCAACGTTCTCCAGGGTCGGCAGTTCGTACATGGTATCGAGCAAGGCGCCTTCCAGAATTGAGCGCAGGCCGCGTGCGCCCGTTTTGCGCTTGAGGGCCTTGCGGGCAATGGCCTGGAGGGCTGCCGGCCGAACCTCAAGTTCGACACCCTCCATGGCGAAGAGTTTCTGGTATTGCTTGGTCAGCGCATTCTTCGGTTCGACCAGAATCGTCACCAAGGCTTCCTCGTTGAGTTCCTCCAGCGTCGCCACCACCGGCAGGCGGCCGATCAATTCCGGAATCAGGCCGTACTTGATCAGATCCTCGGGCTCGACGCCGCGCAGGACCTCGCCGACAGCCTTCTTGTCGTCCTTGCTCTTCACCTCGGCGCCAAAGCCTATGCCGCCCTTCTCCGAGCGGTTCCGGATCACCTTCTCGAGGCCGTCGAAGGCGCCACCGCAGACGAACAGAATATTGGTGGTGTCGATCTGCACGAAATCCTGGTTCGGGTGCTTGCGGCCACCCTGCGGCGGCACGCTGGCAACAGTGCCCTCGATCAGCTTCAGCAACGCCTGCTGGACACCTTCGCCGGAAACATCCCGGGTAATGGAGGGGTTGTCCGATTTGCGGGAAATCTTGTCGATCTCATCGATGTAGACGATGCCCTGCTGTGCCTTTTCGACGTCGTAGTCGCACTTCTGCAGCAGCTTCTGGATGATGTTCTCGACGTCCTCGCCGACATAGCCGGCCTCGGTCAGCGTCGTGGCGTCAGCCATGACGAATGGCACGTTGAGCAGCCGCGCCAGCGTCTGGGCCAGCAGGGTCTTGCCGGAACCGGTCGGACCGACGAGCAGGATGTTGCTCTTGGCGAGTTCGACATCGTCGGCGTTCTTCTGCTGATGCCGCAACCGCTTGTAGTGGTTGTAGACAGCAACGGCGAGGATCTTCTTGGCCTGCTCCTGACCGATCACGTACTGGTCGAGGATGCCGCGGATCTCGGGCGGCGTCGGCAGATCGCGCGAGGCCTTGCCCTCCGTTTCGGCAGCCGTCTCGTCACGGATGATGTCGTTGCAGAGTTCAATGCACTCGTCACAGATGAACACCGACGGGCCGGCGATCAGCTTCTTGACTTCGTGCTGGCTCTTGCCACAGAAGGAGCAATAAAGGAGTTTTTCGCCCGATTTCTTGTCCGCCATCGCCTTTCCCCTGTCGATACCAGCGCCGTCAGCCTGTCAGGCTTCGCCGCGCTTGTTCAATACCTTGTCCACCAATCCGTATTCGGCCGCAGCTTCGGCCGACAGGAAGTTGTCGCGGTCGGTATCCCGTTCGATGCGTTCGATC
>Ga0187786_10000188_pt1 | contig 20005 bp, 23 predicted proteins | sample 0815_BV2_10_20_M_FD_132449 | JGI IMG/M metagenome (GOLD analysis project Ga0187786, IMG submission 132449) | Tropical peat soil microbial communities from peatlands in Department of Meta, Colombia - 0815_BV2_10_20_MG | ecosystem: Environmental > Terrestrial > Soil > Wetlands > Peat | place...
AGGGAACCTCGCCCTCAGCTGTTTCTGCGAGATTTCACAATACGCTTGCCGAAGCTTCGTGCCAGATGGCCTCACAGATAAGGATGAATACGGGTATCAGCAAGATCGTTATCACCGGAGGCACCTTTCAGAATAAATACCTGTTTGAAACAATGGAAAAAAAATTACAAACGGATAAATTTGAAGTGTTCTCGCACAGCCGTGTGCCTTGCAATGACGGAGGGATAGCTTTGGGACAACTGGCGGTAGCCGCCAGAAGGAGGGACAAGGGACGAGGGACAAGGGACGGGTAATGTCTGCCAATAAATCTGTTAGATCCGTGTTCCTGTGAAAGGGATTAAAATGATCGTATCTTTGGATGAATTGCGTAATCTTACTGTTCGTTAACAGTTGTTCAATAGTTCACTTTTCACTATTAACTGAATTATGTGTCTCAGCATTCCCGCAAAAATACTCTCGATTGACGGCAATATGGCCCGGGCTTCTGTGGGCGGGGCAATCGTAAACACGAGCCTCCATCTTGTTGAAGATCTGCAGCCAGGCGATTATGTGCTGATCCATACCGGTTTTGCCCTGCAAAAGATCAGCGAGGAAGAACCTGCATTTTTATATCCTCACTGGGATTATTTCCAGAAAATGCTCCTAGGGAAAAATAACTATCACCGCTACATTGCCATTTACATTCTGGCCAATCTCACGGCAGTAGATAAAGAGAAGAAGTTTGAAAAGATATTTAACCAGTATTATGGGATTCTGGCAGGTGATAAAGCTATGAATGCATCTCATGTGGCATTGAATTCATCTAAAATCGCTTTGAACAAGCCTGAACTACAAACTGCTGTGATTGACCGGCTTTTAAATATTGATCATATCCATCGGGGTAAGCAAAAAGAACTAGTAAAGGCCTATGCTATAGAAGCCCTGAGGGAGATCTATCCACATGTTAAAAATAAACAAAAAATAGACGAATTTGTGAAGTCACAGTTAAGCAGTAAAAGTCCTAAAACCAGGAATTTAGCTGCCTGCTTTTTAGAAAGGTGTGAACCATAAATTAATATATAATAAACTCCAATAATCAGTATAGGGATAAGATGAGTGAGATTATTATTACAAATCAATTTTATGATATGAAGGATAACTTTCGCCAATTGGCTGATAAAATAAGTTCTAATACCATAGTCACCAAGCAGTCTCAACCTGAATTATGGCAAAATGGCCTGTTTCAAGGGGCTAATTGTGTCATCAAGGACGCTGAAAAATGGGCAAACTTCCAAATCCGATATCGAACGGAAATTGATCGCAAAATCGAAGTTATGATGGAGATCCGTAAGAAAAAAAGAGAAAAATTAAAGGTTACCTGGATATATGATTCTTATTGATGCTAAAATTTCTTTTTTAGAATATTAGCCCACTCAATCAAACAATTTATTCTAAACTTCACTTAAACAGATTCGTCCTGCACTGACACACAAAACCGACACAGTGCACTGGGATTTTCCAACTGTTTTTCTTTCACAGGACATAGATATCTGCCGTTCTCGTATTTTAAGACTAAACCCCCCGGAAATCTGGTTCCTACTGGATGTACTGGCTCTTCTCGGATGAAAGTGGTATATAATGAGATTATGCGGGCAATTTTAACAAAACACAATTCGTTTTTACCATGAGCTTCCTCTTTTTGCCTTCCCACCACCTTTAAAAAACCCTGCAGCTTTACTGTGTCTACATTGCCTTTATATTCTTTTTTGTCGTTTTTCAGGTCCCGGATTCTCCCGAAAAATGCCTTGCTGAATCTTTGAATATAATCTTCCCGGTAACCAGAGGGCATGTACTTAGCATCTTCAGTTAAGAAGCCAGTGGCCAGCATGATGTCCTGCATATGCAGATTCCGCGCTTCTTTTTTTATAACATCCATCAATTCTTTTTTGGATAATTCCAGATTAAGATTCAGTTCTTCAATGGTTTGGGGCAATTTCAATACCTCTCTTAATTAAATTTAAAATCTTTTTAAACCTCTTCGTCCTGTTTGGCAATGCAGAAGGGACAAACCGCCAGGGGATTGTTTTCATTGTTCCTTTTCACCGGGCAGAAATAGGTGCCCTTATCTTCTTTAACCCTCAAACCGCCAGGAAAGAGAGTTCCAACCTGGTGCACGGGTTCTTCCAGTATAAACGTGGTGTACAGGGAGATGATTTTGTAAATTTGAAAAAATGCCGGTTCAGATTCTTCTAATTTCTCCACCATTTTCTGCTGGCTTTCCAGAAGTTCAAGGGCAGTTTCCAGTATTTCAGGGTCAATGGGGTCTGGGTAATGATTTTGATCCTCTTTAACTTCTTTTATCCTTAATAAAAACCCGTTGGTGTATGCTTTAAGATACTCCTCCCGGTATCCCTTCTGGATGTACTGGGCGTCCCGTAGGAGGTAGAGGGAGGACTTCATTATATGATCTAAACCTACTTTCCGGGCCTCTTCTTTAAGTATTATGAGTATTTCTGATTTGGTGGGGGTTCCGGTATTTGTTCTGCTTCTGATTTTGTTTTCCATGGTCCGCCCTTAGATGAATTATATTGATACTAATGCTAAATTTATAATCACTAAATTAACGTCTCATGTCCACCACGAAAGTGTTTTAAGATATTTTCCGCAGTTTTAGGTCCTATTCCTTCAATACGCAGAAGTTCCTCCCGTGAGATGTAACTTAGGTCAGTTCCAAAGGCATCTACCAGTGCCCGGGCCCTTCTCCGACCCAATCCTCGGATAGAAACTACCATAGGTAAAATATCCTCCCTAGCACCGTAATAAAGACGGGCTGACAACACGTCCAGTTGGTCCAGGCCGGCGTAGATTCCTAGAACCTGACAGATATCACGATAGAACTTCACCAACAACGAAGCCTCGTAGGCTGTTCTCCGGGCTCCCGCTGAGTAGACATGGTAGGCGTTTTCTATTTCATATTCACTGCGCTCGTTCATCCATTCCATGAGGACCGCAGCAGTGGCTTCCTCATTACGCACGTCTACCACGAATACACTGGCTTTGTTAAGTCTCTCCCGTACTGGATCTCTGGTTTTACGTCCTTTAAAACTTATAATTGGCAAATCAGGCGTGCGGCAGATTTCATATACCAGACGAGCTTTTTCCAGTTCGATTGAAGAACGGGCAAACTCTTTAAGACGCACTGCAGTCTGGACCGAATAGTTACTCCTGGCAATGAGCATGCCCAGTTCAGTGGTACGCAGCCCTTCGGGAGAAGCCTGTAATATGCCGTTTTGTAATAAAAAGTCGAGAGCATCTTTGAGTTCGTATTCCAGAGTGTCTGCTCCTAAAAGCGACATGTACTCATTGCTGGTGATCTGATGGCCGTAAAATGTTTCCTGGAAAAAATCAGTCAATTCTTGGGGGTTTTTAGCCAGCCCGGATGCCACCTGGGCAATTATCTGCCGAAAAACTGCGTCCTTATTTTCCAGGAGCTTGGAGTTGGTGGTTTCCACTTCCCCGTAGAGGTAACGTTCCTGCAGGCTCAGTCCTTCATCCATGGTCTTGGCTATCAGGTAAGAATATCCTTCTGTGTCGTAACCAGGTCTTCCTGCCCGTCCAGACATCTGCTCGTAGTCAAAGACGGGTATGGGCTGTGGACCCTGACTGGTCCAGCGGGTGTAGTCCCTGATAACCACGCTTTTGCTGGGAAGGTTAACTCCATACATCAGGCTGGGAGTGGCGGTGATCATAAGAAGGTTCCCGGCCCGGAACTCTTCTTCAATGATCTCCTTCTGTCGGTCAAATAATCCGGCATGGTGAAAGGCCACCCCGTTTTCTATCGATTCAGCTAACTTAAGACATACTGCAGTGGGAAGAGACCCTCGACGTTTGGGAACGTCCAAAATCTTCTTAGCAACTTCCTTAAAGTCCTTTCTTTTATCTGCAGGGAGGAACTTACGTATATTCCCCGCAAGATAACCCGATAGGGATTCGGTGAATCTACGGGTAGATACAAAAACAAGTGCCTGGGATGATTCATCCAGAGATTCTTTGAGAATTTTCATGATCACGTCGTTTTTGTTTTTAAGATCAAATTCTTCAGTGGTGACCACCTCTTTGTGCAGGGGAACTGGCCGGTAGTCATGTTCCACAACCTGGGCATCCATCCATCCGGAAAGTTCTGTCATGTTCTGTAAGGTAGCAGATAAAGCAACAATCCTCATTCCCTTATTTAATATACGGCTACGGGTGATGGCACATTCAATAGTAGGACCCCGACTGTACTCGCCGATCATGTGAAACTCATCCACCACCAAAAGATCGACCTCTCGGAGAGTGTTCCAGGAAAAACGGCTTAAAGCATCAAAGGATTCGAAGACCATTACCGACAAGTCGGCACTGGACGGATGTTTACCCACTTTGATTCCAAATTCTTCAAATTTTTTAAACTCCTTAACCTTCTCATTCTGAATAGAAATAAGAGGCACGGTGTAGACCACTTTTCCTCCATTTAAAATGGTCTTCAATGCGGCTAAAATTCCTAAAACTGTTTTTCCACTGGCAGTGGGAATGGCTAGAATGTAGTTATTGTCACTATCTAAAAAACCGGCATCCACTGCAGCTTTCTGGGCGGGATTGAGATCTTCGATATAAGGATAGGAAGTGGTAATTATTTCTCTTATTTTAGGTTCTAAATAGTCCATGCAATCATCTTAGGTTCCTATGTAATCATTCTGGGAGTTTTTCTTTTTTAATAACCTGAATATCAGTAATTCTAGTATGGGGATATTGTCCATCAGCGTTTTTTTCAACACTTTTTACCATGTCCCAGATGGTTAACAAAGCCACGCTTACTCCAGTGATGGCTTCCATTTCCACCCCTGTTTTTCCTTCTGTTCGCACTTCCACCTGGACCATAATGGAATTTTCACTGACCTCAAAATCCACTTCAATGCCAGTAATGGCCAGAGGATGGCATAATGGTATAATTTGAGAAGTTGATTTAACAGCATTGATGGCTGCAATCTGGGCCGTGGTCAGGACGTTGCCCTTTTTTATATTCTCACTTTTTATCAGGCGCGTGGTGTTTTCTTGAAGATTGATCTTACCCTTAGCCACAGCAGATCTTTTCATCACGGGCTTTGTTCCCACTTCAACCATGTGCACCCCACATTTAGTTAAATGGGTTAAAATTTTTTCTCCCATATATCCTCATCTCCTCTCCTTTATTCATATCCTTAACTAGTAATCATTGATAATTAATGAGTCTTACTTCTTTAATTTAGTAGGGTAACTTCACTGATGTATAATTAAGTACGGCTTCTCTGCACCGACCCTTCATTTCAAGCCGTAGTTTGTTATTTTTTAGTAAAGTATCAATAGCCTCAGACAGAGCTTTCGGATCAGCAGGTTCTACCACTAATCCTATCTCTTTTTTAACTATATCCCTCACTCCACCCACTCTGGTAGCCACTACGGGCACACCTGATGCCAGGGACTCTAAAAGAGTTATGGGGAAACCTTCCGAAATACTGGGAAGAATCAGTAAATCAGCAGAGGGTATTATACGTTCCACATCCCTGCGGGCTCCTAAAAAAATCACTCCGGAGATATCTTTAGCTTGAAGTTCTAATTCCTCTTTTAATGGCCCGTCACCCACAATCAAAAGCTCTGCATCAGATTCTAATTGCTTTTTAGCTTCCAGAAGATATTTAACTCCCTTCTGATTAACCAGGTTACCTACAAACAACAGGGTTGGTTTATGATTATCAATCACCACATCTGGGGGTAGTTGATGGTTGGGATTAAATTTATGGATGTCGACTGCATTAGGAGTTAAGTAAACCTTTTCCGGGGATATTCCCATTTTTAAAACTTCTTTTCGGATGGTTTCAGTTACCACCATAATATAATCAGTATTTTTAAGTACATATCTCGTTAATTGCTTTAAAAATGGTTTTCTGGCCTGGATAAATATGTCCGAACCATGAATGGTAACTGCTGTCTTTTTATTATGTAATTTACCCACCAAAACACCAATAAGGCCGGGAGGAAGAACAAAATGAGCATGGATAAGGTCGATATCATAACGGCGCACCATGCTGTTGAGTTTAAAAAAAGCAGAAAATAGGAAAATCAATCCTCTTAATCCCTTTATCGAAGGTGTCCACACACTTTCAACATGGATATCATCTGGATAGGTAGTATCATGGATTTTAGGGTGAGGATATGTTAAAACGTAAACTTCATCTTCCCTTTCAATCAATTTCTGGGATAATAAATAAGAATGAGATGAAACACCACCAATATGGGGTGGAAACTGTCCTAAAAGGCATATTTTCATCTTATTTCCTCAATAAATTCATCTTAATCTCCAATAATTCATCTTAATCCTCAATAAATAATTGTTATGTTTTAATAGAATAATTGGAGTTAAGTATGGTACCATTCATCTTCAGAATCATGACTTCAAACTCCATATTGTGCCGTTCCTGGCAGCGTTCTTTTATACTATCCGCAATCTGATTGAACACTGGTAATGACAAGTTATTCTCTTCTAAAATGCTGGTCATTTCTTCCGTAGTAGTGGAATTAAAAACACTGTTAATTAATGATTTATCCACACCTAACAGGCCCATATGGCTGGCTATCACTTCTCTTCTACCGTCGGCAATGGCATGTTTGGTGTTGAAAATCCCCGCAGCGATTTTAATTATTTTACCAGCATGTCCAAAAAGAATTATTCTTTTGGCACCTGCTTTTTCGGCTTCTTCCAGCATATAACCCACGAAATTTCCCATTTGAATGATCTGATCAGGCTCGTAGGTTAAAATTTTTTGAGCCAGGGTTTCGCCAATGTTTCCCGGTACAAAGACCAGTTCCTGGTATCCTTGGGCTCGGGCCACGTCGATCTGGCACTTGAATGAAGTTTTATAACTTTCCAGAGACATGGAACGGGCAATACCTGTTGTCCCCAGTATAGATATGCCTCCTACAATTCCCATCCGAGAATTCAAGGTTCTTTTGGCAATTTCTTTACCATGGGGGGCGGATATAGTCACTTCCACTCCTTTATCTGGGGGTAGATGTGCTTTCAGGTTGGAAGTTATCATCTTCCTGGGAACCGGGTTGATGGCAGCTTCCCCCATATCCACCTGAAGTCCTGGTTTAGTAACAATACCTATTCCATCTCCACCCGTTATGATCACTCCCTGTTTGGATTGGAGTGTTATCTGGGCTGAAATTTCTATATTCTTAGTTACATCTGGGTCGTGGTAGGGCATCTTCACCACCACGGCTTGTGCAGAATCAGGACCAAGTTTCTGGGAACATTTAACAGTGATGGACAGATTTCCCAGGGGAGTTGTGATGTCCACAGATTCCACTGGACCTTTTAAAGAAAGTAATGCTGCCACCGCTGCTGCAGTGGCCGCAGAACCAGTGGTAATGCTGTAATCCTGCCCGGGGAGTTTTCTTTCCATGATAGGTAGGCCTATTTTACTTCTTCTTTTATAGCTGCTACCAGTTCGTCTTTACCTGGAGCACCTACAAACCTTACCACTCCATTTAAGGCAATGGCAGGAACAGCCATAAGCCCGTATTCTATGGCTTTTTCTCGGTCGACCATTATATCAATTTTTTCAACTTCTAAATCATCTGGCATTTCTTTTTTTACTTCTTCCACCAGTTCCACGGCCATGGGGCAGTAGGGACAGGATGGAGATGTGAAGACCTCAACTTTGACAACCATTTTTTTTCACCTCTATCGTATATTATATTGAATTGCACCTTTCTCCATAAAACTTCCTATTCCCTTTCCCAGGGAATAGGCAGCATTGGCAGATAGGCTATTTAACATTTCCTCCAGACCTTGATGTGGAGTTATGGTAATGACATTATATGAATCGGACAAACCACCCATCTGGGCAGCCATATCCAGGGCCTTTTTTTTGCCACCGGTTTCATCTATCAGTTTTAATTCCTTAGCCTGGGTACCAGTATATATTTTTCCTTCGGCAATACTTCGGACATAAGTAGCATTTAACTTTCTATTTTCTGCTACCAAGTTAATAAAGTACTCGTAATCCTGATCTACCATGCTCTGGAGCATTAATCTTTCGGTGGGGGTTAAGTTACGGTAATCCGCACCCATATCTTTGAATTCCCCAGCTTTTATGGAGTATTTGTCTACTCCGATCTTCTGATAAAGTGCAGAAAGATCAGTCAGACTTAAAATAACTCCAATGCTCCCCACTGTAGAGGAAGGGCTGGCCACTATTTTATCGGCCGATGAAGCCACCAGGTATCCTCCAGAAGCCCCAATGTCACTTATCCAGACTATCACTGGTTTTTTACAGCTTTTAATTGCAGACATAATCTCTTCACTGGCTACTGGTGAACCTCCTGGACTGTTAACTTCCAGTACTATGGCGCTGATACTTGAATCTTCTTCAGCCTGTTTCAAGCTGGTTTCTATGGTTTGGGGGTTAACCACATCTCCTCCCAGTAAACTCGACTGACCGTAAGCTATTTCTCCTTCTAATGGTATAACGGCTACAGTATCTCCCAGAATACCTTCTGAACTCCCTAATAATAAAAATACCGAAACCAGGATAAGTAGTAGGAGTACGGCTCCTCCTCCAATTATTGCTAAAAACAGTTTGCTATTCTGATTCATGATCATTCCTCTTTAAAAATTTAGAACCAGTTCATCGATGTATTTATTAGTCTTCTTCAATGTATATAAATACTGCAGGAGGGTTAAACCCATTCCTTCTTCTTAGAGGATGATAAATTGAAATCTAAGGTACAATCACCAGGTTCTGCAACAGTAATAAATGCAATAGCCACTGGCTGTGGTTCTGCTTTTGGCATAAAACTTCACGTAGTTGCCAGCGCCCATCTAAAAAGTTCAAATATAGTTTGCAAAGCAGAAGGGGTAGAAGATACTTCTCTTATGGAAATATGCATACGTAATGTCCTGAATAGGTTTGATCTGGACACTGGAATGTCCATAAAGACCACTTCTACACTACCTGCCGCTTCTGGACTCTCTTCATCCAGTGCCACTTCCAATGCAGTGATTATGGCTGCTCTGGAAATTCTTCATAAAGAGGGGCTGGTTGATAAAAATAGCTTAAGTCGCATGGAAATACTCAAAATGGGGGTTGATGCTTCACTGGAGGCTGGGGTTACCATTACGGGGGCTCTGGATGATGCCAGTGCATCTTTTTTTGGTGGACTCACCATTACTAACAACCCTGCTTTTGAGATCATAAGAAGAGAGGAAATGGAGGGGCAAAATATATTAATATACATGCCCCATAGAAAGTCACCGACTGCCCAATCTAATGTGGCTAGGATGAAACTCCTGGCCCCCTGGGTAAAAATAGCCTTCCAGGAAGTCCTTAATGGCAACCTGTATGAGGCTCTAACCTTAAATGGACTCCTTTATTGCTCCGCCCTGAAATTTGACTCCCAAATTACAATGGATGCTCTGGAAGCAGGTGCCTGCGCTGCAGGACTATCTGGTACCGGACCTTCCTTCGTAGCACTAGCTGGTGATGAAGAGGCGGACCAAGTGGAAGATGCTTGGAGTTCATATTCGGGCAGGGTTATTCGCACTGAAGTGGACAACCATGGAACCAGGGTGATTTAGATGGAACGGACAGAGGCACTAAGGCGACTTAAAGAATCCAGGCGCCAAATTGATATGCTGGACGAGAAGATCATTGAACTCATTGCCCAGCGCACCTTTCTGGCATCCGAGATTGTCCAGGCCAAGACAGTTCTGGGCATGGAGATACAAGACCGGAAAAGGGAAGAACATATTCAACAGAAGATTAAAGACATAGCCCTGGAAAAAAATATAGATCCAGCCAGTCTTAGTCAGATCATGAACATTCTCACCGATCTGAGTAAAAATGAACAAAAAAAACTAATTAAGGAGGTTAAACATGGGTAATATTAGAACTACATTCGTTAAAAGAACTGCTAAAGAATTAATTGAAACTTATCCTGGTAAATTCACCACTGACTTTGATGAAAACAAGAATTTGGTGCAAGAATTTTCCACAGTAAGTACTAAACATCTTAGAAATAAAATAGCAGGATACGTAACCCGCCTGGTAAGGCAAGGATACGTAAGCCCGCTGGTCAGAAAAGAATCCTAAATATCGGAGGCACGATGCCAATTATAGTGGCCAAGTTCGGAGGAACATCCATAGGAGACGGTGAAAAGATCAAAAAGGCCGCCCAGTCTGTAGTTAAGGAGTACATGCAGGGCCAGAAGGTGGTGGTGGTAGTTTCTGCCATAAATAAGACCACCGATGACATCCTAGAAGTAGTGGATGGGGCTATTGGAGAATCCATAACTGAGAAACAAATGGCGGACGTGGTTTCCATGGGGGAAATCACCAGTGTACGTGTTTTCTCATCAACCATTGAATCTCTGGGTGTAAAGTCTGAATATCTAGATCCCCACATGGATAATTGGCCAGTTGTAACCGATAGTAATTATTTAAATGCTAAAATCGATTTCCAGGAAACCGAAAAACGGTCTAAAGAACTTTTGAAACTTTTAGATCAGGGTATTATACCTGTAATATGTGGATTTTTGGGGAAAGATTTAGATGGTAATGTCACCACCCTGGGAAGGGGCGGTAGCGACATCACTGCCTTCTTATTAGGGCACTGCCTGGGGGCAGAGGAAGTTATTATCGTCACGGATGTAGGCGGTGTGATGTCCACTGACCCTAACAAATTAACTTCCGCCAAGAAATTGGACAAAATTTCAGTGGAGGAAATGAGGGACCTGGCCACCCACGGCGCCCAGGTACTGCATCCTCATGCCCTGCGCTATAAAGATCCTAAAATCAATGCTAAAATAATTGGATTCGAACACGGAGACCTTTCTGCTCCTGGAACTGAAATAATCGGCCCATCAGATAATGAAATGTTACGCACCACCACTATCAACAGTGAACCTATTGCAGTAATTGCTGTGGTGGGGATAGAAATGTTAACCAAAGTGGGCGTACTGGCCGAACTCACCAGAGCATTAAAGGATAACAAAATAAACATCTATGGTATATCCACTGGACAAAATTCCATAACTCTATTCGTGGACAAAGCCATGGCTGACACTGCCCATGAAATATTACATGAGGTAGTGGTGGAACACCCTGATATGAGTTCCCTCTCCCTAGGAAGGGAGATATCCATGATAACTGTTAACAGCCAGGACTTCATTGACACTCCTGGTATTATCACCAGAATAACCGAGCCTTTACGTAAAAATAAGATAAATATAGTGGAAATATCATCAAGCCAGACTTCAGTAGTAATATTCGTGGACTGGAATGATGGTAAACGAGCTTATGAAATGGTAAGGAGAGTCTTGGAATGAAATTGGAAGGAACCACAGTGGCTATGATCACACCCTTCACCTCTGATGATGAGGTGGATGAAGAGGGTATGCGGGAGAACATCAACTATCTGATAGATAATGGCGTAGAAGGTCTACTGGCTGCCGGAACAACCGGTGAGTCGGCTACTATCACCCATGATGAACAGAGGAAGATGATGGACATCCTGGTGGACGAAGTAAACGGCAGGGTCAAGTCCATTGCCGGAGCAGGTAGCAACTCTTCCAAAGAAGCACTGGGATTGGTTCAATACGCTGAAGATGCGGGTGCTGATGCAGCATTAGTAATTACTCCTTACTACAACAAACCACAGCCACACGGTCTTTATGAACACTACCGGATGCTTAATGACTCCACTCAAATACCAATCATTGTCTACAATGTTCCCTCACGTACTGGGACTGACATTGATGTTGAAACCATTGGTCAAGTGGCCCAACTAGACCATGTTATAGCTATCAAAGAGGCCAACCCTGATTTGGATAAAGTTTCTCAGGAAGTACAAAAAATCAGGCAACTGGGAATAGAAGATAAATTTCGAGTCATCTCTGGTAATGATAACCTCACTCTACCTATGATTAGTCAGGGAGCCAAAGGAGTTATCAGTGTAGTGGCCAACGTGGATCCGGATAGAATGAGCCGGATGGTAAGACTGGCATTGGAAGGCGATTATGCCAGTGCTATGGACTTACACTACGAACTTTACGACTTAATGAAGGTATTATTTGTTGAATCAAATCCAGTACCGGCTAAGAAAGCTTTGAACATAATAGGCCGACCTGCTGGACACGTGCGCATGCCACTGGCACCCTTAAAGGACCAAAACACAGAAAAGGTCCGTAAGGTATTAAAGGACCTGGAACTAATTTAAGTGCCTAATAAAGCTTAAATCTATTCTAATTCTTATAAATTTTTTTTACTAGGTAATAATACTAGGAGATAAAAAACATGATTGATGTGGCAGTAACAGGTGCAGGGGGAAGGATGGGATCCAAGATCATTAAAACCATCCTCCAACAGGACGAAATGAGGTTAGTGGCAGCTATAGAAGCTCCTCAAACTCTTCTGGAAGGTAAAGACGTAGGCGAAGTAATTGGTGTGGGAAAGATTGGTGTTAACATCACCGGCGCAGACCAGTTAGAAATCACTTTAAAGAAGACTAAGCCTAATGTCCTGGTGGACTTCACCATTGCCAATGCCGCAGTTAACACCATCCAAACTGCAGCGGCTACTGGAGTTAATCTGGTGGTAGGGACCACTGGTTTTGATGACCAACAAATGGAAACCATTAAGAATGCAGTGGATGAGAATAACATTGCTGCAGTCATATCATCTAACATGGCCATTGGTGTAAATGTTTTTTTCAAACTGGTAGAAGAGTTAGCAGGCATACTTTCAGACTATGATGTGGAAATCATAGAGGCCCACCACCACCACAAACGAGACGCACCCTCTGGAACCGCAGTAACGGCATTTGAATTGATAGCCCAACGCCTGGAGAGAACTCCAGATGATGTGGGAGTTTACGGCAGGCAGGGGCTGGTGGGAGAGCGTACCCAGGAAGAAATAGGAGTACACGCAGTTCGTGGAGGAGACATAGTTGGTGATCATACCGTAATATTTGCTGGTGAGGGAGAACGACTGGAAATTATTCATCGGGCTCACAGTCGACAGGTATTTGTAAGTGGAGTTATAAAAGCCCTTAAATATGTGGTAGGTGCTCCTAAGGGAAAGATAAGTGATATGGGAGATGTACTGGGATTGAAAGAATAAAATCGAAATTTATAATAAAGATTAGGACGTGTAAAAAATGGTAAATGTAGGTGTATTGGGAGCAACAGGAATGGTTGGACAGAGGTTTATAGAACTCTTATCAGACCATCCTAAATTTGAGATCACAGCCCTTACTGCATCGGCTCGGTCAGCTGGTAAAAAATACCGGGATGCCGTAACCTGGCATCTGGAAAGCCAGATACCCGAAGCAGTTAGGGACATGGTAGTAGTGGATACTGACCCCAAACAGGTCAAAGACGTAGATATTGTCTTCTCAGCATTACCCACTGAGCATGCTGCTATTGTGGAACCTAAATTTGCCGCCGCAGGAATGGGAGTGGCCTCCAATGCCAGTGCCATGCGTATGGAACTCGACGTGCCCCTGGTTATTCCTGAAGTCAATCCTGAACACCTGGACTTAATTGAAACCCAGAAAAAAAACAGGGGATGGGATGGATTCATAGTAACTAATCCTAATTGTTCCACCATAGCTCTGGTCATGACTTTAAAACCACTTTACGATGAATTTGACATCCAGCGTGTCTATGTATCTACCATGCAGGCTGTTTCTGGTGCGGGATATAATGGTGTGCCATCTATGGCCATACTGGACAATTTGGTTCCCTTTATTGGTGGCGAAGAGGAGAAGATGGAGAGTGAAACTCTGCACCTTCTGGGAGACTTCGACGGAGAAACTGTAACTCCTGCATCTTTTGGAGTTAGTGCATCCTGTCATAGAGTGCCTGTAGTGGATGGTCATACTGAAGCAGTTTTCCTGGAAATGGGAGATGATTTTGATGTGGCAGATGTTAAAACAACATTTAAAGATTTTAAAGGACTTCCACAGAAATTAAACCTGTATTCTGCCCCGAAAAATCCAGTAATAGTCCGGGAAGAGGATAACAGACCTCAGCCTCGCATGGACAGGCTTACTGATAATGGTATGGCCGTTACTGTGGGGAGGATCCGTAAGGATGATGTGTTCCCTCGTAGCTTAAAGTACATTCTACTGGGCCATAATACGGTCCGGGGTGCTGCTGGAGCTTCTATATTAAATGCTGAACTCATTTCTGAGATAATGTAATCATTATCTCTTTTTTTTATTTTTTTAAGGATAAAGTGGTAAAAGAATTATGTTGGAGGGATTACTTTCCCCGTTGTACAACGTGGACTTGCAACTCTTTCATTTCATTAATCTGTATTATCACCCCCTTCTTCTAGATGATATAATATCCATATTCACTCTGGGTGGTACCCAGATTTTCTGGTTAGTAATCTGCGCTGGATTGTTCATTTTCGGTGGAGATAAGGGGAAGAAAGTAGCTCTCTTAACGTTATTAGCATTAATTCTTGGTTATGCATTGTCCGAAATTCTAAAATATATAATAGCCCGCCCTCGCCCTTTTAGTGATGTAAAAACAGTTATGGTCACTACTGAAAATGGATTTTCTTTTCCTTCGGGTCATTCGACTGCTGCTTTTGCTGCTTGTACAATATTAGGCATTGAATATGGATATCTGTATTTATTTTTGGCTTTTGCAGCTCTAATCGCTCTTTCTAGGATTTATTTAGGAGTTCACTATCCTTCTGATGTGGTGGGTGGAGCATTATTGGGGATCTTTTGTGCCCTTCTGGTCTTTAAAGAAAAAGAGGGAATACTAAAGAGTATAGTAAGGTTTAAAAATAGTATAATGCATAAATTTAAAAATAGATACGAACATAAATCTTAATTGTGATACAAATGGCCTTTCTAAAGGATACCGAAAGAGAACAATTGAGGCAGCTGGTTAAGGCTTGCTTACTGGAAATTAGCAAGTTAAAAATTGAGCTAAAAAAGTGTCAGAAAGAGTCATCTAGATATCAGGGACAGGAAAAGATTGTTAGAGAAAAGTATAAAGAAGATATTCAAGAACAACTTCTCGAGAATCAAAGAAATCTAAAAGAACTAACCTTAACTTTGGAAAAAAAGGATGAAGAGATTAAAGAACTCCTTAAAATAAAAAAACTTTTCCAGGCAGTTACTTCCAAGCCTAAAAGAGACCTTACTTCTTTTCAGACCCAGATATATCTACTTCTTCCCGATAAAGAGGATGTTATGGAAAATCTTTATACTCACATCCGGGAAATAGGGTTCCATGAATTGACCAGTGACAACTTTGAACATGCCCTTAGAAATCTGGAACGTAAGGGTTATTTTAAATCAACTGAACGTGATAATGAAGTATATTGGGAAAAAATCGATAAAGATTAACTTGTACTCTTTTTATATAATAACTTGCTAAACGAATTCATTTTGGGATAGTTTTATAAATTTTAAATTAATTTAAGGATATTTTGCAGGTTTACGAGCTTAAATAGGATTAAAAATATCTTAAATAATATTTAAGATCTTTAAACTTGTTATTTGTCCCTATAAATGGTATGGGGTCAAACTGGAGTAATAATATTTCTGGATGTTAACAATATTGTTATTGAAGAGTTGTTATTACTCTGATCTGACTTTAAACTATAGTCTTCTGGTTAGAATAATAATCCAGAAGACTTATTTAAAACAAGCTAATCAAATACTCTTTTAAAGCGCCTTAAATCTTAAAAAAGCCTCATTTATCTCCTTTTTTATGAATCAGAATCAAAAGCTTTATAAGATATGTAATAGTGATCTTTATACATCCAAAATGTCTTGGAGTGACCCTTGAGTTTCTCTAGGACATGGAGGCGGTACTATCAAGCGAAAAACGGCAACTAAACTGATTTTAGTATTGGCCATATCTATTTGCTTTATTTCTACATCTGCAAGTATTGATGGTCAAACAAACGAAAATACCGGCTCCAAGGTTGTTTTTAATGAAAAAAATCCCGTTGTAACCGACGGTGATTACAACTATCCCACTGTCAATGCTGCTAAACTTGTCCGAAGAACTCCGGTGAGAAGTTACAAAAAATATAAAAAAGTCTACAGCAAAGTTCGCTACGCCTACAAGTGGGTTAAGTTTAGAGGCAAATGGAGAAAGGTCAGATATGTAGTAAAAGCTACATCAAAACCTGCAACTCCAGCAGCAGCACCAGCAGCGGGGCCTGTTAATGAGGCCTCAATGGAACGTTGTTTGTCTCCTACCCGTAATTGTCCATCAAATGATCCGAGTATGCAAATTCTTGCTTACCAGTTGACAACTCCACCTCCTTCTAATGATACAAACACTACCGTAGAACCATACAGTAACTTCCAGAAAGCTCAAAATATATACGAGTGGACTGAGAAAAACGTTGAATATTCATGGTATTACAACTCCCAAAAAGGAGCTTTAGGGGTATTATATGATAAAACTGCCAACTGTTGTGATCATGCTCATATAATAAATGCTGTGGCCCGTGCGGCAGGATTACCTGCCAGATACGTACATGGAACCTGCTACTTCTTTGGAAGTAATGCCTGGTATGGTCATGTTTGGTCTCAGATTTATGTAGATGGGGTCTGGATCGATGCTGATGCCAGTAACAATGACAACGACTTTGGAGTTATAAGGAACTGGAACACCAACACTTGGAAATTGAACGGCATATACGCAGAACTGCCTTTCTAATTTTCCTTTTTTATTTTTTAAGTTGCTTTGCATTTTCAATTAGAGTGAATCAAAACCTTTTTATATAACCTCTAACCCACCTTTGATCACCTATAAAAACATGAGGTGATTATGTGGCACAATTAGGCGGACAAGGCCAACAAGTTTTAATTCTACCAGAAGGTACATCAAGATTCTTAGGAAGAGATGCTCAAAGAATGAACATTTTAGCAGGTAAAGTCCTGGCAGAAACAGTTAGGACCACGCTGGGTCCTAAGGGAATGGACAAAATGCTCGTAGATGGATTAGGCGATATTGTCGTAACCAACGACGGTGTAACCATCCTCAAAGAAATGGACATTGAACACCCAGCAGCCAAGATGCTGGTGGAAGTAGCCAAGACCCAGGAAGACGAAGTGGGAGACGGAACTACCACTGCAGTTATTATTGCTGGCGAACTATTAAAGAAAGCTGAAGGCTTACTGGACCAGGACATCCACCCTACCATCGTGGCCATGGGATACCGACAAGCAGCAGACAAAGCCCAGGAAATCCTCAACGTCATCGCTATAGATGCTGAAGACCGAGACACCCTCCTGAAAGTGGCCATGACTGCCATGACCGGTAAAGGAACCGAAAAAGCACGGGAACCTCTAGCTCAACTGGTAGTGGGAGCTGTTAAACAAGTAGAAGACAACGGCGACATAGATAAAGACCACATCAAACTTGAGAAGAAAGACGGAGCAACCATTGATGACTCCAAATTGGTCAACGGAGTAATCATCGACAAAGAAAGAGTACATCCGGGCATGCCTAAAAAGACCGAAGATGCCAAGATCGCACTCTTAAACAGTGCTATAGAGGTTAAAGAAACCGAAGTAGATGCTGAAATCAGAATAACTGATCCTGCTCAAATGCAGGCTTTCATTGAACAAGAAGAACAAATGATCCGGGACATGGTATCCAAGATCGAAGATGCCGGAGCAAACGTTCTCTTCTGTCAGAAAGGAATAGATGACCTGGCCCAGCACTACCTGGCCAAAGCAGGAATCATGGCTGTTAGAAGGGTTAAAAAATCAGACATGGAAAAACTGGCCCGAGCTACAGGAGCTACCGTGGTAACCAACATCGAAGACTTATCTTTTGATGATCTGGGAGAAGCAGGATCCGTAGCTGAGAAGAAAATCTCCAATGAAGACATGATCTTTGTGGAAGAATGCAAAGATCCTAAATCTGTCACTCTATTAATCCGAGGATCCACTGAACACGTGGTGGACGAAATCGAAAGAGCAGTAGAAGACGCCATCGGCGTAGTAGCTGCCACAGTAGAAGATGGAAAAGTAGTCGCAGGTGGAGGAGCAGCTGAAATAGCAATAGCCAAAGGCTTAAAAGAGTACGCTGACACCATCAGCGGTAGGGAACAACTAGCAGTATCAGCCTTTGCTGAAGCACTGGAAGTTGTGCCAAAAACCCTGGCTGAAAACGCTGGACAAGACAGCATCGACGCATTAGTCGATTTAAGAGCTGCTCACGAAAAATCCGTTTACATGGGACTGGACGTCTTCAAAGGAGAAGTCACTGACATGTATCGGGCTGGCGTAATTGAACCACATCGGGTTAAAAAACAGGCCATCCAATCTGCAGCAGAAGCTGCTGAAATGATTCTAAGAATCGACGACGTAATCGCCTCTACTGGAGCCAAAGAACCAGACATGGGTGATATGGGTGGAATGGGTGGAATGCCACCTATGATGTAAGTCTACGGACTTACCTCTTTATTTTTTTTAATTTAAATTCTGATTTTAGATTTAATTTGCTAATTAATTATACTAAAACTAAAATCTTACACAAAACTAAAAATGATTTAATTTTAATAAATTAGTCATGAGGAATTATAATGTTAGGTTCCAAAAAATACGAAGATATCAATCCCCAATCTGCCTGTGAAATAATAGAAAAAAATAAAGATAACCCTAAATTTATTTTATTGGACGTAAGAAATCCTCAAGAATATTCTGAGGCACATATAGAAGGTTCCACACTCATAAATTACCAATCTCCTAATTTTAATGAAAATGTGGAGAAACTGGACAAAAACAAAACTTACCTGATATATTGTCGTTCAGGAGTTAGAAGTGCTGGAGCTGCTAAAACTATGGCCAAATTGGGCTTTAAAAATTTATACAACATGGTGGGTGGCATTACTGCTTGGGGTAACAGTGGATTGCCATTAAAATGAGCTATTCTAGAGAAATTTATGTTATTGTACTTTGAGGCTGTTTATAATAACTTCAAAGTTTTGTTTTTCCTGATCAAAGACTTTTTCTGGAGCTTGTATTAATATAAGGTACATATTTTCATTTTTAACGAAATATATCGTTGAAATTTTCATAGTTACGTTAGAATTAGGGTCATGGCCTATATAGTTGTCTTGATAAGCAGTTTTCCCATTAATGGTTAAAGTTGTGTTTGAAATATGTTGATATCCCTGCGGCGATTCACTAGTTTTTATTTGATTAAGAGCATCTTTTTCTGATAGGCCGTTATTTGGCACAATTTGTATTTGCAACTCTGTGGGGTTAAATGAACTCCCGTTGGAAACAAATATCATATTGCTGCCTGTTTCATTGTCACTGGTCACGTACCAACCTTCGGGATAATTAAAACTCACTCCGTATGCTGAGTAATTATTACCATCATCCTCAAAGCTTATGCATCCAGAAACTAAAACAATAAAGACCAAAACTGTTAAAATTCCTAAATATTTGTTTAATATCCGCAATACAATACCTCAAATTAATACCATCGCTATATTCGAATATTAATGAGGTAATATAAATTTTTTCCCATTTAAAATTAAAAAAATAGATTATAGGGAATGAATATTCCCTATTTAGTTTTCCCTATTTAGTTGGTGAAGATGTGCACTGCAGCTGTACCACCGGTACCACCAATGTTGTGAGTCATACCAACTTCAATTCCCTCAATCTGACGTTTACCAGCTTCTCCACGAAGTTGCCATACTATTTCTGCAGTTTGAGCTATTCCAGTAGCTCCTAATGGATGACCGCGTGATTTGAGTCCACCGGACGGGTTTACTGGTATTTTGCCATCTCTTTGGGTTAATCCTTCTTCCAGAGCTGGTCCTCCTTGACCTTTTTTGACGAATCCCAAGTCTTCAATAGCTAGTAATCCATTTATGCTGAAACAATCGTGGACTTCCACGGCTTGAATATCTTTAGGTTCCATTCCTGCCATTTTATAGGC
>Ga0187786_10000189_pt1 | contig 19942 bp, 20 predicted proteins | sample 0815_BV2_10_20_M_FD_132449 | JGI IMG/M metagenome (GOLD analysis project Ga0187786, IMG submission 132449) | Tropical peat soil microbial communities from peatlands in Department of Meta, Colombia - 0815_BV2_10_20_MG | ecosystem: Environmental > Terrestrial > Soil > Wetlands > Peat | place...
GAGTTCCGGGGGCGCAGGGCCGCCCTCGCCAGCCTCGAATACCGCCTGCCCATCTGGAACATCGAAGCCGGACCGGGCAACGGTCCCATATTCTTCCGGCGCGTTCACGCTGCATTCTTTGCCGAGTCCGGCGACGCCTGGAATGAGGGGTTCCATATACGCGACTTTAAAAGCGCGGTGGGAACGGAAGCGCGTCTCGATACGTACTTCGCCTATTCCATCCCCATTACGTTCCGGATCGGCATTGCCAAGGGCCTGGACGAAAAACGCGAAACCATGCTCATTTTCAACCTCTGGATGCCGTCGTTGCTTTAAAAAGCTGTTGTCGAAATGCGGCATCCGTGCTATAAGGGAACAGAATCACCTCTCTGTTTGCACGATGAACGTGGAGGTTCCCATGATTCTTGTCACCGGCGGCACGGGATTTGTCGGCTCCCATCTGATCAGGCGTCTTCGGGCAGAGGACATCGCAGTCCGCGCCGTTGTAAGAAATCCCGCCCGCGCCGGAATGCTCAAAGACCTGGGCGCAGACGTTGTTGCGGGCGATAGTGCAGATCCGGCTTCGCTTGAACGGGCGGCGGGCGGCTGCGAGCGCGTCGTTCACCTCGTCGGCATCATCCAGGAAACGAAGGGAGCGACGTTTCGCGGCGTGCACGTAGACGGGACGCGCAACATCCTGCATGCGGCCAAGAAGGCAGGAATACGGCAGTTCTATTATCAAAGCGCACTCGGCACGAGGCCGGGAGCGATAAGCGCATACCACAAGACCAAATGGGAAGCCGAGGAACTCGTGCGCGAAAGCGGCATTCCCTTCACAATCGTGCGGCCATCGCTGATCTACGGCCAGGGCGACCAGTTCACGATCAGGCTGTCGGGAATGATCAGGCTGTCGCCCGTACTGCCGGTGATCGGTTCCGGCAAGTCAAGGGTTCAGCCGATATACATAGATGACGTGGTGTCCTGCATCGTGAAAGCGGTCGCCGGGGAATCGTTTCTGAATGAAATGTACGAAATCGGCGGACCGGAACAGCTGACCTATGAAGAGGTGACGGCCGCCCTCGCGGATATTCTGGGCGTGCGCAGGCCGGTGCTGCACCTGCCCCTCGGCTTCATGAAAGCCGCGGCGCACGTTTTTGAAATGGTGCTGCCGCAGCCGCCGGTGACCACGGAACAGCTCGTCATGCTGCAGGAGGACAACATCTGCTCCCTGCGCGACATCCGCGATGCCTTCGGCATCGAACCCGTTGCCTTCCGCGAAGGGCTGAAAAAATTTCTTCATAAAGCAGTCGACTGAATATCGCATCAACGCCGATACAGCGCATCATACTAATCGAAAAAGGAGCTCGCCGATGAGAACATTGAAATCCGCCTTGTCCCTTGCAGTCCTCTTCCTTGCTGCAGGCACCTGTCTTGCCGCTTCGGACACCCGCACCGAATTGAAAAACATCCCGCTCGAGTGGCGCCCCACGGACAAGGTAAACGCCCGCGAGGCGATTGACGTTTCATCATTCATGAAATCGACTTTTTTCATTTCCCCGTTCACTGATGCGCGGGAAAAGCCGGAGGAGATCGGGAAAAACATCGAGCACCGGGGAACCGACCGTGACCTTCCCGTTACGACGAAGGAAAACGTCGCCGCCTGGCTCACGTACCGTTTCGGACAGGTCCTTTCGGAACTGGGCCTCGACGTGGTTAAGAGCAACGGCACCTGCAGGGTGGAGGGGGAAATAAGAAAATTCTATGTGGTGGAAAGCTCGACCTACAAGGCTGAGGTCGGGATGAAATTGCGGCTGTACGGGAAAAACGGCGCTGTGCTCTGGGAAGGCATGGTTTCCGGCACGGCCTCGCGCTTCGGCGCGTCGTACAGGGCTGAAAATTACTATGAGGCAATAAGCGACGCCGTGATGACCGCAATCTCGGGACTGCTCAGGAACGATGAGTTCAAGCAGGCGGTGAAGAAAAACATCTGACACGCTGACAGCATCCTTTCATCAGTAACGATACAACCCGGCCCTGGTCTGCAGGTCCGGGTTTTTTTGTGAGCGAGAAGTTGCAGGCTGCATCGTAGTATTTCCTACACCCGGGTGAGCTTCTGCCACACGCCGGGTCCGTCCCCAATAGCTCACCGGCATTCAACTTCTTGTTTTTTCTTACAACAGGGCAGACAGGTTCATTGGCATGAAAGATGCTGAACACAAGATGTTCGTAGAGGCGGCGTTGCCGCTGCCATTCCTAAAAAAAGCGAGGGGAAAAAGATGAAAAAAATTATGCTGTGGGTGATGGCGATTGCGATCACCATTTCTGCTGCGGGCTGCACAAAAGGGTATGAAACGCAGAAAACCTCGGGCGACATGACGATCACGCTCGCTGCGGGCGCCTACCCCCTGGTAAAGGGCGACAACAACCTGACGATTAAGGCCGTGGACGCTTCGGGCAAGCCCCTGTCAAATGCGAAAGTCGATGTGCGCTATTACATGCCGCCCATGCCGGGCATGGCGCCCATGGAGTATACGACCCAGGCAGCACCCAAGGGAGATGCCTTCTCGTTCAATGCGAATATCTCCATGGAAGGCGGATGGAGGGTCGACGTTTCCGTGGCCCGGCCGGACAAGCCTGCTCAAACGGTTACCTTTAATCTCGATGCACGTTGATGCTCCAGCCGGCTTCCGCAGCGGGCGGAATCCGCGGCAAGAGCTGTTCAAAACGATCTTAAAATCACGCAGCCCCCGGCCCGGTGCTTTCCGGCCGGGTTCGGGGAGCCGCGGCACCCTTCTTGTGGCCAGTGTTTCAAGGGCACCCGCCTTCGGGGAGGCATCATCCCGCAGCGAACACCCTTCCCGTCATAATAAACCATCAGTCCATCAGTTTCGATGTATTATAAAACCCATTGTCTGATATAATAGGAGCGGTGAAGCAGGTATATCAGACGTATGCACACGAAACGAAAGGCGGCAACCGGTGATCCGCCCCATACTCGTTGTCGAGGATGACAAGAAAATCGCCCGCGTAATCAAAGTATATCTGGAAGAGGCGGGCTACCGCGTCGTGCATGTGGAACGGGGCAGGGATGCGCTTGCTTCAGCGACCAAAGAGAAACCGCTCCTCGTGATCCTCGACCTGATGCTGCCCGATATTCCCGGCGAGCAGGTCATCCAGGAGTTGAAGGCGCAGGCCGATGTTCCCGTGATCATGGTAACGGCCAGGTCCTCAGAGGAGGACCGCGTTGCCGGCTTCGCGCTCGGCGCAGATGACTACGTGGTCAAGCCCTTCAGCGCCCGGGAGCTGGCTGCGCGTGTCAAGGCGGTGCTGAAGAGGACCAGGGAAACGGAGTTATCAGACGCCGGCGCGGTAAGCTTTGAAGAGGGCGAACTCACCCTTGACGGGCACCGGTACGAAGTAAAGAAACGCGGCGGGCCCGTGAACCTCACCCCCACGGAATTCAAGGTGCTCTTCTCCCTGGCCTCGACGCCCGGCAAGGTCTTCACGCGCGACGAGCTCGTCGTGAAGGCGCTCGGGTATCAGTTCGAGGGGTATGAGCGGAGCATCGACGCGCACATCAAGAACATCCGCCAGAAGATCGAGGACGATCCGCGAAATCCCCGGTTCATTCTGACCATTTACGGAATCGGCTACAAATTCACGGGGAAACGCGATGCGTAAGAGCCTCTGGGTCAAATTTCTCGTGCTCCTCGTCGCCGTGTTCCTTATCGCCCTGTCCGCGGCATTCTTCCTCCGCGAGCTGATGGTCCGCGACTTCCGCTCCTACATCGAGGGCGAGCAGGAGGACCGCGTGTCGTGGATGACGGCGGATCTCGAGAGCGCATATGAAGCAGCCGGAATGTGGCTGCCCGACACGGCCAGGAGCGACGCCGTCTGGGCACTGATGCTCGGTTTCGACATGCGGTTGAAGGACGCCGACGGCGCCGTCGTCATGGACACGGACACAGCGCTCAAATCCCTGCCGCAGGCGACGAGACAGCGGATCGAAGCGCTCTCCTCTTCCCGGCGGGCTGCAACAGGCGGCCCCTTTACGCCGTATCCGCTTTTTTCCGGGGATACGGAGGTCGGCAGTCTCGAGGTCCGCTTCTTCGCGCCCGGACGGGAGGCCCTGTACATCGAGCGTTCGAACACGTTCCTCCTGTCCGCATTCGCGATCCTGGGCGGCATCGCGCTCGTGCTGAGCATCATCGTTTCGGGTAAGCTCACGAGGCCGCTGAAAAGAATCACCTCTGCAGCTGCGGCGATCAGCGAAGGCGACCTGTCGAAGCGCGTGGAGGTTGGAACGCGCGACGAACTCGGCAGGCTCTCGGATGCGTTCAACCGCATGGCCCGGACGCTCGAAATGCAGGAGACGCTCAGGAAAAAAGTGATAGCGAACGTGGCGCATGAACTGCGCACGCCGCTTGCCGCCATGCAGGGCGAGATCGAAGCCATGCTGGACGGCCTGATTCCCGCGGACAAGGACCAGCTCCAGTCGATCCTCGAAGAAACGGGCAGGCTCAGGAAACTGCTCGACGGCATCGAGGAACTGACCCAGGCCCAGGCCAGCGGCCTTTCGCTCCGGAAGAGCGCGCTGCCGGCCAGGGCCTTTCTGTCCGGCATCATGGAGCGCTTTGCGCGCGCCGCATCGGAGCGCGGCATTGCGATGTCGCTCGAATGCGCCGACGGGGTTGTCGTCCATGCCGACCCCGACCGTCTGAGCCAGATCGTCATCAACCTGCTGAGCAACGCTGTGAAGGCGGTCAGCGGAAGCGGCTCCGTGACCGTGGCGGGCGGACAAGCGGGGGGAGCGTTCATTCTCGAAGTCCGCGACACCGGGAAAGGCATCAAGGCATCGGATCTGCCGTTCATCTTCGAGCGTTTTTACCGCGTATCGGAAGGAGGTCTCGGCCTCGGCCTGGCAATCGTGCGTGAACTCGTAACGGCCCATGGCGGAACCATAGAGGTCCGGAGCACGGAAGGTTCCGGCTCCGTGTTCACCGTCCGCCTGCCCGGTTGAGGCCGCAGAGCACTCTCTGCGGAGCTGAAGGCCTCTGTATAAAGCGGCCTCCCGTGGTTTGCGGCGTGGTCCTCCGGAAAGCTGGAGGATTGCAGGTTGCGGGATTCACAATTCTTCATAGTTTCTTCGCCGCCCTTTCACAATGGTTTGCTAGAGTAGAATCAGAAAACAGAGGGGAAGGGAGGTGAATGACTATGAAACGGAATTACCTGATGCTGGGCGTCGTCGTTGCCGCGGTGCTCGTGGCGGGAGCCGCCTTTGCGCAGCGCGCGGGTTACGGCCCCGGGCCGGGAATGGGGTATGGGCCGGGTTCATGCATGACCGGAACCAACGGAAACGTCAATGTGGAAAACCTGAAGAAGTTCCAGAAGGAGACCCAGGCGCTCCGCGACGACATGATGGTGAAGCGGGCCGAGCTCAACAATGAGTACAACAAGGAAACGCCTGATGCGGCGCGCATGACCGAACTCCGCAAGGAGATCATCGATCTGCAGGCCAAGATCAGAAAATCGGCTGAAACGTACGGTCTGAATGCCGGCGGTCCCGGGCCGGGAGCAGGCCGGGGCTACGGCCGCGGAATGCAGGGCGGCGGATGCGGCGGTTGCGGACGGTGGTAGAATCTTGATGACCCGATCGGCGTCTCAGGCGTCCGGACAGGATTTCTGAGACGCCGGTCATGGTCGACGAGGACATGATGAGGACAAGCTCCTTCATAGCGGCTCTCTCAGTCGCCCTTGTTCTGCTGGCTGCTGCGAACAGTCCTGCAGAGCCTGCCGGCGACCCGCCCCGTGACTGCCCCCGTCCCTACGGCGGCTACTGCAAAGGCCCGCGGTGGGGGTGGTACGGCGCAAAAAATCCGGTTGCCACCGTCGACGAGGCCCGGCAGCGCCTGGAAAAATTTTTTCAGGGGCAGGCGGTGACCGTCGGCCCCGTCACCGAGCACCCCCTCTATTTCAAGGCTGATATTACGGATGGGAAAAAAGCGCTTGTCGACCGCGTGATCATCGACAAGCGGACAGGCAGGATCCGGTCAATACTCTGATACGCCTCACTGCTTCAGTTCGTCCTGTTTCACTTCCTCTTTCCGCGTAAGAGCTGAAATCCCGGCCTTGATGGCCGCCCACACGCCGGCGAGGATCGCCGCGATGTCGGTTGCATCGCGCAGGTTCCTGCTGATGGCAGAGGCGTTTTCCGTCGTCTGCCGAAGGTTCTTCATGGCGGACTCAAGCTCGTCGAGCGACGGCTGGAGCCTTCGGTCGATCGTTTCGATGAGCGCCCGGAGCGCCTTGCCCGCCTTGCGGAGTTCGAGAAGATAGGCAATCTGGAACCCCGCGTAAATGATGAAGACGAACACTCCGATCCCGAGAATGATCTCCAGCATGGCGCGCTCCTTATCTCCCGTTGCTGCCCTTTCTTTCGTCCAGTTCCTTCTTCACCGTCGGGAATGCGTTTAGATCCGTGTGCGGCAGGAAGAGGGCTGACAGGTACTCGTCCATGAAACTGCGGGACACGGACAGCTCGATATAGGTCATCTTGCGCGCGATCTCCTCGGCCTCCCGCCGGAGCCGGTCGCACAGGAGCGAGAAGTAAGCGCCGATGATGGACGTGTTGCCGAGGAACTGGAACTTGTCCACCGGAAGATCGGGAAGCATGCCGATCGTAATGGCCCGCTCCACATCGATGTACCGTCCGAACCCGCCGGCGATATAAAGCTTGTCGAGGTCCGTAAACTTCATGCCCATCTGTGAAAGCAGCGTGGCAAAACCCGCATAGATCGCTGCCTTGGCGCGGATCAGGTTGTCCAGGTCGACCTCGGTGATCACGATCTCCTTGTTCACGGCGCTTTCCACGCGCCAGGCGAGCACGAACTCCAGGCCGCTGTCCCCCCGCCGGATGCGCTTTGTCCCGAGTTCCTGCCTGATCTTGCCCTTTTGGTCGATCACGCCGTTCAGGTACATCTCCGCCAGAATGTCGATCATGCCCGAGCCGCAGATGCCGATGGGCTTCACATCGCCGATCACGCGGTAGTTCACCTCGTGCGTTTTCGGATCGATTTCGACCTCCTCGATGGCGCCCTCCATGGCGCGCATGCCGAACTTGATGCCGCTCCCTTCGAAGCAGGGCCCTGCTGAGCAGGCGGCGGTCACCAGCCACTCCTTGTTGCCGAGAACGATCTCGCCGTTCGTGCCGATGTCGATGAAAAGCGAAACCGCGTCCTGCTTGTAGATCTGTGACACGAGCACGCCGGCCGTGATGTCGCCGCCCACATAGCTCGCCACGTTCGGAAGCGCATAGATTATCCCCTGCGGATCGACCTTCAGCCCGATGTTCTTTCCCCTGACAAGCGGAAAGAACGTCGCCGTCGGAATATACGGTTCCTCACGGATGAACTGGGGGTCCACGCCGTAGAAAAGGTGCTCCATCGTCGTGTTGCCCGCGACCACGATATAATCGATCATGGAGGTGGGGACCTTGTTCTTGTCAGCCAGCTCAACGAGCATGGAGTTGATATTGCCCATGACCAGTTCCTGGAGCTCCTTTAACCCGTTCCGCTCCGTTGCGTAGACGATGCGTGAGATGACGTCGTCGCCGCACTTGACCTGGCTGTTGTAGGTGGACGATGTCCCGATGATTTTGCCGGTCGTCATGTCCACAAGGTATACGACGACTGTTGTCGTACCGATGTCCACGGCAGCGCCGTAGCGCATTTTCGTGGCGTCACCGGGATAGATGTTTAATGCCTCGATCACGGCCCCGACCTTATACAGCGAGATCGTGGCCTTCCATCCGCCTTCGCGCAGCACGTGCGCGAGCTTGCATATGACGAGATAATTCATGTGCAGGTGCGCCGCATCCAGACCCTTCTGGTCCAGGGCCCGCCGGACCCGCTCATAATCAGAGATGTTATCGTCGATGGTGGGTGGCGGCAGCTCAAGATAAATCCGTTTGATGCGCGATTCGAGGCATCCGCCGGCGGTGCTCATGAGCTTCAGGAGTGCATCGGTCCTCGCGCCTGTTGCGATCTTGTGCTTTGCCTGCATGCGCGACTCGGGCGGAATCTCCACGACCAGGTCGCTCTCCACCCTGGCATGGCAGGCAAGCACGTAACCGCGTTTCATTTCTTCTTCGGACAAGTAGAGGTCGGATTTGCCGTGGCCGACCGACCCTTCCTTAATCACGACTTTGCATTTGCCGCAGTTCCCCTTGCCTCCGCACGAAGAAAGCACGTACAGACCGGCTGCTTTCACGGCCTTGAACAGGCTGGTCCCGTCGTCGACGGTGATGGTGGTATTGTCCGGATGAAATTGTATGGTACGTTTCATAAACTGAATATATCAGGGCGGAATAAGCGGGTCAAGGTCTTTCTCTTCTCGCTCAGCTTCATGCCGGAACCCGGGCAGGCGGCGCCACCGGCCGATTTTTCTGTTGTCGGAATGCGCAAGATTCGTTATACTTGCCATCAGGAAGCATTCCCGTCGCACCAGGGGGACTGATGACCGCGCCAAAGCACCGCATTCTCATTCTCGACGGCGATGAGACAAACCGGCGGCTCCTGACTTCGTTTCTTCAGGACCTGCCCTGCATGTTCGAGTTCGTCGGAGACGGACGGGCTGCAGTTCTCAAGGCGGCGGAATTTTCCCCTGATCTCATTTTTCTCGACGTCAGACTTCCGCACCTCGACGGCGTCGCCGTATGCAGGCAGTTGAAGTCCAACCCTGAAACGCGAACCATCCCCGTCGTGATGCTCACAATGGCGGACGACTGGAAGCTGAAGAGGCTGTCGCATGAAGCCGGAGCGGACGATTTTCTCGCCAAACCGCTCGAAGCGAACGAGACCCTCTCGCGGACGAAAAACCAGCTGCGCCTGAGGGATATGGATCTGGTGTGCCGGAATGCCGCCGCATCGTCACGGTCCGGCACGACCCGCGCCGCGGAACTGAGCGCCGCGCTCCAGGACATTGTGCGCGCGCAGAAAAACCTCAAGGCAAGCTACCTCGACACGATCTACCGCCTCACCATCATAGCAGAGTTCAAGGACGAGGCAACGGTGCAGCATGTCAAGCGTGTGGGCCTGTGCTGCGCTCACATTGCGCGGCAGCTGGGATGGTCGGACGAACAGATCGAGATTATCAAGTATGCCTCTCCGATGCATGACATCGGAAAGATCGGCATCCCTTCCGGTATTCTGCTGAAGCCCGCAGCGCTCACCCCGGAGGAGCTTGCCCTGGTCAAGACGCACACCGTCCTCGGCGGCAAGATCCTCCACGGCTCCCATTCCGCCTACCTGCAGATGGCTGAACGCATTGCGCTCGCCCATCACGAACGCTGGGACGGCACCGGCTACCCCGCCGGCCTCGCCAGAGAGGACATTCCCCTCGAAGGAAGGGTTGTCGCCTTCGCAGACCAGTACGACTCGCTCCGCAGCCTCCGGCCCTATAAACCGCCCTTCGACTATATCAAGGCATACCGCATCGTCGTCGAAGGCAATGAACGCATCGGTCCGCACCATTTCGACCCGAAAATTCTCGAAGTATTCAAGGACACCCACAAGACGTTCGAACAGATCTACGAACACCATAAGGATACGCCGCCCGTCATGATTTAGCGCCCGCCGCGGCTCCGTTTTTGCTATTCTTCCCGGGATTGATTATAATACTCTGCATGAGCCGAAGGATGATCGCGAGCCGGCCGCGGCTTTTTTCAGCCGCCCTCCTGGCCGTTGTCGTAGCCGTCACCGGATGCGCCTCCGCTCCCGTGCACCCGGTTGCCGGCTACACGCCGGCAATCGGCGAAAAAGCAGCGCGCACAGCCGCTGCAATGCTCGGCAGGCCCTACAAGTACCAGGGCGACAGTCCGTCCGGGTTCGACTGCAGCGGACTCGTGCGCTACAGCTATCTGGCCGCCGGTCTCGATGTCCCGCACAACACCCTGGCGTTACGAAGCGCTTCCCGCAAAGTGTACCCCTCCGAGCTCAGAACGGGGGATCTGCTCTTTTTCTATGAGCGGGGCAGGCCGTTCTCCCACGTCGGCATCTATCTTGAGGAGGGTTATTTTGTCCATGCACCCAGCTCGGGCAAGAAGGTCCGTCGGGACAGTCTCGCGGACCAGTACTGGAAAAAATCCTTCATCGAGGCGAGGCGGTTTTTCGAATAGAAATGCGCGGAGGGGGAAAAGAGGAAACGGGAGGGGAATCAGGCTTTGCTCCTGGCACCCATTCTGCGCAAAGCACGTTCTTCCTTGGCGATCTGCACGAGACCGCTCAGGAGGCCGAAGAGAAGCACCTGGAGCGCAAGCACGACCAAAAAACCGGCATGCGTGACATAGCCCATTGAGTCCACCAGACGTTCGGCAGCAGCCTCGATGCTCCGGTAGAGATACAGCATGTTCGTCATGGAGTTGATGAGGGCGACGACAGCTCCTGCAAGAACACCTTCCACAATGGCGCTCCCCCTGGCCGTGTATCCAATCCATAATCCCGTTGACATGATTGTTGCAAGATAGAGCAGTGCGAGAAGATAGATGCCTTCTCGTTCGGAAATCCAGGGGTGCTCCCCGCGGAGGAATTGCCCGATTGTTTTGAACGAAAAGGCTCCGTACGCATTCGAGAAAGACTCCCCGCTGAACTTGAAGAAGAGGAGCGTCAGCACGACCTCCAGAAAAAACTTGATGATGAAACTGACTGCAACCGCAGCGATGACGCTCCCCGGCGTAATGCCGGTACCTGCGGACCTGCGAACAGTTTTCGCTTCCTCGCGCAGTGCCGGGCTGCTTCCTGCTTTTCGAGATTTGCGGCGCTCTAGCACCTCATAAACAATTGCGTAGAGAATCGGAACCACGGGAAGTATCTTGTTGAAATAGGAGTCAAAATTGAAAATATTGCTGAGCGACACAAGGCTGAAAGCTCCAGCAAGTGCAATAGTAAAACTAAGGAAGAGATTTCCCATAAATAAGGATTATAGCAGAACCGTCATGCCGATGTGAGGCATATGTGCGAATGCGTTCATGACTGCGCGGTGAATGACATTCCTCACGCCTTATGCTCTTTTTTTACAAATAGTTCCAGCTCCTTGTAGAACTCCTTCCCCATGAAGGTCTCAATCGTCTTTTTGAGGCTCTTGTACATCGGCGGGCCTGAGGGCTCGGTCATGCACTTGATATGATTCAGGTACGGCGTATCCTGTATGGAGACAACCTTCCTGCCCTCATCATTGATATAGAAGGAGAGGGGATACTGGACGCAGTCAGCGAACTTGAATTCTTCCCAGACCATGCCCTTCTCGATGGCATAGCTGTGCACGCTGCAGTACCGCATGCCCTGCTTGTTGGTGTAGATCAGGGCGCAGTCATTGTTGAACAGCAGCACGCACCGGAAATCCCGGCCCCCGAAGCTCCTCCTGATGGCCTGTGCCTCGTCTTCGTGGATCACGCAGCCGGAAGGGCACTGGGTGGAGCAATTTCCGAGGATGGAGCCGTTTTTCTTGACGGCAGCACGGTTCTCCGGGGACAGATAGGCGAGGATTCCGTCCAGGTGGTCTTCCACGCGCTTCGCTTCTTCGGGCGGCACGATGCAGGAGCGGTAGCAACACATGGACTTGCACCCGTATTTTTCCACGTCGCAGGTGTACGGGCGTGTGAAAATCTCGGGATTCACGAGCACGGAAGCGATTTCGACGAAATTTTTCCGATCTGCCATATTACCTCCGGTAACAGAATCAAAATAGTCAGCTGCGTCTGCCGCGTCTGAAGAAAAAAACCCGCATGCTGCCTCAAGAGCGGCTCTCGTCTCCGTCTCGCAAGACGCTTATGAGTCGTACCACTCGCTCTGCGGTGCCTTCTTGCGGCGTTTCGGCGAACATATTAAGACAGTCGGACTCTGTTGTAAAGTTTTTTTCTCTCCGATTCAGTTTTCTCTTGCATTCCTTCCAAAAAAGAGTATAGTGCGCTTCAAAAATGAGCCCGGAGGACGCGTCGCAGCAGCGTCAGATTGCGCATCACCGACGATGCGAAGGCTTCTTCAGAAAAAAATGAGGGCGAAACGTTTTTATTCTTGACAAAGAGAAGTATTTTTGATAAATGAAAATTAATTTTTAATGTTGTGCGGCTCCGTATGATGCATAGACGGATTGGCATCGAACCTTAACCCTTCCGCGGGAGCGGGAGGCGGTGCTCGCAGAGCCCCGAGGCTTTCGGGGAGCAGGATCGGCGGGCGGAGAAGGAGGCAAACAGGTTGCACGCGTTGGGCACTCACCTGTTGTTGGAGTTGAGGGATTGCAACCCCAAAACCCTAGGTAGCTTAGAATTTGTACAAAAAACACTCAAAAATGCAGCTCTCGAGGCAAAAGCGACCATTGTTGAAGTCGCTTTCCACGAATTCAGTCCTTTCGGCATCAGCGGGATGGTCGTAATCGCCGAATCCCACCTTGCCATTCATACATGGCCGGAATACGGCTATGCCGCAGTAGATGTTTTCACCTGCGGAGACCTGATCGACCCCCGGGTCGCCGCAAATTACCTTATAGAAAAATTCGAGTCCAGAAATCCCTCTATCATCGAGATGAAGCGCGGCATTCTCGGCCATGAGAAGCTTCCGCACAAGCCTATGCCCCAGGCGGAGCTGGTTACTGCATGATAGAGCCCAAAAATTACAAGTGGTTTATCGAATATACGAGTCCCGAGGAGGGCCATATCCACGGGATTCGTACCATTCATTACGCCAGCCAGACCAAGTACCAGAAGATGGAAATCATGGAGAGCGGGAGCTACGGACGCTGCCTCGTGCTCGATGGGAAGATGCAGTCATCCTTTACCGATGAGTTCATCTACCACGAAGCCCTGGTTCATCCCGCCCTCCTGACCCATCCGAACCCCAAGCGGGTCTTCATTGTTGGCGGAGGAGAAGGAGCCACCCTCCGTGAAGTGCTCCGCCACAAGAGCGTTGAGTACTGCATGATGGTTGACATCGATCGGGAAGTGGTTGAAAAATCGAAGGAGCTCCTTCCTGAATGGCACCAGGGGGCTTTCGACGACCCTCGAACCGATCTTCGGTTCATGGATGCTCGCAAATATCTTGAAGAAACATCAGACAGCTACGATTGCATCATCATCGACATTTCCGAACCGGTCGAGGAAGGACCGGCCTATCTCCTGTTCACCCGCGAGTTCTATGAGATCGTGAAGGAACGCCTTTCACCGGACGGCACCATCGCCCTCCAGGCCGGCACCACGGCTCTGCACCAGCTCCTGAACTTTACGGCCGTGGACAAGACACTGAACGCCGTATTCCCGGTTGTTGCGCCTTACAACGTCTGCATCCCGTCCTTCGGCCTTCCCTGGGGCTTTACCTTGGCGTCGAAGAACCTTGATCCCCGGAAATTCGCCCCCCAGCACGTCGATGACATGATAAAAACGCGGATCAAGGGCGAAAACCGGTATTATGACGGCATTACGAACCAGGGCATGTACATGCTGCCAAAGCATATCCGCAAGGCGCTGGCGGAAGAGACCAAGATCATCGAGGACAACGCCCCGCTGTTCACGTACCATTAGCTGGCCATGAGCCCCCCTCCCCGATCAGACGACGAACAGCTTCGCACCCCCCTGTTTGATGCCATGGTCAACCTGGCGGAGAGCCGCAAAGTCTCCTTTCACACCCCCGGCCACAAGAGCGGCAAAGGCATATCCACCCGCTTCCGCAAGTTTGTAGGACCGCGGATTTTTTCCATCGACCTGACCACGCTCGACGAGGTGGACTCGCTCCAGAACCCGACCGGTGTTATCAAGGAAGCGCAAGAACTTGCAGCCAAGGCGGCGGGTGCGGATCGGTCCTATTTCCTCGTAAACGGGACAACCGTCGGCAATCATGCCATGGTTGCGTCCACGACCGGACCAGGCGACAAGGTCCTGATCGCCAGAAATTGCCATCGCTCGGTGCTGACCGGCCTCATTATGAGCGGCGCTCAGCCGATCTTCTTCCAGCCGCGCTTTGACCGCGACCTGAAGCTCACTCTGAACATGACGTTCGAGACCGTGAAGGATGCCATTGACGCGAACCCCGGCTGCCGCGCGCTCCTGATTACGAGTCCGAACTACTACGGACTCTGTGCGGACATCGAGAAAATCATTCCCTACGCTCACGAGAAGGGCCTCATCGTCTTTGTAGATGAAGCACACGGCCCGCATCTCAAATTCAATCCGAAGCTCCCCAAATGCGCGCTGGATATCGGAGCGGACATGTGCGTCCAGTCCACGCACAAAATTGTGGGCGGCATGACCCAGGCGTCCATGCTGCACGCGAATGCAGGCAGGATCAACATTGACGATGTTACCAATACGCTCAAACTTCTCCAGACCACAAGCCCTTCGTACATTCTCATGGCATCTCTGGACCTCGCACGCATGCAGATGGCCACGGAAGGCAAAAAGCTCCTGACCCGTACCATCAAACTCGCTGAAGAGGCCCGCACCGAAATCAACAAAATCCCGGGCATCACTTGTTTCGGCAAGGACCGGGCAAAACAGGCCGGCATGGCGGATATGGACGTCACGAAACTGACCATCACCGTATCCGACCTCGGTCTTTCAGGCTACCATGTGTCCCAGATGCTGAACCTCCGCTTCGGCATCCAGGTGGAAATGGCAGATCCCTTCCATGTGCTCGTGATCGTCTCGATCGGCGATCGGCAGGATGATCTGAACCGCCTGGTAGAGGCGCTCAAAGTTATCGCGGCCGAGACCGGCCTCCAGGGCGCGCTCCTGCCCTTGGACAAAGTCCACCCCCCGTCGCTGAACAACCGCTTTGCCATGACCCCGCGGGAGGCCTTCTATTCCGACAGCGAACTGGTCGACGTACACGATTCTGTCGGGAGAGTCTCGACCGAGATCGTGACCGTTTATCCTCCCGGCATCCCCCTTCTGGTTCCGGGCGAGGAAATTTCCGAAGAAGCCTTGAATTATCTTCGCAATATGGCCGGCCTCGGCGCTATCATCGACGGCCTGAACGAGAACAATTCCCTCGTCCGCGTGGCGAAATCCTGACGATTCACTTAGAAAACGCTGGAGAGAGCACCGCAGAGGATGAACAGGAAGAAACCGGCTTCCCAAAAAGAAGTGTCTTGTCTTTGGTAGTTCTTTTCCCCCTGCTTATCACTTGATGATCTCCGCATCACGCTTCCCGCCCCCTGCTCCCCGGAACCATGGCCTCTGAATTTTCAACAGGAAATGCATCCGTATTCTCCGTCATCTGCTATACTTTACACTAACCGTCATTCGAGAAAGGAACTGCCATGAGACTAGTTACTCGGGGTGACCTCGACGGCCTGGTGTCGGCCGTACTGATCACGACCATGGAGAAGGTCGACAGCCTGGAGCTGATTCACCCGCAGGACATAACGGACAACAAATTCCCCGTAAAAGCCGGCGATATCCTGGCCAATCTGCCCTACCATCCGAATGCCTCCTTGTGGTTCGATCATCATGAGCTCACGGACAGCAACAGAAAGCCTGCTGCTGGCTTCAAGGGAAAACACGCCATTGCGCCCAGCGCTGCTCGAGTCGTTTATGAATACTACCAGGCAGAGAAGCTGAAGCGCTTCGAACCGCTCCTTGCGGAAACGGACCGCTTCGATTCCGGCCAGTTGTCCATCGAGGACATATCCGATCCGAAAGGCGCTGTTCTGCTCGGTTTTACCATCGATCCGCGGACAGGCTTCGGCATTGACCGGGATTTCTTCATGACCATCGTGGAACTCTTCAAAACATCGGCGATGGATGAGGTCCTGCGGCATCCCGAGGTGGCCCGCCGCATCGATATCTACCGCGACAACGACACGAAATGCCTGCAGGCGCTGAAAGAACATTCGCGGCGGGAAAAAAACGTAATCATCACGGACTTTCGCCCGCTCTCGGAAATCCCCCCAGGAAACAGATTTCTCATTTACATGATCTTTCCCGCCGGCAATGTTTCCATCCGGCTGCAATGGGGGCCGCAGCGCCGGTTCATTGCCGTTACCCTCGGCCACAGCATTTTCAACCGCACCTGCGACATTGACATCGGCCAGCTCTGCAGCGACTACGGCGGAGGGGGACACCGAGGCGCCGGCGCCTGTCCCCTGAGCCCGACGACTGCAGATGCAAAGATCGCCGAGATCATCACCAGGCTGAAACAGTAAGCCGGTGTCGCACAGCATGCGGCGGCCGGGCGAACTGCCTCCACGTCCGGAATGCCGGGCTGTGACGCCGGCCTGGCACGGAACGTTGTATCGGGAAAGCGTGAACCCGGATCAACGCGTACGGCGGCGCCGCACTCTGCGGATCTGCTCGGGGAAACAGGCATCAGGAGATTCTATTTCAACAGCGGTTTCGGATATTTCTTCACCTTCACAAACACACACATGACGCCCTAGCCCGCGAAAACATTATGTCCCGACCTCCCCGGCCCGGGAGCGATCCCGGGCTTTTTGTTGAAAAAAACAGCCCGCCATGTCATAATCGCAGAACACCGGATACAACGTAAAGAAAAAAGCGCTTCAAGGAGTTCTTATGCGTCTTCAACCCCTGTTCGGCATCTTCGTCTTCCTCGCCATCGCCTGGCTTATCAGCGAAAAAAGGAATGTGGTAAAGTACAGGATCGTCCTTACGGGCGTGGTTGTGCAGCTCGGTATTGCTGCTGTACTGCTGTATGTCCCGTTTTTCAAAAAGTTTTTCCTCCTCCTGAATAGGATCGTGCTGGCGCTCGAGGCGGCCACGAAAGCAGGCACGTCCTTTGTCTTCGGCTATGTGGGGGGCGGCGCGCCGCCGTTTCTCCTCCAGGATCCGGGGGCGAATTTCATCCTGGCGTTCCAGGCCCTGCCCCTCGTGCTCGTGATCGGAGCGCTCTCATCCCTCCTCTTCTATTGGAAAATACTTCCCGTCATCGTGAAGGGATTCTCATTGCTCCTCCAGAAGACCATGAACATCGGAGGCGCGCTCGGGCTGGGTGCTTCAACGACGATCTTTCTCGGCATGGTCGAGGCGCCGCTCGTGATCAAGCCGTATCTGACAAGTATGACGCGGAGCGAGCTTTTTTCGCTCATGACCGTGGGCATGGCCTGCATCGCTGGCACGGTCATGATCCTCTACGCGACGATTCTGTCGAATGTGATCCCCGATCCGCTGGGACACATTCTCGTCGCCTCTTTCATCCATGTAGCAGCAGCCATCACGATCGCCCGGATCATGGTGCCGGAAACCGGCGAGGAGACCGCAGGCAGCCTCATCCCGCAGCGCGCCGCCACAAGCTCAATGGATGCCGTGGTCAAGGGCACGATGGACGGCCTGCATCTGCTCCTGAACATCGTCGCCATGCTGCTGGTGATGGTCGCCCTTATCTATCTTGCCAATTTTCTGATCGGGGTGCTGCCGCTGGTCGGCGGCAGGCCGCTCACGCTCCAGAGGATTCTCGGCTTCATCATGGCGCCCGTTGTCTGGCTCTTCGGCATCCCCTGGCCGCAGGCTCAGACCGCGGGATATCTCATGGGAACGAAGACGATCCTGAATGAACTGCTTGCGTTCCTTGAAATGGCGAAACTTCCCGCGGGTACGCTGGACGACCGGAGCCGGCTCATCATGACCTACGCACTCAGCAGCTTCGCAAACTTCGGAAGTCTTGGTATCCTCATCGGCGGACTCGGCACGCTTGCGCCGGAGAGACGGGATGAAGTGGTCGGGCTCGGCATCAAAGCGCTCATCGCCGGAACGCTCGCCACCTGCATGACCGGCGCGGTCATGGGCTTGTTTGCGTGATATTGGTGGAATAAAAACCGGCTTCCTCCGGACACAGAAGCGCTTTTTGACGGGATAGCCGGATAACAACCGGCGAAACAAATCCTGTCGATCCTGTTATCCTGGCAGCGATCCCGCTTTGAGCGTTGTTTTGCTTTACGCTTCCGCTTTTTTGCCGGATAAAACAGCCTTTCCTGCTGCCTCGCTTTTAACTTGTTTTTAGAAACTCGAACACTTCTTCAAGCCCCGGTATCCCCTTCCGTCCGCCGAGTTTCCTGCACTTCATCGCTGCGGCAGCGGATGCGAATCGGAGGGTATCCATAAGCGGCCATTTCTGAAGAAGACCGTAGAGAAAACCGCCGTGAAACACATCTCCGGCGCCGGTCGTATCCACAACCTCGACGGCAAAAGCAGGACAGAAAATGATCTCACCCTGTGCATAGGTGACGCTTCCACGGCTCCCGAGCGTGATGGTAACAATGCCGGTGCTGAGAGTATCTGCATTCTGCCTGAATGCTTCGGCGTCGTCCCTCCATCCCAGGTCCCGGGCAAACTCTTCCGACCCGATGACGTAGTCGCTTGTCCGGGCAAGTTCGAGCATTCCCTCCCTCACTCGGCCTGCATCCAGCATCACGGGAACGCCCGCCTTCCTGGCTGCCCGCGCTGCAAAGAGCGATACGTTATTCATGAGGCCGTCAAGGAGCAAAAAATCCGCGCTATCCAGGAAATCCGTAGGGAGCTCATCAGGTGTGAGCGGATCGCCGGTGGGCCGCTTCCAGAATATCGTCCGCGTTCCCATCGCTTTCTCAATCGCAATGAACGCAGTCTGGGAAGACGCTTGGAACCGCCGAACCAGGCCCCTGACATCCACCCCTTCGTCGAGCAGCGACTGCCTGATGGAAGCTCCCTCCCGGTCGTCGCCGATAACACCGTAGAAAGTCCCGGGGATGCCGAAACGGGAGAGCGCCGTCAGGGCCGTTGCTACCGGCCCGCCTCCCTGTTCCTCCCATACAAGAACTTCCTTTTTCGTATCTGCTTCAGGAATGCGATCGACAATAGCCAGGACATCCCACGCGCACTGCCCGATGCCGACAACAGGCATAACCCCCTCCGGAGAAACACGGGAAGACCAAAACAGGAAGGGCAGCACGAGTTGAAATCGTGCATCTTCCTCTTGCGAATACTTCCCGCCGCTTCATGAAAAATTAATTGCTCTTGATTATTGTGGAACGACCGATTAAACTGTACCACATATTTTACTCCCTTGCTTGCGCCTATCGGGATGACGACTATGAGTTCTACCATCGTGGACAGCAGCAATGCATCCGAAAGGAAATTTCTGCTCGTTGTCGACAACAACAAAGCGAGTTCGACCGGTTTAAAAGCCCTTCTCAAACAATTCCGCTATAAGGTATGGATCGTAGCAACAGCAGCCGAGGCGCTCGAGCTGATGGACATTGTCACGCCAGCGCTTGTGGTTGTCGGGCAGCTGGAGGACATGACGCAGGTGGAATTGACAAAAGAGATCAGGCAGTCTGCTCCGGCGGCAGCGGCGTCGATTCTCGTGATCACGCCGGGGACCGATGCTGCCTATGATCGGGCCTGCCTCGCGGCCGGCGCTGTTACCTGCCTTAAGTTTCCCCTGCATGTAGAAACCCTGTACCGTACCATCCAGGTCGCCATAGAAACCGTACCCCGTATGAATATGCGGATCAAAACGAAATTTCCCGTGATCATTGAGGACAAGACCCTGCAATGCCAGGAGGCGAAGTTCGCTACCGCTCTGTCCGAGAGCGGGCTTTACATGCTGACCCCGGAGCCGTGTCCGCTGGGTACGAAAATCCCGCTCAAGTTCAAGGTGGCCGGCAAGATTCTGTCCGCTCTGGCGGTGGTCATCTATGCGCATGAATTCGGCAATGCAGCCGATTTCGAGCCAGGCATGGGTCTGCAGTTCATCAGGATCTCGGATCAGGATCGGGAGGAAATACGTCTTTTCATCAGGGGGGAGGTCAGAAAGGCCATCTCTTCAGTCCGGCGGGTTTAGGCATGCCTGCAACGCGGCTATCAGCACCTGTGCAAAAGAAAGAGCCGGCGGACAGTCCAGCGGCTCTTTTTTCTTTTCGGTTGGAATAACGGTGCACTGGTGCCCCACCCGCTTGGGCCCGTGCGCATCCCAATTTCATA
>Ga0187786_10000190_pt1 | contig 19871 bp, 16 predicted proteins | sample 0815_BV2_10_20_M_FD_132449 | JGI IMG/M metagenome (GOLD analysis project Ga0187786, IMG submission 132449) | Tropical peat soil microbial communities from peatlands in Department of Meta, Colombia - 0815_BV2_10_20_MG | ecosystem: Environmental > Terrestrial > Soil > Wetlands > Peat | place...
GCAGGTTTTTTTTAAAAAAAACCATTCGCCTTAAAGGGCTTTTGAGGCACTGGCCCGAAAGAAAAGACACATTTACCGGCAGTACCGGGACAAACATTGATGGGAGACGAAAAACAAGTCAAGGTATCATGTGCGGGCGGTATTCCCTCATCTGCATCGACGATCTCGGTAAACGGTTCCGGGTCTTTGACCCTTCGCTTGGGTGTAAATCGAAGTTTAATGTCGCACCCTCGCAGCTTATGCCCGTGGTCGTCCACCGCGAGAAGAACGAGATGGTCATGATGCAGTGGGGCCTTATCCCGCACAGCGTGAAAAATCCCCAGGACTCTCCTCACCCGATCAATGCCCGGGCCGAGACGCTTGCAGAGATACCCCTCTTTCGTGACCTCCTCCCGGGAAACCGCTGCCTCGTTCCTGCAAGCGGGTTCTATGAATGGCTCAATGAGGGCAGACGGAAGGTACCGTTTTATATCCACATGAAGGACCGCCCTGTCGTCGCCTTCGCCGGGTTGTACGACACCTGGCAGGATTGTTACGGAGAGCCCTATCCGACCTTCACTATCGTGACAACGGATGCCAATTCTGTCGTATCACGGCTCCATGAACGGATGCCGGTCATCCTCCGGGAGGAGGAGGAGGAGCGCTGGCTCGCCGGTCCCGCCCCATCTGCCAGCGAGATGAGACAGATCCTCCGTCCTTATCGGCCGGAGGAGATGGAGGCGTACCCGGTCTCGTCCCGGGTGAACAGTCCTGCAGTTGACGATGAGGAGCTGATCCGCCCGCTGGCGACGCTTGGGTAAGAAGTCTGTTCAACCGCAAACGGCTCTGATCTTTTTCAGGATGAGATACCGTCAGTGTCGGATCCCGCGGGTTCCTCATATCTTATGTAGTATTGCGTGATCATTTCTACACTGAGAACACGACAAGGGGATCGATCACGAGCCGGAAATCCCGGGCATTATTGCCGGGATACAACGCTGGCTGGCACGTCATGCCTGAGCAGAACTCGCTCCGGACAACCCGTTGGATTCCCCGGTTCGCGGCGATGCCTATGAATGAGATGAAGCAACTCTCCTTCCTTGTCGGGACGGGACTGATCATCGGTATTACGGCAGTCATTCTGGTAACCGTGCTCCCGCCCTTCTTTGAGGGAGATCTTACCGTCACCTCGTATGTCGCAACCCTGTATGAGAACGGGACCCTGAGCGAGCAGTTCACCTACCTTGTCAGGACACCAGGCACCTATCATGTGCTGAACCGTTCATGGGATGCTCCTGTCGTTTTCACCGTTCCTGCTGTACCCTCTGTCATGCTAATCTCAGCTGTCCCTCCGCCCGGAACAGTTGCCTATGCTTCCGATGATTCAGGAAATGTATCGGAGTATGGCAACGCAGCCGCAGGTACGTACAGGCAGGCAATCGGGCAGTCCGCCGGGAGAGACGAGGTTGGGATCTTCAGTCCCGCGTCATTCCCTGCGGGGACTTATATGGCAACGTACACCTATGTTCTGTATCCCCCGGTCGAGTATGACAAAAATGCAACCCATCTCAACCTGAAACTGGCAGGCCAGTCACATGTTCCCTACCGTACCATCAGGATTACGGTTCCTTCTGATGGGATCCGGGAGATCTATGCCTATCCACCCTCATTGACTACGGTCCGGACGGGAGGTATCTACACCATCACCGGGAGCAGCGCAGCCGATCAGTCTATGGGCGTGGAGATGCTCGGGAATTCAACAGCGTTTGGCGGGATCCCGGGGTTCAGGACCGATGTCACCGATCTGCCTGGTTCAATTGCATCAGGTAATTTCTGGCATGATCTCCTCTACACCCTCAGTTACCTGATGAAATATCTTGCGGAAGCCGGTGTCATTCTCGTTCCTCTGGGATTCCTTGGGATCTACCGCTGGTTCGGACGGGAGAAAAAGTTCCCCGTCCCTGAGTACCTGAGTACTCTTCCGAACCCGGCCCTCAGGCCATGGCAGGTGACCCTGCTCTTCAGGAAAGATGCCATGGTCTTCGACGAGAGTGGGTATTATGCCACGCTGCTCGACCTGCACCGCAGAAAATACCTGGCCATCACCCCGAAAGAGGACCGTGAAGGCGGCTTTTCGATCCAGATCCTGAATGCCCGATCGGAGGATCCCTACGAACAGCGCGTACTTACCATGCTCGCCGAGATGGCGGAGAATGACATCATCGATTCGGACCATCTGTCTCAGATCGTCCGCGATGCAGGTGCCGATGTTTCTTCCCGCGAGACGGCCTCGCGCTACCAGCAGATCCTGGCCGATCTCACGACGCGAGCGGATTCCTCCCTTGTCCGCCAGTATATTGTTGACGGAAGGGACCATATCGTCCCGCTGCTCCTGACCAGCATCATCGTGTTTACCATCTCCTTTATGGCCATATTCCTTGAACCCATGCTGTCTTCCATCCTTATACCGGCGACGGCATTATGGGGTGTTGTGGCCATCCAGGCCCTGATTGCGATTGCCATGCCGTCGGCACTTTTTGGCCACTGGAAGGATAACCGTTACCGGGAGAAACTTGAATGGGATGCGTTCAGGCGCTTCCTCTCCGACCCTGCGCAGGTTGGGAAGAACACACCGGAAAATCTCTCTACCTGGGGTGAATGGCTGGTGTATGGGACAGCACTGGGAGTTGGTGAAAAGGTAGAACAGGCAATGATCTCACTGAACATCGGGATTGCAGATACGGGCATGCCGGTCGGTGCCGCGGGAATAGGTTCCGCTTTTGCACCACTTCTCAATCTTCCGCACCATGCCCGTGCAGGTTCGGCCGGAGCTGGCAGGGGGAGATAACGAAGGGTACCCATCGTTACGATACTTCTCATGGGAAGTAGATCGAAACACCTGAGAAAAGGGCGAATCAAAGAAGCCTGCTCCGGCTCCCTGAACCTTTTTTTTGAAGTACCGGGTCACCGTCACTATTTCCGGAATCTCTGGGAGTACCTGGGTTTCTTAAAAAACCACTGGATCCCTGGTTTTTTTCAGCCGCTCTTCCGCTTTACAAGCGTAAGTGAGGCAGAATTCATGCAGTACCGTTTATGGGTGGGTGCCGGTCCGTCATCGAAGACATGGCCAAGGTGAGCTCCGCAACGGGCACAAAGCACCTCTGTTCTGAGCATCCCGTAGCTCCGGTCTTCCATGTCCCTGACATTCTCTTTTGCTATGGGTGCAAAAAAACTGGGCCAGCCGGTTCCCGATTCAAACTTTGCCTTCGAATCGAAGAGATCGGTCCCGCAGCAGGCGCACCGGTAAATCCCCTCATCATGGGTGTTGTAGTAGGCTCCGGTGAATGCCGGTTCGGTACCTTTTCCGCGTGCGACCTCGTAGGTATTCGGAGGGAGGATCGCCTGCCACTCGGCGTCGGTCTTTTCGATGGGTTCGACAAGCTCGACTTTCCCGGTCGCTGCCGAGTAAATGGGTATCTTTCCGGATGTCATAAAAACTCCAGCCAGTCAGGCATTCGGGAAGAAAAAAGATAAATCTTCGTTTCGTGCCATCCTTTCGGTATTTGCGGTTGCGGGACGCCAGTTCCACTTCATGATGGCATTTCGATGAGCCTGTTATAGTATCGATACTACATGGAGCTCGTGATCGCGAAGACCCCCGTGGATCGGGTTTCGTCATAGAAAATAAGGCCCTGCGGCCCTTCGCGAAGCAGCACTTCCACGGGTGTCACGTTCCCGTTTCGCAGGAGCCCTGAATACAAAGGAGCGTGACGGATCTTCCATGCTGCTCCCAGCGGTTCGATGATATTGTGATCGTGATTCCCGCTGATGGGTTCTGGTTGTCTTTGCTCATCCGGGTGTTCCGGCGAAATGCTGTATCCCCCGGGAAGACGGGCAGACCCTACGGAATCCAGCGGGGAATAAAGGTCCGTGGAAGTCGCCTTGCACCCGCCGGAGACTCAGGAAGATCCAGCTACCCGATCATTTTTTCATCGTCAGGGTATTATCCACTCTCATGCTCACCAGTCACGCTCTCCTCCAGCAGTTCTGGCACGACGGCCGCCATGATCCTGCGAAAGTCCAGGTCTGGTATGCCGACCGTGGAGCGCCCGGGGACCGTTCCTGTGCGGTTGGTACTGCCATCAGCCTTGAGCCCTATTATCTGACGATCCGCACGGATACCGGGGAAAAACCCGTACCCTATCACCGCATTCTCCTGATAACGTATGACGCTGTCGTTGCCTTTGAGAACCGGAAGATCCAGGGGTTGACGGCCAGTATCATGGACCATGGCTGCGACAATTCCGCGAAGGAAAAAAAAGAGCGTTCCGGACCTGATCCGTAATTCGCCTGTATGGTCAGGAGACCCTTTACACCAGAAGGTTGCCGGTACGATGGAGGAGGATCGTTCAGTCCTCCTCCTCCTCCTGCTCTGGCCAGAGATACTCGTCAGCAGCCGGATCCGGTGTATCGTCATACATATCCCGCAGGTCCCGGCAGGGGTCCTGGTCCGGATGATCGGGATCCCACTGCTTGTCATGTTCTCCCTGTGGGCCTTTCCCCCCGGCGATAGCACCCCCCCGGGGTCTGGCCCGTTCCCGTCCACCTCTTCCCATCCGATCTCACCTCCGCTTCGTATCTAAAAAATCAATCCAGTTGTTGCAATAAAAAGATTTTCCTAAGAGGACATGTATCCCATCCTCTCCTGAACATACATGGGGACAGCGAAAATTGCGGGGCCGTGGCTCTAAAAGAATGCCCCATTAAAAAAAGGTTCTATAGTCGCCGTGCGGCAAGGACGAGTGCCGTGATCCCAAGCGCCCCTATCACAACGAAGGGCGTTGATGCAGCTCTCGTAGCGACGGGAAGACTCGTGGCAAGCGGAGTGCCGGGGAGGCTGGTCACCGGCACGGTGAGAGCTTCTTCCGGCCGCGTCGTTGTCGCGGTCCGGATATTGGTCTGCCCGAACGCTGCAGGAGGTACTACCTTTACGATGAAGACCGAGACCGGCTGCACTCCTGCCATTCCTGCCATATTGGCGCACGTCGAAGAAGATGCTTCACCCCGCACGAACGTTACCGATACGCTCGAGCCGTCGTTCCTGCCATTGAACAGGAGTGCACCGCCGGGGGCCAGCGTCTTCTGCATGACACGGGCGCCGCCACTCAGCACGTTCACATCAGCGGTTGCTGCAGTACAGATCGTTCCGGTGCAGGCAGTACAGTCAGGGTTCATGGTAATGTCCAGCGCATAATCGCCGATCAGGGGCGTGGGGATCGTACCCGGGTCCCCGACGATATCGGTGACATTCTCTTCATTCGGGCGGGATCCGTAGAGCTTCGCAAGGGCAATCCATTTTTCCCCGGCACCGCCGATACTGGTCCCTACAACCGGGTCGCCGGTACTAAAGACCGTGAAAGTCGCGCCGTCCGGCACTGTCCCGGTGAGGGCAGAGAAGTTGGTCGGGGTATAGGCACAGACCGGGGATCCGGTAGCCGGGTAACTGCACCCGTACTGGAGCGGATAGCCAATTGTCAGCGTATTCTTCTGCGGGCTGATTGTCGAGACCGAACTCTTCACCGTAACTTCCTGGAGGACAGCAGCTGCGGGCAGCATGCACAGGAACAGGAAAAGGACAAGGATCAGGAAAGATATACCACCAATTCGTTTCATTATTTTCTGGTTCTCCCTTTTTTTGTGTAGGTATACTACGGAAATTGCTTCATAAGGTTAAAAAAACCGCTCCTGCCGGTACCCTTTTCTGTTGCCCGGAACAACCCTCTATCATGAAGGTGACCTTTCTCGGGACCAACGGCTGGTTCGATACAACGACCGGCAACACTGTCTCGGTGCTCGTTCAGGCAGAAGAGTATGACATCATCTTCGATGCCGGCAACGGTATCGCGAAGGCCGACCGTTACATCTCGCAGGAGAAGCCGGTCCTGTTGTTTCTCAGCCACTTCCATATCGATCACATTGCCGGGCTCCACACGCTTCCCAAGTTCCGGCTGAAACAGGGGCTGAAGATCTACTGCCTGCCGGGAGGATCAGCCCTCCTCCGCACGTTTGTCGGCGAACCATTCACGGTCCCGCTGGAGAAACTCCCCTTCCCTGCGCATGCCATCGAGCTCGAAGAGGGCGTCCACCATGTCCCCTTCACCGTTGAATGCCGCCCTCTCGTCCATCCCGCCCCTTGCTATGGCTACCGTGTCGAGGTTGACGGGCGGGTTATATCCTATTGCACTGATACCGGGGTCTGCGACAATGCAGTACTTCTCGCCCGGGACGCCGATCTTCTCATCACGGAATGCGGGCTGAAGCCGGGGGATGCCAGCGACCTCTGGCCGCATCTGAATCCCCAGGACGCGATCGGCATCGCGAAGAGAGCGGGGGCAAAAAGGCTCGCCCTGATGCATTTCGGGGCGGAGGTGTACAAAACCCTGGAAGACCGGACTGCAATCCAGGCGCAGTTCGGAAAGGAGTTCCCGAACCTGACCATTGCAACTGACGACCTGTCAATCGATGTTTGACGATGAGCGGTTGCCGTGAAGCACGATGGGTTGCTGCGCGGGGGGAGGATAAAAGTTCAACGACACCATGGCATAGCCTTCTTTTGTCCGTAAAAGGGGAATATAAATCCTGCATCATCCCATCCTCTAAAACGGGGACTATGGAGGAGGTCAGGATTGTTGCAGAGGAGTATGCGGGCGAAGGGATCAGCAGGGGTCTTGCCCGGGGCCTGCTGGTCTATCACGGCGACTGCAACCTGACCGGCGAGGGGATGGGGATTGGCTCCGTAGCCCTGAGGGCCCGTGATGGCAACACCTTTTTTTCGAGGTCGTGGGAAGACCGCTACGAAGGCGATCTTCTCTTCAGGACCTATACCCTCGACACCTGTATGAGATGGGGCCGGAAGGGGCAGTCTTCCGCCGGTATCTCCCGCTGGATCGAAGCAGGAATCACTGCCTACATGCGTCTTCCCCGGCTGCAGGGACTGCTGATGCGCCCGGTCTCACCCCTCCGTACGCTGCTGAAAATTGACCCGGTCTTCGAAACCGTGCCTCCGAGAGGGAGTGTCACGGTTGCCTGCCGGGTAACGGAAGGGCAGGTGGACGTGGCGGCAAGGATTAGCGGGGCGGTGCGGCAGGGTGACACCGTCTGCCTGCTGAACGAGCTGAGCGCCGCCTGGTTTACCCTGGGGCACAACGGGGAAACCCCGACCAGTCCGCCGCCGGGCTGGGAATACTGTCCGCCGGGCCGGGAACCTCTTCCGCTCTTTGACCCGGTCCATAACCTCCTCTTCTCCATGGAAGGACCTGCGGACGGCGCAGGAGTGCCTCTCACACTCTGTCGTGGGAGGGAGCAGAGCAGAGATCTCTGCTGGGCCGGGTTCGCCCTCGAGCTGGGCCCGCTGGAACACCCCGGTGATATCCCTGCGGTCCGGTACACGATCCGGCTCTCTCCCGGAGTGGTATCGTGACCTTGTCTGCGTTCCCTGGCGTGACCCTCGTGTATCCCTATTTCCGTAGCCGGGACCCGGTGGAGAAACTCTTTCCCCCGCTCGGGATTGCATACCTCGCTGCCCAGCTGAAGGAGGCTGGTGTCCCCGTCATGGTCGTGGACTGCACGTTTGAGCATTTCGATAAGGTTGTAGAACGGATCGCGGGGTCACGCCACGCCATCGTCGGGATCTCGGTCATGGTGACGATGAGCAGGAATGCCTTTGCCCTGCTCGGGGCACTGCGGGAACGGATGCCGTCTACGCTTTTTGTCGCCGGCGGCCCGCTCCCGACCGTGAACCCTGAAATGTTTGCCGGTGCCTTCGATCTTGTCTTCCGCGGGGAGGGGGATGTGGTCTTCCCGAGGTTCTGCAGGGAATACCTTGCGAAGGAGCTCTCTCCTGACATCCTGCCGTCAACGGACCTGGTCTCGCTGCCCGGTATGTACACCCGGCGGGACGGCAGGGTCTCGAGTTCACCTCCCGTGCACAACCCTGTGACGGTCCTCGACAGCCTCCCGCTTCCGGACCGGTCCGTCTTCGATCACCGGAAGTACCAGGTGACCATGGAGAAGAATACGGGGCTCCGGCAGACGAGCCTCATGGTTACCCGGGGCTGTCCTTTTTCCTGCGATTTCTGTTCGAAACCTGTCTGGGGGGACCTTTTCCGGAAACCATCGCTTACGAACGTGTTCCGGGAAATTGAAGAGATCCACTCCCTGGGATACACCTGTCTCTGGATAGCGGACGACTGTTTCACCCTCGACCAGGAATATCTCGGGGCCTTCTGTCGGGAGATGATCCGCCGGGAAGTACCTCTGTCATGGACCTGTCTCTCCCGTGTCGACAAACTCACGGAAGATCTTGCATCCCTGATGAAACGTGCGGGGTGCATGCGGGTCTACCTCGGCCTCGAATCGGGGAGCGATGAGACACTCAGGCTCATGAACAAGCAGGTGACGGTAGAACAGGGTGCACGTGCAGTCCGTATCTTCTCCCATGCCGGTATTGGCACAGCGGGTTTTTTCATGGTCGGGTACCCGGGTGAGACCGTCAGCTCGGTCGAGAAGACGTTTGCGTTCGCTCTCTCCCTCCCGCTGGACGAGGTTTGGTTCACGATTCCCCTCCCCCTCCCCGGGACACCCCTCTACTCCCGTGTTATACCAGGGGGTTCCTGGGAAGACTGGGAGGTCTCGAACCAGGTCAGGTTTATTTATCCTTCGGCATTTGACGAGGAATGGCTCGGGAGCAGGATCCGGGAGACGATGGCTGCCTTCAGGGGAAAAAAAGCGTCAGGGATCCCTGAATCTGGCAGGGATACGGGATAATTTCCACCCTTTTCTCTTCCTGAAAAATGCCGTCCCGGGAAAAAAGAGGGTTTCTCCCATTGCCATGTTTGTGGATCTTCTGATATTTTTCTGGAATTTGTAATCTGCCAAAAGTATTTGATATCCTGCACAGAGTAAACAACCATACGACCTGCGAAAACCTGCCGCTTCCCGGCAGGGCGGGCGGGGCGGATTCAGGAATACCGGGGATGATTATGCAGCAGGAAAAAAAACTGACCTATGTCGACATCCTTGCCGATGAGTCGATCCATGCAGGCTATGAAGAGGGGCTGGGACAGGTCCAGGCAGAACTCGGCCGATCACACCCGCTGATGATCGGAGCGGAGGAGGTGTACTCTCACCCGGAGTTTGAAGCACGGTCACCACTGGACAGGCGGATCGTTGTCGGGAAGTTCCAGACTGCGACTCCTGCAAGGATCCGGGAAGCGATCAGTCTTGCCGGCAACGGGTTCCCCGCATGGCAGGACCGGGCAGGAACGGAACGGGCTGCCATCATCAGAAAGACGGCTGATATCCTTGACAAGGAAAAATTCCTCCTTGCAGCACTCATTACGTACGAATGCGGGAAGAACCGGAACGAGGCACTTGCCGAGATCTTTGAGGCTGTCGACCTCCTTCGACATCACGCGGAAGTCTTCGAGGAGAACAAGGGTTTTGTTACGCCCGCCCGTCCTGAACACCCCGGTGACCTGTGCCGGAGCGTCATGCGTCCTTACGGTGTTTTTGCCATCATCTCGCCTTTCAATTTCCCGATCAGCCTTGCAACCGGCATGGCGGGCGCAGCTCTCCTCACGGGCAACACGATCGTCATGAAACCGACCAGCCTCACTCCGTTCTCGGGACTGAAACTCTACCATGCTTTCCGCAGAGCGGGGATTCCTGGTGATGCCATCCATTTCCTCACGGGTCCCGGGAGGGAATTCGGAGAGATCGTCACAGCCAGCCCCGGGGTCGGGGGTATTGCTTTTACCGGTTCCCGGGAAGCGGGGATGCTGCTCCAGCGCCGGCTCGTGGCGCAGCAACGGTACCCGAAACCCGTGATCACCGAGATGGGGAGCAAGAACCCGGTTATCGTTAGCGGGCAGGCAGATCTGGAGAAGGCGGTTGAAGGGGTGTACCGCTCGGCCTTCGGGTTCTCCGGGCAGAAATGCAGTGCCGCTTCCCGCGTGTATGTCCACGCATCCGTAGCCGACCGCTTCGTTGCCATGCTCCGGGACAGGACCGAACGCCTGGTTGTCGGGGACCCCCGCGGGAAAGACTCCTTCATGGGGCCGCTGATCGATGAGCGTGCTGTGCAGACCTTTATAGCGGCCGTCGACCTTGCGAAGAAGGATGGAGGAAAGATCATCTGTGGAGGTAACGTGCTCACGGCTGGAGAAGCATCGCACGGCTACTATGTACAACCGACTATTGTCACCGGGCTCACCCGGAGGCACCCGCTTGCCCGGAAGGAGCTCTTCGTCCCCTTCCTGATCATCGAGACGGTCACATCCCTTGAGGAAGCAATTGACGAGGCCAATAGTACCGACTATGGCCTGACCGCCGGCATCTTCTCGGAAAATGAGGCGGAGATTACGGCATTCTTCTCCCGCATCCAATCGGGGGTTACATACGCCAACCGGCGGGGCGGGGCCACCACCGGTGCCTGGCCCGGCACCCAGGCTTTCTGCGGCTGGAAAGCGAGCGGGTCTACGGGACGGGGCGTTGGCGGGCCTTATTACCTCCTCTCCTATATGCGCGAACAGGCACAGATGCAGGTACGCTAAAGGACCCGAAAGCATCTTCCGGGTGCCTATTTCACGTTTCTTCGTCCGCAGCTGAACCCTGCGGTTCATTCCCGTTCGAAAAAAACCCGGGCAGTCTTTTACGGGGCCGGCTCCCTCCCCAGCTGATCCAGCATCCTGAGGTAGCGCTCGCGACGCAACCGGTAGGCATCTCCCCCGGGGCCGAATGGGACATACTCGGCGACCTTCCAACCCCCTGCGGCCAGACGGAGCTTCGTCTGGTCCGCCAGTCCCTTCAGGAACCCGAACTCCACCAGTTCGTGTCTGTCGGCAAGCTCTTTTTCAAGCCATGCAATCAGTTCTGGATCATGGGTTGCAGCTGCGAACGGGATGTCGGCCGCAATCAGGGTTGCGGCAAATCGCCTGAACCGTTCCTGAATTGCGATAAAATCACCGGTATCCCCGAGGTATGTCCCTTTCACCAGGCGGATCGGGATACCCGCCGCAGTGCAGGTTACGAGATCGCGGGTCGTGCGGTCAAGATATGCCTGAATAGCGAGCGTGACCTTTATTCCCCTGCCGGTGAGCGTGAGTGCCGAACGGATCGTTGCATCGACCAGAGGGCGGCCTTCCATATCAATTTCGAGGGAGATGCCGGCCAATCCGGTTTCCCGCGCGAGGGTGAGGAGGTTCTCATCGAAAAGTCGTGGATCGGCGAGCAGGCCGATCGCCGAAGGTTTCACGGCCCAGGCTGCCCCGGGAATGCCAGCGAGTCTCCTGATCCCGGCGATCTGGGACCTGGTGGCGTCCCCTGCTTCCGCCGGGGTGCCGGCAAACTCTGCCATCGTCGCGACCGTGCAACGGACGCCCTGCCCGCCGCGCATCCTGCACCACGCAGGGACGCTCCCAGGGTCCGGCAGTGACCAGCGATCCTCCATGAAATCCGTTATGTTCTTCACCTCCATTATGGTTCTTACCGTTCCCAGAACTGACCCGTCTGCCGCGTATGCAGGTACGGGGCACGGGCCCCGGCCTGTTTCTGATTTTGTGAAGTGACCCTTCCTTTCATGTAGGTGAACAGGTATGATCCGGTACAGGTGGGAGAGTTCAGAGGATGGCGGTCTGGATCTGCAGCGTGTGCGGTTACCGGTATGATGAGAAGAGCGGCGATCCCAAAAACGGCATTCCCGAAGGGACCCTGTTTGCCGATCTCCCGCAGACCTGGACTTGCCCGGTGTGCGGGGCTGGAAAGGATGCGTTCCGTCAGGAGCCGGCTGAAGATATTCATGCCGGGTCTGTAACGACGGTATCTGATGTCCTTGTAGCTGAGCTGGTTGCCTGGGGGGTAGACCTCGTCTTCGGGATACCCGGCACTTCATCGCTCGGGATCGTTGATGCCGTACGGAAAAACCCGGCCATCAGGTATATTGTGGTCAGGCACGAGGAGAATGCGGCATTCGCTGCTTCGGCGTATAACAAGCTCACCGGCAGGGTGGCGGCCTGCCTGACGATCGCGGGTCCTGGAGCAACCAATCTGACGACCGGCCTGTATGATGCAAAGGAGGACCATGCCGCGGTCCTTTCGCTGAACGGCCAGGTGGAGATCCAGTACACGGGTTCCGGCGGGATCCAGGAGCTCGATCTCGATGCGTTCTTCCGGCCGATGACCATCTACAACAATACCATCGCCGAGAAGAGCCTGGCAGTCCTCCTTCTCACCCGGGCGCTCAGGCACGCGATCATCGGGCGGGGAGTTGCACAGATCTCAGTGCCCAACAATATCCAGAAACAGAGCCTCAATGCCCGGCTCTGTACCCGTGAGTCCGTCATGAGTGACCCGCAGATCCTTCCGCCCCGGGAAGCACTCGAAAAGGCAGCATCGGCGATCAATGCTGCGAGAAGGCCGGTCATCCTCGCTGGCTGGGGGGCGTATCCGGAAGGAAAAGACGTCCTCTCCCTGGCGGAAAGGATCAAAGCCCCCATCCTGACAACCTTCCGGGCGAAGGGGATCCTCCCGGAAGACAACCCGTGGGTCATGGGGATCCTGGGGAACGTCGGGTCCCCCCAGGCCCGCGACCTGGCAACCGAAGCCGATCTCATCGTCACCCTCGGGGTTGGTTTCTCGAAATTCACCAATGTGCCGGAGGACAAACCCCTGGTCCAGGTTGATATCGACCCGCTTAAACTCGCACGGAACAGCAGGACAATCCCGCTTTGGGGTACCTGCCGCCAGGTTCTCCCCGCTCTCCTCCCCCTTATTGAAGAACGGCCCGACGACGGGACCGGGCAACGGCTTGCATCCCTGAAATCAGGCTGGGACCTCCAGCGCGACAGGGAAGCGGACGCCGTTGCCGTCCCGATCCGGCCCCCGTTTATCATGAAAATCCTTTCCGAAGTCATCCCTTCTGACGCGGTAATCTCCCTTGATGTCGGCGAGAACCAGTGGTGGTTTGGCAGGAATTTCCGGATGAAACAGCAGCGGTTCGCGATGTCGGGGTACCTCGCTACCATGGGATTTGGCCTTCCCGGCGCCATCGCTGCGAAGCTTGCCTACCCTGACCACCCCGTCTTCTGTATCACCGGTGACGGGGGGTTCGCCATGGCCATGGCGGATTTCGTGACTGCGGTCAGATACGACCTGCCAATTGTGGTAATACTCCTCAACAACCGCCAGCTCGGTATGATCCAGGTGGAGCAGATGACGGAGCATTACCCGAACTATGCCACGGACCTGCTGAACCCTGACTTCGCACGCTTCGCGGAGACCTGCGGCGGGATCGGCATACGGGTGAGTAGTCCCGCAGATCTCCGGCCGGCGGTTCTTTCTGCCATGATGCACAACAAGCCCGTCATTGTCGATGTGGAGACCGATCCGAAACGGTTCTGATCCTTATGAGAAGAAACGAATGTATGTTGCGCGACCGGTGGGATACCATGAACAGGCCATCTTCTTTTCACTTCCGTGAGGTATTATGACAGCCGAGATCGTCATCATGAACAAGGAAGCAGTCGCCATCGCTGCAGACCGTGCCGTACATATCATGACCGGGCCGCCGGAGAATCCCCAGGTCGTCGCTGCATCGGCAACCCGGATCTTCACCCTGTCCGAGCACCATCCGGTCTCGTTGATGATCTATAACAATGCCTGTTTCCTTGGCATTCCCTGGGAACCGCTCATTGCCCGCTTCGGCGAATCACTTGGACCGGCTCCTTTGCCCGCCCTTAACGATTATGCGGAACGGTTCCTGGCATTCCTCAGGACAGAGCAGGATCTCATCACCCCGGCAATAGAACAGCAGTATTTCACCTCCTCTATTTATGCCTGCTATCTCGCCTTCCGGGAGATCTTCCGGGAGAGCGCATCGGAGATGATCCGTGAGCTCGGAGTCATCAACGAGGACCAGGTCGGGGAGTTTGTGGCCGGGAAGATCGACGGGCTCTTTACCTCAGCAGCCAGCGCCACGCCGGTTGCAGGGATCAGCCAGTCTTTCGTAAAAGATCTCAGCACGGCTTACGATGCGATTACAACGCGGGCAATGAGCGATATCTTTGAGGAACTCCCGATCCCTGAGAAGGCCCGGGTACAGCTGAAAGAGATCCCGTTCCTCTATTACGCGACGTTCGGTGGAACATCTGACCCGGCTTCCGCCCTGTTCTCCGGGGTCGTGCTCTCGGGTTTCGGGAAGCAGGAGATCTTTCCCTCGCTGGTCTCGTACGCGATTGAAGGGAGGCTTGGCGGGACGCTGAAATACCGCGAGATATCGCGGAAGCAGGTGACCCTGGAACGGGGTGCATGGGTCGTCCCGGTAGAGCAGCAGGAAATGGTGGACATCTTCCTGTCCGGGATCGACCCCCGGCTCACCGACGCCCTGGTAGGCAGTCTGGCCGAGGTCTTTGTCCAGTACCCCCAGGCCATCGTCGACAGCATCGAGACGCTGAGCGACGAGGAAAAAGCCAATGTCAAGAACCGGTTCCAGCCGGAGAGCGACGAACTGGTGACGAGGATCTCCGCATACATGACCCATTACCGGGCCTCGAAGATTGCTCCCGTCATCAATGCCGTGGTATCTCTCCCGAAGGATGAGCTTGCCGCCATGGCCGGGTCCCTGGTCAGCCTGACTTCGCTCAAGAAGAAAGTCTCCGGACATCCCGGTTCTCACGGCAGCGCGATCGATGTTGCTGTGATATCAAAAAAGGACGGTTTTGTCTGGATCCGGAAAAAACCGTATGTTCGCGCGGGAGAGGGAAACTCCCGGTGAACCAGTACATGAGGTTGCATTATGGAAACCAATGAGACGAAAAAGAAGATCTGTCATTCCGACAGGGAATTTGAAGAGATGTTCCTGCCCGGTTCGCACGAAAAGAAGAAACTGCAGGAAGCCGTCAATGAACCCCGGAAACTGACGGAGCACCTGACCGAGCATCTCCGCTCCCGTGCAAAAAAGTAATTCCCTGCCGCAGGACGTCTGCCGTTTCGACCACGCCTGGGGTTCCTTGGACAAGGTATCCGGCTATTTTCTGAGCAGGTCACGGTGGCTGCCGTCGCAGAACGGCTTGTTCGCCGATCTTCCGCACCGGCAGAGCGTAACACGGTTGCGGACAGGATATGGCTTACTGTCGGCAGACTCAATGAGGACGCCACCCCGCACCCACACCGGTCCATGTCCTGCACCGTCGGGATATTCGACAAGGCCTAAGGAGGGTTCCAGGTGCGGTTCGATCGGGGCAGATCTGGCTGCATTCCGGATCACCAGGCGGCCGGAAGGGCAGTTTCCTGCCTCAGTGATCGCAATTCCCTCCGCTTCGGCCGAGTCCGGGCTCGTAGTCAGGCTCCAGATCCCACCGGCACGATCACAGAACTTCGCTGATGCGCAAAGCGGTGTGCAGTCAGAAAGGCTCAGAAAGGGGCCATCGTACCTTCGCACCTGGTCCGGGCAGGGATGGTATGGCGCCGTCTCGGTCAGGTTTGTCCGGCAGGAATGGCTGCCATCACAAAATGGTGCGGTCCGTGCATGCCCGCACCGGCAGAGAGCGTAGTCATCCTGAGGCGGATACGTTTTTCCGGTGCGCCAGGTCTCAGAGAAACCTTCGGCGTCTTTTACTATCTCCTGCTCCGAAAGCGGGATGCCGCCGGAGACACGGTACGGTCCGTCGCGTTCCACGGTGATCTTTGGTTCCTGGGCAGGATGGTTTTGTAGCACAGCCGATCTTTTCGACGAGGGTTCTTTCATTTCAGGCATGGCGGGATCTTCTCCGTTTCGTTGTGATCTCTCCTGCTCCGGCATGTGCCGTGCCGGCCGGCAGGATGGACTTTTCACACATGGGGGATACCGGTATGGTCCGCGATCTCCGAACTTGTGGTGCAGATGTTGCGGATCCCCATGGCATGGACGTCGTCACTCCCGGTCAGGCGGGCAAAATCCCGGAGTTCCTCGTTGGAGACGCGGAGGAAATGCTCGAGGCGTTTTGCCGAGATGGCCGGTTTCAAGCGCTCGCGCAGGTCCGGTTTCTGCGTGGTCACTCCGACGGGGCAGTTCCCGGTATTACAGAGGCGGTACTGCTGGCATCCGCAGGCCATCAGCGCAGCAGTCCCGATGGCTATTGCGTCCGCGCCGAGGCACAGAGCCTTGGCAAAATCCGAGGAGACCCGCAGGCCGCCGGTAATAACGAGGGATATATCGTCTGCCCCGTGCGCGTCCAGGAATTTCCGGGCCCGCGAGAGGGCATAGATCGTGGGAACCGATGTGGCGGCCTTGATGAACTTCGAGGCTGCCCCCGTCGCTCCCGGGCGCCCGACGATAGTGATGAAGTCCGGGCCCGCGAAGAGCACGACCTCCAGGTCCTCCTCGATATCGCCTGCCGCAAGCTTGACGCCGACCGGCCTCCCACCGGAGACATCCCGCAGCCACCCGACCTTTTTCCTGAGGTCTTCCCTGTTACGGATATCTTCGAACGCAGCGGGGCTGATGATATCCACGCCTTCCGGATATCCGCGCACCGCGGCGATCTCCGCAGTAACCTTTTCCGCAGGCAGCCTCGCTCCCATACCCGGTTCCGCTGACTGCCCTATCTTGATCTCGATAGCGTCAGCGGCCTGGAGGTTCTGTTCGGTGATACTGTACCGGTTCGGGACGTACTCGAGGATATACCGGTATGCCTGGCTGCGGGCCTCCGGCAGGATCCCTCCTTCGCCTGACCCCATGGCTGTCTGCATGCCGGCCGTCCCCTGGGCTATGGCAATGATGACCTCCTTCGACAGTGCCCCGAATGACATGTGAGTCACGAAGAGCGGACTCTCGATCACGAGCGGTTGCCGGGCACCCGGGCCGATGATGGTCCTGGTGCTGACCGGCACATCCCTGTTCAGCGGTAAACGGGCGATCTGGGCCCCTTTGATGAGGATCTCGTCCCACGACACGACCTGCTTTCTCGTCCGCATAGGCTCGATGATGGATTCACCCGTCACGGCGATCGTATGGATATCCGCCATGTACTCCTCGAGGCTGTCCGTGTGCCGCTCCCATGCCGAAAGGTACGGGGCTTCCGCGGGGGAACCATGGTGGTCAGCAGGTGGTATTGGCGTTCCACACACAGGGCAGGTGACGGAAACGACCTGCTGCTGGACGGGTGCGGATGGTGGGACGGGGATGAGGTGGGTCTTGTCTGAAGCACAGATCGGGCATTCCCATCCTGCAGGAAAATCCGAAGGCTCCGTACCGGGTTTAATGCCGGTCAGGGAATTGCCATATTCAGAATCGTACTCAAAGACATTGCAGACATTGCAGCGGTAGAGGGTCATGCTTTCTTATCCATCTCTTCCGTTTCCGTTCCTATAAGACTGCTGCAAGCCTGATTATGGATGACGAAACTCGTGTCAGTGCACCACCTGACCGATGGACAGGGAAACAATTCCGGAGGACACTGATCCGTCACCTTATTGCGGAAAAAAAGTCGGCGGTTAATATCCGCCATAGCCGCCGCCCGAGGGGCTCGGCGTGTTCAGGGTGGTCGGGGAGGCTGTTGGCCTGACGGTGGCCACGGGAGACATCCCGGAGACGTTCGCCACGTACCAGAGGTTATTAAATCCCTCTCCATTCGTGTCGCCGGGATTTACGTCATGGCTGTAATAATAGAGTGGTTTGCCCATGTACGAGAGCTGGGCAAGGCCGTCAGCCCGGTTTACGGTCCCGAAATCTGCAATCTTCACCGAAGACGGGGGTTCGATCGGAGTGCTGTTGAAAGGTGGCCAGAGAGCAATGCAGGCTCCCGTGCAGCTGCTGTTCGACTCCGTGTCCTTCGTAAAGGTGTAGAGGGTCATTCCGGATGTGTCGGTGAGGTACAGCCCGAGGGTCGTCGTGTGAGCGACCATTACACTCTGGTCAGGCTTGAGGGTGAACCAGACGTTAAGGAAATTTTCCCCGTTCATATCCCCCGCTTTCGTGTCTTTCGAATAATAGTAGAGCGGCCACCCATACCATGTCGTCTGCCTCGAACCGTCAGCCCTGGAGATGGAGTTGAAATCGGCGGGATCCAGGGGGGAGGAGACGCTTACGTTACCCCCGTCGTAGGGAGGCCACAGGGCAGCACACTGCCCGTTGCAGGCACTTGTTCCTTTCGAGGGAATATCATTGGCAAAATAGTAGAGGGTCTTTCCCTGGGCATCCGTGATAATGGGTCCTGCGGCGGACCCGGTGACCTTGATCGTATCCGGGAGTGCCGCTGTCGGCTGGGCGGCTGGTCCGGTGGTCGGCAGGGGTGTTGTCTGGGCCTGCTGCTGCGAGCAGCCGGCGATCAGTGCCGCTGCAGCGATGAGCAGAACAAGGAGAATAAGTGGAATTTTCTTCATACAATCACCGTTATTGGCACCTGAACTTCGCCCCGGATGTTTTATTAAGTCTCGGGCAGTTTTCATTTTTTGTAAAAAAGGATCTGCCTGGTACGGAACGGGAACGGGATCAAAATCCGGGGGAACCATGGCTGATGAAATGACCCCGGCAGGTGGAATGGTTCCATCATCTTCGCCGTTTTCCTCGTGTTCAGGAGCCTGCCACGAGCCCGGGGGCATCTGCCGGAACGACCTCCCAGACCTCACCGGTACCGGCAGGATTTGAGGCCGGACCGCTGTTAAGGTTTGTCAAAATAAGGATCTCGTGGTCGTCGTTTTCAGCGATATCCCGGACATATGCATTGATCCTGCCGCTGGCATGGTTCGCAACAGTAATCTTGCTGGTCTTCCACATCGCATTCTCCACAGGGGTCAGGGACGAGGCATTGAGGGGCAGGCTGGCGATCGTTGAACCTTCCGGGGAGGCTGCAGCCAGCAGCAGGCCGTTTCCTGCGCTGAGGCCGGTGCCCGACCATGTCCCGAAGACGTATTTTCCTGAAAGATTCGGGATCATGTTCCCGCGGTACACCACGCCTCCGATAACCGTATTCCCGGTGTCATGACCGAGCTCTACCACAGGGCCGATCAGGGACTGGCCGCGCAGGCTCTCCGTCGGGCAGGTCCCGCCGGGGGGCTGGACATCGTTGCCCGGGTCAAAGCAGTGGGTTCCCTCCCGGATGTTCCAGGGATAAGCCCCGCCCCGGTACAGGATCAGCACCGATTCGAAGAGCTGCTGGCCGGCCATTGCAATCACCATCCTGTGGCTTTCGTTATCAAAAGTTGCGTATGCAGGGTTCCGGAAACCATACGCAAAGATCTCCGGAAGAACAGCAGGATCCCCGACGAACGGGTTATCCGCCGGGATCCCGTACGCTTTTCCCGGGCTGGCGGTATCGACATCAATGCGGATCACCTTACCGAAGAGTTTCGTGAGGTCCTGGGCATTGCCGGTCCCTGCCGTATGTCCTGGCCCGGTATCATCCGCACCCCCGCCATCCCCCAGAGGGAGGTAAAGGTAACCGTCATCGGGGCCGAAGAGGAGGGGTCCGCCGTTGTGGTTTTCCGAGGGTTTGTCAATTTCGAGGAGGACCCTTTCCGACGACAGGTCTACCCGGTCCTCGCTCCCCGGAAGGAGATGAAATTCCGAGAGTCGGTTGGTACAACTCCAGGATGGGTCGGCCCCCGCCCGGAGCGGGGCGCTGTAATACACAAACACCCTCCCATTTGTGGCAAACCGGGGATGGAATGCAAGGGAAAGGAGTCCGCGCTCGTCATACACCCGGCTGAGCGCAACCATGCGGTCGCGGAGATCAAGGAAGGGTGTGTCGACAACGGTCCCGTTCATGAAGAAGATCCAGATAATGCCGGTCTGATCGACGAGGAACAGCCGCCCGCTGCCGTCATGAGGGGACACAACGGTCATGGGAGCAGTAAAC
>Ga0187786_10000191_pt1 | contig 19819 bp, 14 predicted proteins | sample 0815_BV2_10_20_M_FD_132449 | JGI IMG/M metagenome (GOLD analysis project Ga0187786, IMG submission 132449) | Tropical peat soil microbial communities from peatlands in Department of Meta, Colombia - 0815_BV2_10_20_MG | ecosystem: Environmental > Terrestrial > Soil > Wetlands > Peat | place...
CGGTTATCGAGGAGGCGATAACATCGGGGCTCGCACCGGGGTAAAACGTCGTGACTTGTATCGTGGGATAATCGACCTGAGGCAGGGCAGATACGGGCAGTTCGCGATACGCAATAAATCCGGCCAGAAAAATAGCTACCATCAAGAGAGCGGTGGCGACCGGTCGCAGAATAAACGTGCGGGAGGGGTTCATCGTCTGCTGCTGCCGGCTCCTCCCGGTGGGGCCGCAGTTCGCTCTTTGGAGGGAAGTTCAATCATGCTCCCTTCCCGCAACCTTTCGGCCCCTTCGATAACAACTACCTCACCAGGAGAAAGACCATCTTCAATTGACACCGTATCTGCCTCGTCGGGGCCTAGGTGAACAGACCTGACAGAGACTGTCTTGTCGTCTTTCACGACAAAAACGAACACCCCCTGCGGACTTCTTTGCACCGCCGCAGTAGGAACAATTGTCGCATCATGTTTGGTGTGCAGAAGCAGTTTTGCATTGACAAACTGATTGGGAAACAGCTCATTATTCCTATTTTCGAATATTGCCTTTAGCTTGACCGTGCCGGTGCTTGGATCAATCAGGTTATCCACTGTCGACAAGAAGCCGCTTGTCAGCTTCTGACTCTGGTCTCTGTTAAATGCATCAACGGGAAGTTTTGTTCCCGTCTTCATTTTTTCTAGTAATGGAGAAAGGTTATCCTCCGGAATGGGGAAGATAACCGCTATCGGTTGCAATTGCGTAATAACTGCAATGCCATTTGCGTCTGTCGCATGAATAATATTGCCGGGGTCAACCTGACGCAGACCAATTCTGCCCCCGATTGGAGCTGTTATGCGCGTATATAGCAATTGCAATTTGGCATTTTCAATGAGCCCTTGATCAACCTTCACCGCGCCTTCATACTGACGCACAAGGGCAGCCTGAGTGTCGAGCTGCTGCTTTGATATGGAATCCTGTTCAACCAATATCTGATATCGTTTGAGATCAAGCCTCGCGTTGTCCAGCAGGGCTTGATCCTTTGTCATTTGCCCGATCGTCTGGGTCAATTGAGCCTCAAAGGGTCGCGGATCTATTTCTGCGAGTGTGCTTTGTTTTCCTATTATCTGACCCTCTTGAAAGAGCACCTTCATCAGTTGCCCGTCAACGCGACTCTTGACGGTTACGGTGTTGAGAGGAGTTACGGTCCCGAGGCCGGAAATATAAACCCTGATATCGCCTTTTTTGACGACGGCCGTTGCTACAGGAATTGAGCGAGCAGGCGCCGGTTTGGTTTGTTGAGTTCCCACGCCGGACCTCATATAAAGAGTGAGGCCGGTGATGAGAATGAAGGCTGCAGCACAAAGGTGCCATCGATAACGCCTGATCATTGCAATCCGCGACTTAAGCGAAGAACTCTTCTTCCCATGCTCTTCTTCAAGCATCATGATCGATAACCCCTCTTCGCATAAAGTTCGCGCATGGCGACATAGATTTACAGGGACGTTCCCATCCAGGCACTACTTCATCCCTCTGCCAAAGTATAAACGGACTAAACGTACCGTGCAAGTCTACCCACGGAAGCGAGTTATTGGATTATATTCGAGCGCTTAGACCGACACTGCTCTCTCAACCCAGCCAAGTTCGACCATGTATCCACGGGCATGCCCATCGGATAAGGCAATGAGGAAACCTTCACGTGAGAGCATTCGGTTGTCGACTGGCTATTTTGCTTGTATACTCAAATTAATATCAATACATGAATTGTGATTCAATCGATCTCATTCCTCCGGGAACACCCGGGCAACGGTTATTACAACCATCGCAAGAAAGGATTGGTGGGGAAAAAGATGGGCGAGATGCACGAACCGTTTGATTTCAAGGCATGTGCAAACATCCTCAAGTCAACCGGGAGGAGCGTGGGAAACCTTCATCAACTCCGGGACGAAATACAAAGGGCAAGTGGTTCATCCATTTTCCACCATACGTACCAGTATTTTCTCAAGGGTCGCATGCTCGAATACACGAACGACTTCGCTGAGTGGACAGGGGAGGCTCTGGGCGATCGTGCGCTTGCCGAAGAACTCTCGAACATAGATCCCTATGACTTTACAGATATTGAAGGCCTCAGAAATGAGCTATTCAGGGTGATAAGCAGTCACATGGAGAAACACCCGGAGCCGCGTGAACCGATGCCGGGCAATGAGTTTTATTTTAACGAGACTGTCACCCTGATCTATCCGGTGGGAATCAGGGCGTCCAATCTGGCCGAGCTTTATTCCGCCATAAAGTACGTCGACGCAGGTTCAATTTACTATCACTTTTATGAAGCCCGGAGACGAGGAGGAGGGCCTGCGGACGATTTTTCCACATGGATTGAAAAAGCCTTGGCCAAAACGGAACTGGCCGGCAGGATTAGGGCCATCGATCCTCTCATGTACACGGTCGAACAGGTTCGCACAACCCTGTCAAGGATTATCGAGTATGAGGTAAGAAGGGATATTGAGGTGCCTCCGCAATGATTGAACAATACGCCGATATTGCTCCGCAGGGAGATATTCTGCTTCTTCGGAAGCTCCGCGACAGACTGAAGGGCAGATCATTCCTCCACATCAATTCGACGAGGGCTGGGGGCGGAGTTGCAGAGATACTGAATAGGATGATTCCGATACTGAGAGATCTCGACATCGATGCGCGATGGGAGGTGATTAGTGGAGATGAACGGTTCTTCGATATCACGAAGAAAATCCACAATGCGCTCCAGGGCAGGATGGAAACAATAGATGAAGATATGTGGCAGTATCACCTGGAAGTCAACAGGATGAATGCGCAGAATCTCCGTCTGGATGCCGACGCCGTTCTTATTCACGATCCTCAGCCGCTTCCATTGATAGAATACAAGAGTATGGGTACATGGCTGTGGCGGTGCCACATAGACATGTCGAGTCCGGTCCGGAGCGTCTGGGACCACCTCAACGGCTTTTGCACAAAATACGATGCGGCTATTTTCTCAGTCCCGAAATTCACACGGACGCTCCCCATCGACGAATTTATTATATCACCCTCGATCGATCCGCTCAGTGACAAGAACAGAGATCTGTCTCAAAGCGAAATCAATTCTACTATGGATAATTTGAAGATACCGCAGGACCGTCCGATTATCCTCCAGGTGTCACGGTTCGACAGGTTCAAGGACCCAATCGGCGTAATACAGGCATTCAGGATGGCCAGAAAATACAATGACTGTATTTTAGTACTTGCGGGCAGTCCTGCAACGGATGACCCGGAAGGCGCGATGGTCTTAAGTGAAGTTCAGGAGGCAGTCGGCGAAGATGCCGATATACATGTTCTGATGCTTCCGCCCTTCAGCGACAAAGAAATCAATGCTCTTCAACGCGTCGCCACAGTCGTCCTTCAGAAGTCGCTGAGAGAAGGCTTTGGTCTCACCGTATCTGAGACGATGTGGAAGGGGAAACCCGTCATTGGTGGTGCTGTCGGCGGTATTCCCCTGCAGATAATTCACGGCGTTACGGGGTTTCTGGTGCATTCCGTCGAAGGCGCTGCGTTCAGAATCCGCCAAATTCTCAATGACCCGGAGACGGCAAAAAAAATGGGCGACAACGGCCGCGAATATGTGAGGGCCAATTTTCTCATAACTCGTCAGATACGGGATTATCTGTCCCTCTGGTACTCAATGGAAAACAGGGGCGCTAATATTCTGGAGCTTTAAGATCATGCTCCCCGACGAACTCCCCTGGCGGCTGGATTTGGGCGCTACTGTCCTTGATTCCAGTAAAGTCTGCTTTAAAGTCTGGGCGCCAGCCGCGACCGAACTGTCCGTAGCGCTGCAATCCCGGGGTTATGATCGAGCAATCCCGATGAACAAAGATGAACGAGGGTATTTTTCGGCGACTGCGTCGGATGTCCGCGCAGGTGAGGACTATTTCTATGCCGTGGACGGGCAGTCGCGCTATCCCGACCCGGCTTCCCGATTTCAGCCCCAGGGGGTTCATGGCCCTTCTCGCATAGTTGATCCCGATACGTTTCAGTGGGAAGACGATGCGTGGGAAGGCATCTCATTGAGAAATTACATAATTTATGAGCTTCATGTCGGGACGTTTACGCATGAGGGGGACTTTGCTTCGGTTACCCGCAACCTTGATTATCTGGCGGATCTTGGGATAACGGCCCTGGAGTTGATGCCGGTTGCGCAATTTCCCGGAAGTCGAAATTGGGGGTATGACGGGACCTTTCCTTTTGCCCCTCAGAACACTTACGGGGGGCCTGAAGGGTTGAAGGCCTTGATTAATAGCGCGCATAAAAGAGGGATTGCCGTTGTCCTTGACGTCGTCTACAATCATTTCGGGCCAGAAGGCAACTGGCTGCACAGATTCGGCCCGTATTTTACGGACAGATACAAAACGCCGTGGGGCGACGCAGTGAATTTTGACGGTCCCTTCAGCGATGAAGTAAAACGCTTCTTCATAATCAATGCACTTTATTGGATCATGGAGTATCATGTTGATGCCCTGAGGTTGGACGCAGTGCATGGAATCCTCGACTCAGGCGCACACCACTTCCTGCAAGAATTGTCCGATGCCGTGCATGCTCTGTCTGACAGAAGTGGCCGACAGGTCTTTCTGATCGCGGAAAGCGACCTTAACGACGTGAAAATTATTAATCCTGCCGAGAAGGGCGGATATGCGCTGGATGCGCAATGGAACGATGATTTTCATCATGCCCTTCATGCGGTCCTGACCGGAGAAAAGCAAGGCCATTACGAGGACTTTGGAAGCCTGAGCGACTTTGCGACAGCCCTGCGCGAGGGATTTGTTTACTCCGGCAGATATTCATATTACAGAAAGCGCAGACACGGCAACAGTTCGCTGGAAAGACCGGCCGAGCAATTTGTCGTCTTCGCACAGAGTCATGACCAGGTGGGCAACAGGGCCAAAGGTGACAGGTTGAGCGGAGTTTTATCCCTGGAGAAACTTAAGCTTGCGGCGGCGAGTTTCCTGCTGTCTCCATATATCCCCCTTCTTTTTATGGGCGAGGAATACGGAGAGCCCGCGCCGTTTCTCTACTTTGTGAGTCATGCCGATGCCGCACTTCTTGAAGCGGTGCGTGAGGGCAGAAGATCCTGGTTTTCGGACTTCCGTATCGACGAGCCGTTGCCTGATCCCGCAGATAAAGAAACCTTCGAGGCGTCCGCGCTTACTTTGAGTCTCCATGATAAAGAGTGGCATAACGCTCTTTTTATGTTTTACAAAGAGCTGATCAGACTGAGAAAGACCATTCCGGCCCTGGTTCATCTCAGTAAAGAACATCTGGAAATCGATTGTAAAAGCCGCGAAGGGACACTCGTAATGAGGAGATGGTTCGATACTGATGAAGTTTTCTGCGTCATGAATTTCAACGCGCGCGTCGTGAGCATTGAACTGTCTCCGCCCATGGGAAGATGGCGCAGGGTGCTTGACTCATCAACGAAAGAGTGGTTCGGCGCAGGCTCGCTCTCCCCTGAGTTTGTTGTTTCATACCCTTCGAGGATCTCACTCTCCCTAAATGCCTACTCCTTGTCTTTGTACAGGAGATTGACCAAGGAGCCTTAAATGGAAAAGTTTGTCTGCATCCACGGACATTTCTATCAGCCGCCCCGGGAAAATCCATGGCTTGAGGAGATCGAGGTGCAGGATTCGGCATATCCTTACCATGACTGGAACGAAAAGGTATCAGCCGAATGTTACGCACCGAACGCGGCCTCACGGCTCTTATCCGGAGAAGGGCGCATTACTGACATAGTGAGCAATTATTCAAGGATAAGTTTCAATTTTTCTCCCACGCTCCTTGCATGGATGAAGATCCATGACTCGGAATTGTATCAATCCATACTCGATGCAGACCGCCAGAGCGTCGAGTGGCGCTCCGGCCACGGAAACGCCATTGCTCAACCTTACAATCACCTAATTATGCCTCTCGCCACTTTGCGCGATAAATATTCTCAGACACTATGGGGAATAAGGGACTTCGAGCACCGCTTCGGTAGATTCCCTGAAGGCATGTGGTTGCCTGAGACCGCCGTAGACATGGAGACGCTTGAAGTGCTGTCAAAGTGCGGTATCCGGTTCACGATCCTGTCACCGCGACAGGCGGCGCGGGTCAGAAAGATCGGCACCGGCCGCTGGAAGGATGTGAGCGGAGAGCGTATCGATTCATCTCAATCATATCTCTGCGTTCTTCCTTCGGGTCGCAGCATAAACCTGTTTTTTTACGATGCGCCAATATCCCGGGCCATTGCTTTTGAAGGGCTGTTGAACCGAGGCGAGGATTTCGTCGGTCGTATTCTCTCCGGCCTCTCCGATGAGAGACAGTGGCCCCAGATCGTCGCCATTGCGACCGACGGCGAAACGTACGGCCATCACCACAGATTTGGTGATATGGCCCTTGCCTATGCTCTGCATCATCTGGAATCGAATGGCCTCGCAATACTTACAAACTTTGGTGAGTATCTCGAAAAGAACCCTCCCCAAACTGAGGTGCAGATATTTGAAAACACATCGTGGAGTTGCAGTCATGGCATAGAACGCTGGAGAAGCAATTGCGGTTGCAATTCGGGCTCGCGACCTGAATGGAGCCAGCAGTGGAGGGCGCCGTTGCGCGAAGCCTTCGATCATCTGAGGGATGCATTATCACCGTTGTTTGAGGCAGGTATGGGGAAACTTTTAAGGGAGCCCTGGGGGGCGCGGGATGATTATGTAGGGGTTATTCTCGATCGCAGGGTTGAAAACGCGGATGCCTTTCTTGGAAGCTGGGCAAAGAAGCGTTTGTCGACTGCCGAAAGAATTGAGGTCATGAAATCCATGGAGATGCAGCGCCATGCGATGCTGATGTATACGAGCTGCGGTTGGTTTTTTGATGAGCTGTCAGGCATCGAGACGCTTCAGGTCTTGCAGTATTGCGGTAGGGCGATCCAACTTGCGCAGGATCTCTACGGCATTGACCTCGAAACAGGCTTCACGGAACGTCTGTCGCGTGCGTTATCGAACATATCTGACAACAAGGACGGCGCGCACATATTTCGAACATTGATTAAACCTTCTGCCGTAGATTTGGGTAAACTCGCGATCCACTACGCAATCAGTTCTCTGATCAAAGATTACAGCGAGTCGGAAAAGATCTACTGTTTCTCGGTGAAACGGGAAGACTACCAGCGACATCAGGTTGCGGAGACAAAAATCGCAGTTGGAAGAGTAGCCGCCTCCTCCGACATTACAGGGGAAACCGGAACTTTCAATTTCTGCGCCCTGCACCTGGGCGGCCATGTCTTCAGCGGCGGGATGATGCCATATCGTGACGAGGAAACATATCGGAACATGAAGGATGAAATAACCAACTCCTTTGAACAAGGAGCTTTGGTTGACATCATCAGATTGCTCGACCAGCATTTCGGTGCGGGCAATTTCTCCCTTCTGAACCTCTTCAAGGATGAGCAGCGCAGGATTCTTGGTATTGTTACAGCTGAAACGGAAAAGGAATTGGAAGACCTTCTCCGGCTCACCTACGAAAAAAATCACGCTTTGATGAGATTTCTCTCTGACACGGGAACCCCGGTGCCGAAAGCCTTAAAATCGGCCGCGGAGTTATCGCTCAACACGCACCTTGGGAAAGGCCTGAAGCAGCCGGTTGTCGAAGAGTCCGTGATCAGAGAAAGCTTGAACGAGATGAGAAAATGGGGGCTTGCCATAGACACGACAGAACTTGAGTTTATGCTACGACGGAAGATCGAGGCGATGATGGGAGATCTGGCCAAAAAGCCCGCCGACACGTCGCTCTTGACATCAATTAATGCATTACTCGGGCTTCTGAAGGCGCTGCCCTTTGAGGTGAACCTCTGGCAGATCCAGAACAGTTACTACATGATTGCTAATAAGTTTTATGGGGATTTCCTCCTGAAAGCGAATACCGGCGACGGGGCGGCTGGAGAGTGGATCGAAGCGTTCGGGAAGATGGGTGATCAGCTTATGTTTAACACCTCTTCCGTACTCGAGAAGGGCTAATATGGAAACTAGCGGGGACAAGCCAGTTGTGCCCTTCCCCAGGATACCCATAGCTACCTACAGGCTTCAGTTCAACCGCCTATTCAGGTTTCCGGACGCGAAGAAGATTGTTCGCTACCTGCACGATCTCGGCATCACAGATGTATATGCCTCGCCATATCTGAAGGCCCGAAAGGGGAGCCTGCACGGATACGACATTGTGGATCCGACTTTGTTGAACCCGGAACTGGGAAGCGAGCATGAATATGATGAATTCATGCGAGAACTCATTCGTTTCGGGATGGGGCAAATCCTCGATATCGTACCTAATCATATGTGTGCCGACAGCGATAACCCTTGGTGGATGGACGTCATGGAGAACGGACCATGCGCGTCGGCAGCAGGATTCTTTGACATCGACTGGAATCCCGCCGAGGAAAGGCTTCGAAACCGAGTGCTTCTGCCGGTTTTGGCAGACCAGTATGGCAAGGTTCTTGAAAGGCAGGAATTGAGGCTCGCCTTCGGCGATGGCGCCTTTTCCCTCCACTATGATGATCTTAAGCTTCCACTGCAGCCTAATACATATATCTCAGTGCTTCAGCACCGCTTGGACATCCTCCAGAAGGACGCTCCACCCGATGCCCCTCACATCGTGGAGTTTCTGAGCATTGTTACCGCCCTGAAACATTTGCCTTTGCCCATGGAGACCGACAAGGAGAGAATAGCCGAACGTTATCGTGAAAAAGAAATCATCAAAAAGCGCCTCGCCCGGCTTTGCGCTGAAAGTCCGTCAATCGATGACTTCATCGGCGAAAACGTTCATGCCTTCAACGGAAGCAAGGGTGATCCCGGGAGCTTCGACCTCCTTGACAGGCTTCTTGACGAACAGGTGTGGAGGCTTTCTTTTTGGCGCGTTGCGTCGGAAGAGATAAATTATCGAAGGTTTTTTGATATTAATCATATCGCGGCAATTCATATGGAAGATGAAAACGTCTTCAGGGAAACCCATAAGCTGATACTGGATTTTGTCGCGCAAGGGAAAATATCGGGTCTGAGAGTTGATCATCCCGATGGGCTCTACAATCCAGAGGAGTATTTCAAGAGACTACAACGGAGTTGTTTCGTCCAGAGGGATGTTGCAGTTCATGACGGAGCTGCAAGCATCCCTTCGGGCGGCCAGTCCGGCGATAAAACACCGCGAGAACGCGAATATGAAGAGATCTTATCCTCAACTCCGCAATTTAAGCCTTTTTATATTGTCGGTGAAAAGATCATCACGAAGGGAGAAAAAATCCCCGAGGGATGGCCTATTTTCGGCACAACAGGCTATGTCTTCCTCAATTCCGTGAACGGCATTTTTGTCGATTCAAGGAATGCGAAAAGTTTCGACAAATTGTATTCGCGATTCGCGCGATCAAACATAAATTTTCAGGACCTGGTATACGAAAAGAAGAAGCTTGTGATGCAGGTGGCCATGTCCGGTGAGATCAGCACGCTCGGCCACTATCTGGACAATGTCTCCGAAAAGAATAGACATACGAGAGATTTCACACTGTACAGTCTGACAAGGGCGATCATGGAAATTATCGCCTTCTTCCCCGTATACAGATCGTATATAAACTCGCCTGACGTCAATGAGAAAGATCGACAGCACATAGAGTATGCCGTGGCCAAGGCGAAACTGAAGAATCCGGCTATGAGTACATCGATTTTTGATTTTCTCAAAGATGTACTCTTGCTGCGATTCCCGGATGACTTGGGCGATGAGGACAGGAAACATCGGCTGGACTTCGTCATGAAGTTCCAGCAATTTACCGGCCCTGTGATGGCAAAAGGGCTTGAAGATACCGCCTTCTATATATACAACCGTCTTATTTCCCTCAATGAAGTCGGGAGCAGCGCCGAGAGGTTCGGCACGACGCTGGAAGCCTTTCACGGACAGAACATTGAGAGAGGAAAAACATGGCCTCATTCTCTCATTACCACTTCTACGCACGATACAAAGCGTGGCGAAGACGTCAGGGCGCGGATTAACGTGCTGTCGGAAATTCCAGCCCAATGGAAGTCTTTTCTTGCGAAGGCGTCCATTGAGAACAAGAGAAAAAAAAGGCTCATAGACGGTCAAGCCGTTCCCGACCGCAACGAAGAGTACTTTCTTTATCAGACTCTTGTCGGCACATGGCCGATTAGTCCGTCAAACGGTGAGATCTTTGACAATTTTAAAAGGCGCATTACAGAACACATGCTCAAAGCCGTGCGAGAGGCGAAGATCCATACCAGCTGGATCAATCCTGATTCCGATTATGAAGATGCGCTCAGTTCATTTATTGAAGCAATCCTGAATGTACATCCTCACAATAAGTTCATCAAGGAGCTCGAGCAATTTCATGAAATGATCTCTCGCTTCGGCATGTTCAATTCCCTGTCGCAGACTCTTCTCAAGATCGTTTCACCCGGCGTCCCCGACTTTTATCAAGGAACCGAAACTTACGACCTCAATCTTGTTGACCCCGACAATCGCAGGGCGGTCGACTTTGATGCGCGGATCGACATGCTCGCCGAACTAAAGCGCAGGGAGTCTCGCATCGGGCCACTGAAGCTTGTTCGAGAACTTTGTGCCGCTCCCTTTGACGGAAGGATGAAGCTTTATCTTATATTGAAATCATTGAATTACCGAAAACAACATCGGGATCTCTTCGAAAGAGGTGAGTATGTCCCTCTGGAAGCAAGCGGTCCCAAGGCTCGACATGTGTGCGTCTTTGAACGTAGGCTCGGGGATGCAGCAGTGATTGTCGTTGCTGCGAGATTCTTTGCCTCTTTGTCACAGGAACGACAGACGCTGCCATTCGGCAAGACAATATGGGAGGATTCCTATGTTTTACTGCCTTTTGAAAATTCAAAGGTATCCTACCGAAATATTCTTACCGGAGAATTAATAAAGGGAGTTAATCATCTGGGCAAATCCGCACTGTGTCTGCATGAAGTCCTATCGGCATTCCCTGTGGCATTTTTGGAAGAGTGCGGACTTGCCATGAGTTTGTAGACACCTACCAATTTTTTGCACATGAAACATTTTCAACCTCAATAAGACTAATCTGTCCAGCACACTGTGATGCCGGCTTCCGATATAGAAAACCTCGATGTAGTTGGAGATCTCAGCCCGTGCTGCCGCATGCCATAAAGTCTGCGTTTGATGCGTTCCTTTTCAATCGCCGACTTATTGATAGCGAAGCCCAGAGCAATGACGACTGGTGCTGTTAAGATTTCGCTATGCGGGTAACTTTGCCGCTAGAATATCAATGTTCTCAATTGACGGAGGAATGGAGAGCATATCTCCGGCCTTCGCCATGAGAGCAGAAGCCACCTTGCCTGCAAGGTGAGCCTGACGCCCTGCCTCATCAGGGAAAGCGTCAAATATCGCGAATGTGGAAGGTCCAAGACGAATCCCGAACCAAGCAATGGTGGCAGGTTCCGCCTCAACCAGCGGAAGACCTCCAAGCACGAACTGCTCCACATCCTTCTCCTTGCCAGGCTTAGCTTCCAAACGGACAAAAAGCGCTACTTTGACCATGACGCACCTCCCATGTGTTACTACGGCATCAATTTACTGCACTCCATCCCCGCGAGGAGTATTAAGGTGGCATGGGTTCCGAAAATAGCCGCCTCACGTGTCCGACTTTCCGAGCGCTACAGAATATCCTTCAGCCGAAATCTATCTGGAACTACGCTCGCACGCAATCTCACTAAATGATAACTCCATCCTGATGCGGTCAGCCCATTTCATCTGAAATACATCTCAACAGCCAGTCTGGTCCGTAAATTACATGGAGAAGTTGACCTGGTCGTTGTGCCACCTCAAAAGTCGTCCGATCCTTTCTGCTTTCATACGATTCACAATGCACATATAACCCAGACTTATCCTCATGGCACGGACAATCTCTACACATCACATCGGTACTGTAAGGGGCTCTGGATGCACCACAGAATCCCGCATATTGAGAAGTAGAATGTTGATAGAACATCCCGCGTATCCTCCTCACCTCAAATCTTACAAACCCGAGCTAGCGTTCGTAACTGCAATTTACAGCGCTCATCCACAAGCTAAAGTGCTCTTCAGCCACTATTTCGGAACCCGTTTCTGCATCTCATGTTCCGGTATCATGCCGCGTTCGGCGAGTGCATATATGATGTTCTTTTTGCTGATAATGCCGACGAGCTGCTTGTTTTTCACGACCGGAAGCACTGAAAGGCTCGATGAGTTGTTATAGAACAGATCCACGAGATCCTCAAGTGAGGCATCCGGACTGACCGTCACAGGTTTGCCGCACGCTCCATGGTCGCTATGACCGCAGGTCATGAGTGACTCCGCGCTGAATTCATGCACGGTTCTTTTCTGCTGAAGAGCGCTCATTACATCAGTGTCCGATACGATTCCGATTACTTCCAGATTATCATTGACAACCGGCAATCCTGGGTAGCTGCACATCATCTTCTCAACGAGTTCCTCCCCTTTCAACTTTGCCGTCAGACTTACCCGTGGATGCATCAAATCTTTTGCGCTCATCCTTTCCATAATGAACCTCCTCACGATATCCCCATTTATTTCCCTCGTCGGGAACTCCGGTCGCTATGCCAAAAGGCATCGCAGATTAAATGCGGCCCAGGCTTAAAAGACTACATTGCCTCTATGGATGATGTGGCATGACGCGCATGCATCAGCGGAGAGTCATCGGCTCTGCATCGCGCTGCTGTTTCAACATAAACGCCGAAATAACCGATTATTTCCAGCCGGGCTGACAGCTGAGGAATCAGTGAACACGTTACTCTTTTCAACCCGCAGTGTGAGTGATCAGGAATTCGAAAAGATGATGTAAATAAGTTGTTGTGTGTTATCGATAAAAACCATTCCCGGCGAACCCGCCCCCGATCGCTCGAGAAAATAGTATCTAGCCATAGTTTGCCGAATATCTGATCAGACGGAATATCGATAATATCGATGAAGAATTTATGAGCTTGATCCAGTATACCTGCGATATCCGTATGGAACACGCCGATTCTTGCGGTCGCGTCCACTATGGACATCGCCTTCGCCTCTTTAATGTCGTGGATTGAACAATATCGAATAGGCTGAATCGTTCCTGCTCGCATGATACCTCCTGCAGAGAAAGATAAAATAATGCACTATTTAGTAGCTGCGGGTATTCACACATAGTTATCAATTGTCGTCAGGAAAAGTCCTGCAATCGTTATCGAAAATCGAGCTTATTGCCACAGCCCCGAACGTTGGGTCGCCTATGATTATCTCTTTGGCCCTCAGGAGGAATGTTGTGGCCATTATTTGAGGCGTGGACTATGAAAGCAGTAAGTCAAATAGTGTGCCTAGAGAAGGCCTGTTATCATTTTTCAAATAAATCAAAGCGATTATCCCGGAACTGTCTGAATCGCCGATGGAACACGCAAGGTCTCATCCTTCAATGAGACAGTATTTGTGAGATATTATTGTCTCATGATACACGAGCGACCTTGGGGGAATATGTGTAATGATCTCAAACAGCAAGGCTTTTTCGAACACTAAATGTGAAACTGGTACGCACAGTTAAGGATTGGCGTCATGACGAAGCGGGCTCATGAGACTGCTGGGATCAAACAGGATGAGTCTGACGACATGTCCTTCCCATGCGCTTAGGAGGTTCCAAGCTCCGATTTATTCGACTACTTTTTTAGTGTCGTTATTTTATGTGTGGGGAGTGTGTCTCCTTCTTGAATAAGCCCATTTTGATGATGCCGCCGGCTTTTAGCATGTAACAGTATCTATAACCAGCGTTGAAATAGATGGCCTAAGAATTCTTTAATTCGTTGAAGTAGAGGCCGCTCGTTCCATTCTTTCAGTTCAATTCGATCAGATTCTTTAAGATCATTTAAAAACAGGCTTTCCATTTTCGAGGCAAACTCTGTTCCCAAAACAATGGCATTTACCTCATCATTCATTGCGAAGCTCCACGTGTCCATATTGCTTGACCCAACTGTTGCCCAAACGTTATCAATAATGGCCGTCTTAGCATGCAGCATCATGTTTCGCCGCTCATAAAGTTGAACTCCAGTGTGCAACAATTCAGAATAATGGTATTGTCCTGCATACTTTGCCCAAGACGAATCAGTAATTTTAGGCAAAATAATCTTAACATCGACACCACGAGTGGCGGCATTTTTCAGAGCATCAATCATTTGATCATCGGGAGCAAAATACGCATTCGTTATGTGGGCTGACTTGTTAGCAAATATGATTGCCGACATGTAAGAGATGAAGACAAGTCGATTGTCGCTGCCCGGACTGCTTGCAGTAACCATGACCAAATCATTCCCATGCTTTGTCAATTTGGGATGATAATTTGCAGGTGGTAGGTCTGGTCCATTTTGAGATTTCCACGTGTTTATGAATAGTGTCTGATAATCGGAAACTGCAGGGCCTTCAAGGCGTATGTCCGTCTCCCGCCACAAAATGTTACCCCGCTCATCATCTGAAGGCTTGCTGAAATGCACACCGCTCATATTCACTCCACCAGTGAAAACCACCGTTCCATCAACAATCAACACCTTCCGATGATCACGCCGAACAATATTCCCAGGCTTCAGTGGATTTATCGGATTAAATTCGACCACTCTAATTCCGCCCTCGCGCAATCGGACGAAAAATTCTCGTGGTGTGCTTTGTGATCCAATGCTGTCATAAATAACATTGACCACAACCCCCGAAGCCTGCTTTTGTAGGAGCAGGTCGGATAAACGCTTTCCCTCATCATCGTCTGCAAAAATGAACGTTTCAATATTTATATGATCTCGAGCGTTATCTATCGCCGCCATCATTGCGGAAATCGTTTCGTGAGTATTAACGAGAAGGGAAACCTTATTGCCGCTCTTAAGAATGCTCCCATTAATTTCTTCAATAACCGCTATTTGACGTGTGAGTATATCCGTGGCTCCCGCCTCATTCTGCAGCCTTTTCATAATGGCCGCGCTTTGTGAAGGCGTCAGAATGTACTTTGTTGACGCTATTTGGATTTGCCCAGTGTCTGATGCGTCGTCAATAATCTCGGAAGCTTTTGGCAGTGAGGCGCACCCAGAGCATAGAAAGCATGACAGTAAAATAAGAATTACGAGGAGAAAGGAAGCAATCTTTATCATTTTGGCTGGTTCGTGCCTCATTAATATGAATCTTCAGCAGGCCGCCACTATACAAATAGGCGAGTTTGAGAAATCTCAGTCAGACGCTATTTTTGCATGTGCCTTCTCATAAGCTTCTTTTAGATCTTCGATTGCAGTATTAACCTGCTGCTTGACTTCATCCCATCTCCTTTTTCCGGCTGCCTTAAGTTTTTTCATCTTATGGCTGACCAGTGATCGCTTTAGGGTTAGTTGCTTGATTTCTTGTTCTGTCTCGGCTGCTAAGCGGGAGCCGGCAGCGTCGATTTTCAATTTCAGTTGATTTATTTTTCTATCCAGCTCTGCGACTTGTTCTTTGGCGCTCTGTTCAAACTTATTCTTCTCCTCGTTAAAGAGGTTGCTTGTATGAGATGCTTGCTCTTTGTTCTCGGGATTGGCCGTCGCACAGGCTTTATGTTCTATAACCACAAGAAAAGCGATTATAGATACGAGAAACATTGTCATAAGGGTTATCTTTTTCTGCATTGTCATGGCCTCCTTTATATAAATGACTTTACAAGGGCCGACTACTGCAAACAGTCAAGTTACACCTGCAGCTAATAGTCAGGTTTGACCTTCAATAATGCGGCTCGCTTATGATGCCATACTTCCTGATATCTTGCATCCGACGTTTTGATAGAATGGCGTGCTCCATTTTGAATCACACTTCTATGCAGATTTTACCGAAATGCGCACCACTCTCCTCGTAACGGAACGCTTCGATTAAGTCTTGCAGGCGAAATGTCTTATTGATGATTGGCTTCATGTTATTTGCATCCAGAGCCCGGATCATCTCGATCTGCTGCTGACGGTTTCCAACTTGCATTCCCTGAAGTCTCACTTGTCTACTCAAAAGCGCCACGGTCGGAATAGGACCGGAGAAACCCGTCAAAACGCCGATGAACTCGATATGTCCGCCAATGCGGCACGCCCTGATCGACTGGGGCAGAGTGTTCGGACCGCCCACTTCGATAACATGGTCAACACCACGTCCTCCGGTCAGCTCTAGAACCTGATCTGCCCAGTTCGGATGCTGCTTGTAGTTGATCGTATTGTCGGCGCCCAGATCGCGTGCTCGGGCTAGTTTCTCATCTGAAGACGAAGTGACGATCGTCAATGCTCCCATCATTTTTGCGAATTGTAGGGCAAATATCGACACACCGCCCGTACCCAGAGTCAATACCGTCTCGCCTGCCTTCAGCGAACCATCACAGACAAGAGCGCGCCACGCCGTAAGAGCAGCAGTAGTCAGAGTCGCCGCCTCGACATGGCTGTAATGCTTAGGCGTACGAGTGAACCAGCTCGCAGGGCGCACTACCTTCTCCCGCGCATAGCCGTCTACGTTATCGCCGGGAATCTTTGCGAGGACGGACGATACGGCTTCACCATTTTGCCACTCGGGGAAAAAACAGGAAACAACGTGATCACCCACTGCAAACTCGCTGACGCCTTCCCCGATACTTTCGACGATTCCAGCTCCGTCAGACAACGGTATAAGTCCGTCCGCAGTGGGAATCTTCCCAAGCGCAACCAGATAATCATGATAGTTCAAAGAACTCGCATGCAGCCGCACAAGGATTTCGCCTTGCCGCGGCTCACCCGGCTCGTTCATCTCGACTACTGTCAGCCTCTCGATCCCCCCGAGTCCATTAAGTCTTATAGCTTTCATAAGGCCCCCCTCTCACGGAAATGGTTCCGTTTCCTCCACAGCATATCTTGGCAGGAGAATGAAAAACTACCTCATGCTTCCTGAAACACCGCAGTTGCGTCAAGAATATATTTAAGTCTATCACGCAAATAAGCGAGTTCATAATTTACCGAGAAGCTCAATGCCCACCGAACGATGGGGGCAAGGAGAGAAAAGTTGAAATGTATTTGTTTTGTCGAGCTAATGGGGCTTGCCGACGGCAAGCGCTTGAAACTACTTGATGAAATAGCCCTGATTAATGCTGGCCCGCCCCGGGTGAACACCGGCAGGATGTCTCGATGGTAACTGTTACTTTAAATCGTGAAGTCTCCGCACGTGGACGCGCGAAGCGGCGAGGCTGGGCCGAAGGTTGAAAGCTCGGTAATCCCTGATGATCGACATGGCAATTTGACCCACTTTTAGGCTGAATCGGCGTTCAATTTTGACCCGGCTGCGAGTATCACATTATGGTGATTTTTAAGCAATAATACTGACTTAGTGTGGGTCACCCATTAAAGGGCACCTTGTCAAGAGAAAATAATATACCTGCATAAAAGATCCGTGCTTTTTTCTCTTATGCCTACCGCCCGATCAAAGGATCGCATCAATAGCCATTGCCGTTATTTCTTAAGTGTTTCAGCGCCAGCTTTTCGCTGCGCCAGTCACCCATCAGGATCAAGGGCGCTCGCTGCCTCCCCTTTCCGCGTTTCGCGGACGGGGCAACAAAACCCCTTGATCCTGATGGGCGACCACTTTGAGGATAAATAGGAGTTTAATCTATGCCCTGCATGATATGATAGTGCATCTGAGGTCTATGTCCCGCAAAATGTCTGATACGGCTCGGCTCCTTCGGGTGCAGGTTCCCGAAACCCGTGATGATGAGCCCCCTCCTCAAAAGGTCTTTCTACAGCCTCAAGCAGCTCATTTACAGGTCTGAGATTATCTCTTTCAGCCTCAGCAAGCGCTTCCTCAACTTTATGATTTCGCGGAATGACTGCCGGATTGACACTCTTCATACGGTCCTGAGCAGCACTCAGCGAAGTTCCCTCGGACTGAAGGCTCTCTTCCCATTGCCGCAGCCATAGAGCAAATGCTGCATCACCCGCTCCGACATCTGCCCCCATAGCAAGACCGCGAAATGTGTTCGTGAAGTCCGCCCCGGTGCGCTGCATCCAATCCAGCAGTCCATCTATCAGAGCACCGTCTTCGGGACGTGCCGTCGCCAATCCGAGCTTTCGGCGCATCATCGCTAACCACTGCTGCTCAAACCGTGCCGGGAAGTCATGAATTACCTCCTGCGCCGCTGCAATCGCGTCCTCCCGCACCGGCGCCAAAACTGGCAGCAAGGCCTCAGCGAAACGCGCCAGATTCCACTGCGCAATTCGCGGCTGGTGCCCGTATGCATATCGCCCCATGGAATCGATCGAGCTGAAGACCGTGTCGGGATGATACCGGTCCATAAACGCGCACGGCCCGTAGTCAATCGTCTCTCCGGACAATGCCATATTGTCGGTGTTCATCACGCCATGCACAAACCCCACGCCCTGCCACTGAGCGAGCAGTTTCGCCTGACGATCTGCCATAGCACCGAGCAGCGCCAATGGCTGATTATTCTCCTGTTTCAGGTCGGGATACAGTCTATCCACGACGTACGCAACAAGCGTGCGAAGGCCGTCAACTTGCCGCTGCGCTGAGAGATATTCGAACGTGCCGACCCGGACATGACTCGCAGCAACCCGCGTCAGTACAGCGCCGCGCAGCACTCGCTCGCGATAAACCGGCTCACCGGTCAGCACCACGGCGAGCGACCGCGTCGTCGGAATCCCAAGGCAGTGCATTGCTTCGCTGATGATGTACTCGCGCAGCATCGGCCCAAGCGCAGCCCGTCCGTCACCACTGCGACTGTATGGCGTCTGCCCCGAGCCCTTGAACTGCACGTCCACCAACCGCCCGTCTGGCGTTCGGTGTTCTCCCAACAGTATCGCCCGACCATCGCCCAGCATGGTGAAGCTGCCGAACTGATGCCCTGCGTACGCCTGAGCCAACGGCTCGGCTCCGGTCGGAAGCACCTGCCCGGCAAAGAGCGCAGCGGCGTCGCTGTCCGACAACTTTCGCGTATTAAGACCGAGCGACTCAGCAAGCGCATGATTCACCACGACAACGGCAGGAGCCCGCACCGGCGCAGGCTGCACCCGCTCGAAAAAGAATTCAGGCAGCCGCGCATAGGTGTTCTCAAAACACCAGCCCAGAGAATCGATTGTATGTGCAGAGATTTCGGTTGTCATAGTGTTTCACGTGACATACTCACAGGAATCAATGCCCGTGCATCTCAAGGCTACTGAGATGCGAGAGCTTCCTGCTTCAGCGAGCGGACTTGCTTCATCGACAGAATCGACACGGCAGCGGCCCTTCTCTCGACAGGCGTAACTTCGGGCGTGTCCCGCCCTACGACATCAATATTTACAGCAGCATTATGATCCCGATCATGCACGACACGGCATTGCGGGCACTGCCAGACACGCTGGCTGAGTTTCAGTTCCTTGTTGATGTGTCCACAGACAGAGCATGTCTTGCTGGACGGGGCGAACGTGCCAAGCACCTTCACCGTCCGGCCATACCATTCAGCCTTGTAGTGGATTTGCCGTGCGAGTTCTGACCACCCTGAATCGGCAATCGATTTGGCAAGATGCCGGTTTTTTACCATGTTGCTGACGCGAAGCCCTTCGATGCTCACCTCTTGGTTTTCGATGATGAGCCGATGGGACAGCTTGTGCAGAAAATCCTGACGCTGATTTTTGATACGTTCATGAAGGCGGGCAACTTGCAACCGCGACTTCTGCCAGTTATTGGAGCCTTTTACTTTACGGCTGAGCCTGCGCTGTGCTTTTGCAAGGCGTTTCTCAGCTTTGCGCAACCATTTCGGATGCTCAA
>Ga0187786_10000192_pt1 | contig 19664 bp, 20 predicted proteins | sample 0815_BV2_10_20_M_FD_132449 | JGI IMG/M metagenome (GOLD analysis project Ga0187786, IMG submission 132449) | Tropical peat soil microbial communities from peatlands in Department of Meta, Colombia - 0815_BV2_10_20_MG | ecosystem: Environmental > Terrestrial > Soil > Wetlands > Peat | place...
GATCGGAATATCATAAACTAGTTCACCAGGTTGTGCAAGGTAAAGCACCTAAAGTCGATGTTGAATTAGAATATAAATCCGCCCAGGCCATACTGGAACTTATTACGAACGACTCATCCGGAGATATAACTGCCGTGCATGATCTTTCCAGTGGAGGGCTGGGCGTAGCAGTTGCAGAAATGGCCCTAGAAGGAAGTTTAGGTGCCCAGATAAACCTTTCTGATGTCCCCGGAGATTCAAAAATGACTTCCTCTCAGATCCTATTCTCCGAGTCGCATTCCCGTTACCTGGTAACTGTGAAGGATGCAGCAAAAGAGAAAGTTTTATCCACCCTAAATGAAATAGATGTTCCAGCCGCAGCAATCGGGACTGTAGGTGGAAATTCGGTTGTTATTCAAGAGTCTGATTTAAATATTCCTGTCAAACAGCTCAAAAAAGCCCACAGTAGAGTTATAGAAAAATACATGGTATGATACCATGAATAGGGAACTCCTGAGGCAATTGATACACGTCTCAGGCGTATTCATCGTGGTTTTAAGCTACTTCATGCCAGTAAATCTACTTATAGTGCTTTGTGTGGCCCTACTAGTATTCTTAGAAATAATATTTCGATGGGACCGTTACCGATATATTCCCTTCTTTTCAACTATTTTAAGACAGTGCAAAAGGAGCCATGATGAACGGGGGTCCATCTATTTTTTCATTGGGATAATTATTACCCTCTATCTATTCCAATCCAATATGATGGTAGCCAACGCTGCCATTTTAATACTAATTTTTGGAGATTCCGCCTCTACACTGGTGGGGCGTAAGTTTGGAAAAATAAAGTGGCCCATGCAGGAGCATAAAACGCTAGAAGGAAGTTTAGCCTTTCTTTTAATTGGTTTTATAGTTTCTTTAACCCAATTATCATTAATCCCCGCCTTTGCAGGAGCAGTAGTAGGTATGGTTACTGAAGCTTACAGTCCCATTGATGACAACCTTACCGTGCCTTTGGTGGCGGCTTTGGCCATGAGTATACTGATTTATTGATTTGATAAGCTAATAATTTAATTTAAATTTATTACTTTTTTATTACTTTTAAAAAAATTAGAGCCTTATGGCCCGCTCATGCTTGAATGATCTCACCGTAAATAGGAACACTGCTATCGAGATCACAATGGTGGGCAGAATATAAATCATAACTTCTGGCCTTATAACCGGACTTGAAGCTATTTTTACCATTAAAACAGTGGGGATGAAGTTGATAATCCCCTGAAACATTCCCGATTTGATAAACAGAGGTACGAAGAGTATAAAGGTGGCGAAGACCAAAACCAGAGTAATAGCAGAGTTAGCCTCCTTAGTACTGTCCACCAAGATAGAAATGAGTATTCCCACCCCAATGAACCCTAAACCCATGGAAAAGAGTATAATTATCATTAAAAACAGGTTATAAATCGGTACTTGGAGTAGATCTAATAAAAATATCCACGCCACGCTCTGTATCAATGAAAAGGTCAAAATAGGTATTATTTTACCCAAAACCACCATAATACTAGATAATGGTGTCATGAGAAGCACTTCGAATGTTTTTCTCTCTCTTTCCCCCACTATACTATCGGTTACTATGTTACTGGCTAAAAAAAACGGCAATAAAAGTATGAATGGCATAATGAAGCCGTACATTATCTCCACAAAGTATGCACTGTCCATGGCTATTTTTACCTTCTGATTTTCAGCTACTGGTACTTCTGTGAGTGTTACTGGCTCCTGTATGGCCTTTATCTTTTCACTCGCCAATCCAGAGGATTGAAGGGTTCTGCGAGTCTGGAAATTGTTAACTGCCGTTCTTACCTTGGTCGAGGCTACTTGGTAAAAGACGTTGGCATTATCCAGCTGCACCTGAACCTCGCCCTGGGGCGAAATAGTTATAACTGCCGCTAACTGTCTTCCCAGAAACTGATTGGCCTGTTGAGTGTTGTTGTAGTAGACCAGTTTAAGTTTTTGAGCTTCCAGATCCTTGGCCAGTTGCGAACCCTGAAGGTCCTGGGTAACTCCCACCTTGATATTAGATGTTATTCCATACTGATCCAATAAAGCAGGATCACTAATCACCGAGGTGGCCAGAGCCAACCCAAATGCACCCAATATTATGAAAACCTGGACCAGAACCACCAATAAATAGATTTTATTGCCCAGTATGTCTTGGGCTTCTTTTTTAGACAGGGTCCAGAGTTTCATTTAAGTACTCTCCTCTTTTTAATCCCCAATAACTCCAAAGCTAATCTGATAATCCCTGGCCGAGGCCCAAATACCACATCGTCCCGGCTGAAGAGTTTTATACTAATCCCATAGGAGAGTAAACTCAAAATCAGGATAAATGCAAAGGATAAAAGGATGTCTACTGGTGCTATAGTTTCCCCTGAAAATAAACGCATGGTGAGAGTCATAGGAGATATATTGGCGGCTGCTGACTGACGGGATAAATAAGCAAGCAAGGGGACGATTAATAAGCCTACAATAAAGATGTAGGCAAAACTGAGACCTATTCCCGCTTCTTTGTAGTTCTTGGCATAGGCCGCTATTATGGTGGTAAGGCCCACAATGGGAAGAGCGGTTAATACCACGGTCATGTATACTATTGCCGCATTTTTTAACTGAAAACCAGCCCCTAAAAGTATGATCATCCACATGGCTACTTGCAGGGCCATGGTCAAAACCACGGCCACACTTTTACCCAAAATTATATCGGTAGAAGATAGAGGCATGGCCATCAATATTTCCCCAGTTTTACGTTCTTTTTCACCTACTATGCTGTCTATGACCAGGTTACCAAATAAGAAAAGAGGTAAGAAGAGTAAAACTGCCAGCATGACCTTCCGGACGATTTGTAGAGGTAAAGATTCTCCAGAGGTTTTTTCAGTAATTCCTGGCTGATTAGTATTATTTTGGGACTTCAAAGAATCCAGATAAGCTGATGTGAGGGTCGAAGAAAGAATCTGGTTGGTGTTATTGACTTCTTGTCTTATCACACTGCGTTTAGGGTCCCGGTAGTCCAGATAAAGTATAGTGGCTACTCTGTCGTTATTTTGAATCAGAGCCACTGAATTAGAAGGCACTGCAAAAAACCCACCGATATTGCCGTTTGCTAATCGGGCCATCCCTTGATTATATGTGGAGTTTTGAATAGTCAAAACTTCAGGATTTAGACGTTTAGAGAATAAACCTCCCTGATCTTCCACATCTAAAGTGGCAAAGCCTGTTAAAGATGGAGTGATTGACAGTCCCTTTTCAGATTCTAGGTTGGCTGCAAAGGAGTTGAATACCACTATCATTAAGAAAAGGACCGATATCTGTAGAAAGAATATCAAAAGAAATTTTCTACTTTTGAGGGTGTTTTTAAACTCCCAACGGGTTATGGTGGTGAAATTCATCATTTTTTAAAAGTCCTATTCTTCCACGGTACGGATGAAAACATCGTCCAGTGTGGGTTCTTTCGTATTAACGGAAATAACTCGGCTTCCCAGTATATCAATGACGTAGGATATCTCATCTCTGGATTTCAAAGATATTTGGTACTTTCCTCCCACCACTTCCAGACTCTCCACTGATGATAATGCATTTATAGCTTCCTGGTCGGATTGTCGTGGATCTTGGACACGGATTTGGAGGATGATATCGCCGTGGATCTTAGACTTTAAATAATCTGGAGTCCCCATGTCTCGTATACGCCCCTGATCTAAGAGAGCTACCCGATCGCAAAGTTGATCAGCTTCATCCATGTAGTGGGTGCATAGGATCATGGTTTTGTCTCCTTTTAGTTGACGGATGAAGTTGCGAATGTTCTGGCTAGTGGCAGGGTCCAGACCCATGGTGGGTTCGTCGAATATAATAACATTCGGATCATGTACCAGGGCCCGAGCAATTCCAATTCTCTGCCGGAGGCCCTTGGAAAAAGTGTTGATCCGGTCTTCGGCCCGGTGGGTCATGCCCACCAGTTCTAGTAGTTCGTCAATTCGTGGGTTAATATCTGCCTTTGGAACTCCGTAGAGTTCTGCAAAGTATCTTAAAAGGTCGCGAGCTTTAAAACGTTCGTAAAGATTCGGTTCTTCTGGTAAATATCCGATGATAGACTTGATCTTCAGGGGATCCTGATGTATGCTGTATCCATCCACTATGATATCACCATGATCTGGTTTCAGGATGCAGCAGGTTATACGGATAGCAGTGGTCTTGCCAGCCCCGTTGGGACCTATTATTCCTAAAAGTTCGCCTTTTTTAATATCTAGGTTGAGGTTATCTAAGGCCTGAATTTTACCAAACCATTTGGAGAGACCTTTTATTTCGATCATAACATCCCGAGAGGACATTTAATACCACCTTCAATTATCATTATTTATTTATGTTGATAGTTGATTAAAACTTCTCATAATCAAAGAGATAGTCCTCCACCCCTTAGAATTATGAATATGCCAATACCAATCAAGACAAATGGCAGAATAATATGTCCATATGTGCGAATTTTCCTTTCAATAAATCTGTTATTAACTATTTTATAACTTAATAAACACCACGCCCCGGTTAAGACCAGGAAAGTTAACACTACTACTGTTATATCTGAAGGATTTAGATTAGCCAATAAGGGGATGTATACTCCCAGGTTATCTCCCCCATTAGCCATAGTAACCAGAGAAACTTGCATGATAGAAGAAGAGTTTTTTTGAGGGGACTGTGCAAGAGTTCCAATATTGGACTTGTCTTTTTTAATTTCCCACAGATTTTTTATACCTATAATAACCGGTAAAAATCCCAATAAACTTATCACGGAACTGGGCACTATTAAATGGATAAAAGAAGCAATGATACTAATTAATATGAGGATTGAAAGACCTAAATATTGGCCCAGGACTATATTAGTAGTTGAAAACGTGTTGTTACTGAAAAATGCGGCTAGAAGAAAAATGTCATCCAGATTAGTGGCTATAAATGCCGAAGTGGCTAAAATTAGCAGTATTAAGAAGTCCATTAGTTTCTATCTCCGCGTAAATGTTTTTTTGATTATTATAATTCTTTACTTTATTACAATTCTGTTAAATACACGGTAAGTATAAAGGAAAGTCAACTCTTATATGAACATTGATCTATTTTATATTCACGATAGAAGATCTTCAAGCCCCAAAATATAATAAATAGTTTGAGATGATTGGAAATGTTTTTATCCAAGCTTATGCCCATGCAGGAAGCAGAAGCCATCATAAAAAGCCAGATTAATCTTCCTGGGACTGAAATGGTATCCCTAGAAAACGCCCCCCGCAGAGTGCTGGGACAAAATGTAAAATCACTATTAAATTCTCCTCCTTTTGACCGTTCAGCCATGGACGGATATGCTATCCGGGCCGAAGAAACCTTTGGGTATGGAGAAGAAAATCCTGCGTCTTTTAAAATTGTAGACCGCATAGGCGCCGGTCAAATGTCTGAAGTTGAACTTAAAGAAGGTGAAGCTATCCAGATAGCCACTGGCGCTCCAATACCTTCCGGGGCCAGTGCGGTGGTCATGGAAGAATACACTCACAGCCATGAAGAAGTTCTGGAAGTAGAAACAACGGTGATACCTGGTGAAAATGTTTCTAGGGCGGGAGAAGATATCAAAATTGAAGACCGCGTCCTATATCCTGGCCGGATTTTAAATGCCCCTGAGTTATCCATTATAGCTTCAGCCGGTTACAGTGAAGTTCAGGTTTATAAAAAACCATCGGTGGGTGTTATAATCACAGGAAGCGAGTTAGTAATGCCCAAATCACACCTAAATGGCGCGGAAGTGATAAATTCCAATCATTTCGCCCTAAAATCCCTGGTTGAAAGTTCTCTGGCCGTGCCAGACATGAATCACTGTATCGACAAACGAGATCTGGTCCGAGATGAGTTTTTAAGACTATTAAACAAACATGACTGCATCATAACCACGGGGGGTACTGCTATTAGTAAAGGAGACGTAGTGGTAGATGTTGCTGCAGAATTAGGGGAAGTTTTAATTCACGGCGTGTCTTTAAGGCCAGGTAAACCATTTGCATTCGCCAAAGTAGAAAATAAACCAGTTTTCATGCTATCAGGCTATCCCGTGGCCGCCATGGTCCAATACGACGTGTTTGTTCGAGAAACCCTGCTCCAAATGCAGGGACTGGAAAGAACCCCAAATTTACTTACAAAAACCGCTGCCAGAAAAATACCATCCACCTTAGGACGCACTGACTACATCAGAGCCAAAATAGAAAAAGATAAAGTTAGACCGTTGAAGATAAAAGGGTCGGGGATCATAAGGTCTATGGTAGATTCTGACTGCTACATTATAATAGAAGAAAATCTAGAAGGATTAGAGCAAGGCGAAGAATGCCAGGTGCTCTCCTATCATTCATTACAAGTTTAAAAAAATAGTTTTAGAATATAAAGGTGATTGTTTGAACGCGTTATGGTACTATGCCATCGGATTTGTTTTAATATGGGTAATAGCCCTGTTATTCCGTGATAAATTGAAGATAGATATAGATGGACCCATCTTATTAAGAAAAACTACTCGGTTAAGTGGAATTATTGACTCCATCGCCCAAAAGAGCCCTAAGATCTGGCGATGGGTTATGAACATAGGGATCGTGGTGGCAGTTTTCATGATGGCCTTCGTACTTTACTATCTCATAATCTCCCTGAAGACTGTAACAGTTGCACCTCAAGTAACTATCGCTCTTCCAGGAGTTCAAGTACCTGGATCTCCCATTTTCGTTCCATTTGGCTTTGGTTTAATTGCACTAATAACTGTAATCGTGGTCCACGAATTTGGTCATGGAATTCTGGCCCGAGCAGAAAAAATAGATATTAAATCAGTAGGTGTGGGAATGATTGCCATTTTACCCATTGCCTTCGTGGAACCTGACGATGAACAGACCCAAAAACTCAGTACTGTTTCAAAACTCCGAATATACGCAGCTGGATCTATTTTCAATATGATGACGGCAGCGGTAGCTTTAGGCATTTTCATGTTATTGAGTTTATTCTTAATACCTTACGCTTTACCTGCCACTGGTTTAGAAATAGAGAGTGTGGTACCTGGAAGTCCTGCTGATGGAGTTTTGAAGGCCGGAATGGTGATTCAAAAAATGAATGGTTATGATATAACCGATAGAAATAGTTTCACTAATAATCTTAAAAATTTAAAGGTGGGAGACCAGTTAACCATCGTTACTGATCAGGGAACATATAGCATAAAAACAGTAGCCAACCCCAACAGCACCAGTACGCCTTTTATTGGTGTTAAAAGCGTTGAAAAACACGACGCGGTGAGTAAAGAAGTTTCTAAGATCTTCGGGAATGATATTCCCTGGGCCCTAGTCTATATTCAAGAATTATTATTCTGGATATACGCCCTTAACTTTGGCATAGGTCTTATCAACCTTCTCCCCTTGAAACCCTTCGATGGTGGCTTGATCTTTGAAGAGATAGTGGGATACTGGGCTTCAAAAAGAGTTACTCGCATTGCTACTTATGCAATTTCGTTGATATCACTGAGTTTATTGGTTATTAACATAGGCGCAGGGCTTTTTAAGGCCATTATCTAATCCTACATAAAAGCAGTAATGTCCTGACGTTTTATAAGATTAGCCCACTACCTTTCCTTTTTCTTTCTTTTCATTAATTAAAAACTCATTACCTGGTCCATTTTTTCCATAATTTCATGAACGAGTTCAGGATACCCTGAAATTATTTTGGTGCCGGAAAATGTCTGTTCTGGAGATATGCCCCGGGCTATTAGGTCTTCCTCCATTGCATATAGTACGCCATTTTCTAATATCATGTGTATTTTGTGAGATTGTTGGTGGCCCTGTTTGGCGCAGAAAACTCCACTACCCACAAGGTATACATGAATATCCTCCTTTCCCTGGTAAAATTTAAGAAATTCCAGAAATGTTTGAAAACCTTCTTCGGTAGGAGTTTTGGTGACTATGAATCCAATCTGCATTATTAAACCCGTCCTTATGGTGGGTTCCATCCCATAGTAACCATTACTTGCTTCCCTAATAATTCTTCCAGACATTTTAATTTTTCTACATATTCTGGTTCTTTTAATGGAGTGCAGAGGTCTAGAGTAGTATCTCCAGATAGAACTTTCATGGCAAAGGCAGTGCAAGTGGCTTCCCCACAGTCCCCACACCCTGTCTGAGGGAGACAGTTATATATGTCCAGTGGTCCCAGGTTAGAAATTTTTTCCTGTGCTTCTTGGGTTTGTCTTCCGCTGGTGTCCTGTTCCTGATGAGCCAGGTTAATCTCTTCCATTATTATGGTTATGATCTTTAGAGCATCCTCTTCGTCCAATGTTTTATTCATACTGACTTTTCCAGAAGGATATAGGGTTATGAGTCTGTCATAAATGGATAAAGTAAGGATGTTCTTATTTTTGAGGTAATTTATCTTTCCAGGAGGATATCTGGACATCAATAACGGAATAGTATCATCAATGCTGGCATCAAGTTGTAGGAGGGCCCTCACCATCCCTTCTGCTACTATACATGGACGGATCTCCTTAACAGTTACCTCATTTACCAAAACTCCTTCAGGCAAGACTACGTGTTTTTTCCCCTCTTCAGTCATAAATTCACCCCCTAAACTTTTATGAACGCAGTACGTCCAGTTTTTGACTCTAAAATCTCAAACAACTCTAAATCATCAATTATTTGAACGGCTTCCACCAGTTCGCCTTCATTTATCCCTCTTTTTTCCATCGACTCTTTATGAACAAATATATTACCCTCTGGAAATATTAAATAGGCTAATTCCCCCACATTAGGAAATTTAAGAGTTTCTTGTGGTTTTTGACCGTCTAAAGCAGAATAAACACCATCGCCCATTAAAAGAACGTCCGCATCAAGATCGCGGTTAAGGCAAGCAATAGCTACGTAGTAACCGCTGAATGAATCTTCCCACCCGTAAGGTGCTTTGTCAATTATTATAATGGCTGAATCCATCCTAACCCCCCAAGCTAATAACTTGATGGCTGTCACGAACCCATTGTGGAATGTCGTATACACTGGTAATTCTAACATCCTTAATGTAGGGATTAGGAGTACATGTATGACCTCTGGCGGTTGCACATCGGATACAGGCCCTTATATCCGCTCCACTTTCCACTAACTTACGAAATTTATTGGCCACATTAGGAAATGATTGAGGATTCTGTTCTTTCTTGGGGATGTGGGTAGCATCCATATATAAGAACATTTGCACCCCATAGCCCATGTCCAGGGCACTTTGAGCCAATTCATAGGCAATATCTGCGTGTTGGGAACGGTACGGACCTTCCGTGAGGATGATGGTCAGGACCTTTTTATCCCCAGCCTGGTTTGGATCCATGGTTTTAGTATGGTTTTTGTGGGATAAATAATTGTCCATGATAAATAATGATAAATAGTCGGGTCCAACATTATACCTGAGATTAGTAACAAAAAATAATTGTAAGATACTAATTCTCCGGTGGAAAAATACATGAATGTCGTTATAATTGGTGGAGGAGCTGGTGGGCTTTCAACCGCGTCTAACATAAGAAAATATGATAAAAAAGCTAAAATAACCGTTGTGACCCGTGACGAAAATGTAGCTTATTCTCCCTGCGCCATACCCTACGTACTATGTGGAGAAGTGGAAAATTTTGATGATATTATCATGCACCGGCCCGAAGACTACTTGGATCGTGATATAACCGTTGTGACCCAGGCAGAAGTTTTCGAGGTCCGAAGCGATCAAAACAGAGTGAAATATAGACATGCTGATGGTGAAACTGAATTATTTTACGATTATCTGGTTATAGCCACCGGCGGATCTCCTTTCATTCCCCCAGTGGAAGGTGCAAAGCTGGAAGGCGCCTTCACTATCCGTACCATTCAGGATGGATATGTAATAAAAAAATGGGCAGAAAAGAGTAACGATGCCATAGTGGTATGGGCTGGATTAATTGGTCTGGAAATGGCCTATGGACTTAAAAAAATGGGTTTAAATGTCGCTGTGACTGAAATGTTACCCCAAATAGTTCCCAGATCTCTGGATCCCAACATGGCACAGATAGTCCAGGAATACCTGGAAAAAGAGAGTATTAGGGTCATTCTAGGAAAGCCCATTGAAAAAATTCTGGGTGAAAAGATCGTGACTGGAGCAGTTTTTGGAGAAGAAACCGTGCCGGCCGATCTACTGATAATGGCCACTGGAGTTCGTCCTGAAACAAAGTTAGCTAAAATGGCGGGTTGTGAACTTGGACAATGGGCTGTGCTGGTTAATGAAAAAATGCAGACCTCGATACCCAACATATACGCAGTAGGAGATTGTGTAGAAGTGGTAGATGCCATCACTCACCGCACCACTCAATCGCCATTGGGTTCTGCCGCAGTCCGACAGGCCAAGATAGCAGCCCAAAACATGGTGGGTATTGATACTAAGTTTCGGCCGGTTTTAAACGCCATGGTATCCAAAATTGGAGATCTGGAGTTTGGTGCCGTGGGTTTAACCAAAGCCACTGCCATCCACAATGGCTTGGAAGTTATTTCTGGGAAAAAAAGAGCTTTAACTAAGGCTCGTTACTATCCTGGAGCAAAAAGAATAGATGTTAAGATGATCTGTAATCTCCAGGGGCGGATAATCGGGTGTCAGATAATTGCCAAGGAAAGAGTGGCAGAAAGAGTAGATACTATGGCTCTAGCCATTGCTAAGGAAGTTACCTGCTTTGAACTGGCTAATATGGAATTTTCATATGCGCCACCAGTCTCCATGGTTATAGACCCTATTATTTTGGCGGCGGAAAATGCTTGTGAGAAGTTAAAAAAAATAGGAGGGTAGGAGGACGATGTTTTTTCGCCCTCCTAAGCGGTATAATATAGGCGACTTTTAATTTTTAAGGATTAAAACTGATTTAATTGCCTAAGAAACCTTTTTAAGATTGATTCTGTGCCCAAAATCCTGGGCCTTCTTTTCTATACGATAACGTCCGCCAGTCGATTTTTCCAGTCCCACTGACGAGGTGTTGGTGTAGGGACAAGTACTGATGAGCACCCCTTTGCCTTCGAGTTGCTGGCAAACTGAAAAGAATCGGCAGTTTTTAACGCACAACTCTACCTCATCTTTACCTAGTGTATATTCCAGACTACCGGCCAGGTTATGGACATCAACGAAATATTCTTTTATTGATTCTAGTGCTAATTCTGGGCTGTTAAAATCATAACCCTTTGATTCAAGTTCTTGTAAGAAAGCTCGGCCTATCTGGCGAGTGACAGAGTAAGAACCCTTGCCAGCTATGGTCCATAACCCCTGAGTAAGTCCCAGCAACATAAGGAGTAATGGATCTTTACCTTTGCGAGGTTTTACATCTAAAGATAAAGGTTCAAAACCTGGTTTGTCGATACCACAGCGTGGACATATATAATCATCAGGAAGTTCTCTAAACGACGTTCCTGGCAGAATTCCAAATTCAGAATCCCCTTTTTCTGCTTCGTAGATATAATGGCAGATTATACACTGATAATTCACATTTTCACCAGGTTTTAACTAATTTAAATATCATGCCCGGGCCCGTGGGGAAAATTTTTAACTTATCAATAAGCTATGTTTTTTTACTGACCCGGGGCAATGATTAGAAAGAGAGAAATATCTCTCTTAGAAATACCTTTCCAAGATTCCCTTGAGCATTTTAGCGTGGCGAGCCTCGTCGCGGGAGCTTTCATCGAAGAAGTCATGGGCCGGATCAATGTCGCACTCTTTAGCTTTTTTAGCTGCGGCTTTTTTCTCATTATTGGCCATAGTCTCTCCTTCCAGCATCATCTCCAGGTTTTCTTTTAGGGAAGGTTTTATAACCTCATTCATCTCAGCAAAGTGAGCAGCGTGTTCTGCTTCTTCCCAGGCAATGGTCTTCAACACTTCGGCCACTTCTGGCAATCCTTCTCGCTGAGCTAATCTTGCCATGGCCAGGTACATACCTACTTCCTGAGTTTCACCATTGAAATTAGCTTGTACTAGCTTTTCAAGGTCAGTTCCTTTACATACCCCAATTTTATGTTCGTTTATCAGTTCCATTTTACATTCCTCCATATACTCATTTAAACTGGTTTAAGCAATTATTATATAATCAAAGATTTTTTATCTCCTGAGCCAGCTTTTTACCAACTTCGAAACATTTTTCCAGTTCGTCTTGGTTCGGTACATAGTAGACCTCGTATTCCTCCTTAACTTGGAATCCACATTCTTTCAGATCTCTAGCCAGGGTTTGAGGTGCTCCGCCTTGTCCACCCATGGAACCAAAAGTCACGGCTAATCTTTCTCTGCCAGTTCGATTGAATTTTAATCCACGTAGGTAGTATATAAGGTCACCCACGCTGGGAAATGGCTCATCATAGATTGTAGGTGCTCCCAATGCGATTGCCTTACTGTTTAAAATATCTTTCACGATTTCGCTCCGTTCGTCTTCGTGAAGGTAATACATCTTCACATCTACCCCTTCACTTATAGCTCCCTCAGCTAGGGAATGGGCCATTTTAAGGGTGGATTGGTGCATGGTATCGTAAATAATGGTGATTTTATCGGCACATTCTCCAGTGGCCCATTCACTGTAGGCTCCTATTACTTTCATGGGGTCCGTCCATATCTGACCGTGGGCGGGAGCAATCATCTTAATCTGCTCTAGGAGTCCTAAATCTGTAACTTCCTGGAACTTTTTTAAAACCAGTTTAGACAGAGGAGTGACCAGGTTAGCGTAGAATTTTTGGGTGGCATCCATTAGGATGTATTCGGGAATTTCATTATCGTATCGTTGGGGGAAGCATAAATGTTGGCCAAAAGCGTCATTTGGGAATAGTATTCCATCTTCGACTAAAAGTGTAAACATACTGTCTGGCCAGTGCAGCAGGAATGCTTCTAAAAATGCCAGGGTTTTTCCACCCAGTTCCAATGCCTCACCAGTTCCCACTTCAACAAACTCTGCCCCCTCCAGAGCAGGGAAATGTTTCAATAACCCTTCAACAGCGATTTTAGTGCAATATATGGGTGCATCTGGGAATTTCCGATGTAATTCTGGTAAAAGTCCGCTGTGATCTTTTTCCACGTGATTTTGTACAATCACATCTATTTTTACATCCTTTCCTTCTTGCTTGAAGGCATCTTCCACTCTAGCCATAAGCTCCGAGAAGTTTCCAGGATAGGCATTATCTATTAAAGCCACCTTATCTTCACCAAACACAATATAAGCATTGTAACTTGTCCCATTTAGGGTATAACCGTGATAACTCCTGATGTCCCAGTCAAGAACTCCTACCCAGTATACTCCATCTGTGATCTTTTCTGATGTTGCTTTCATATTCATATCCTCCTACATGGTTCGTGTCTCAACGAACTGTATGTTTCTATACGAACCAATCTATATAAAGGTTACTGTTAGTATTGACACGAACGTACCATAACATACGAACCATTATATAGTGTAGTAATAGAAAATAATCATGAGGAAAAGAGAATGAATTCTAAAAAAAATAATGACCTCATCACCATATATTCTTCAGCAAACGGCGTTAATGTTATTCAAAGCCCCATAAAGAAGGAAATATTAAGTTTACTAAAAAATAGGGGACTTAGTGGTTCTGAGATTGTAGCTGCTACTGGTAAGTCCAAGTCCACCATATCCGTCCATCTACAGGATTTGATGGATAACAACATAATAGGTTGGAAGCCCGACAGCCAGGACCGGCGCAAAAAGATTTTTTACATTAAATCAACATTCATTGGAGATATTTCCCATAAAAACGAAATAGAAAAAGAAATCGACCATTATCTCGACCGCTACGTAGTCCAGTCCAAAGATCCATTCCGATTCTTCCGTTTTATGTTCCGCACGATTCGGGTGGTTCTTTTAGAGGAAGGAATAAATATCGACCCCATACTTCACCGTGCAGGAAGTAAGGTGGGTGAAGCATTTTACAAAAAGTTAGAAGCAAAAAAGGTAGATGATGTGGTTAAAAACCTGGCCCAGTTCTGGGAAGAAAACCATCTAGGAAAAGTGGAGGTTAAAAGCTTGTCCCCCCTTATAATACAGGCTTACGACTGTTTCGAGTGCGAAGACCTACCACAACTTGGAAGACCCGCATGTGCATTTGACAGCGGAATATTAGAGGCCGTTTTTTCTATCTATTTCGGGAAAGAAGTAAAAGTTACTGAAACCAAGTGTTACGCCCAGGGAGACCAGTACTGCCAGTTTCGGGTTGTTTAACTTATTTTTTCTAAAAAGGATCTGATTGCATTTTCTGCCAGATGTAAATGCTTCACACATCCGTAATGTCCTAATATAGAGTTGTAAAGAAAAATTTCTGCACCTTCAATGGCTCTAGATAAAGGTACAGTGCTTATATCTGGAGGAAAGACTTGGTCGTTGTTAATTCCTATTACCAGAGTTTTGGTCCTGATTTTTGAGGCATCAGCTTCAAAGTCTTCCATGGCCTGGTTGCGCCAGATAATATCGTTGGCATCGTCTTCAGAAACTTCCTGATTACGTTCGTTCATTGAATCCCAAAACTCATCATCAGTTTCAAATTCTTCTTCAAAGTATTCAGGAGTCAGAGACCAAAGAAAACCAATAGTTGAACCCATTTCCAAAGCTTTTATGGGATTTTTGGTGTATTTACCACCATTATAATCCGAACTCTCTTTTATTATTCTGCTCATAAGGCCATAGGCACCGTTCATCTGCCGACTCGATTTCTGGCTGGTTGCAATGAGTATCAAGTAGTCCATGAAATCAGGATAGCATATAGCCCAGTTTAAAGCCTGAAAACCTCCCATAGAAGTTCCTATAACGCCCTTAAGATGTTCAATTTTCAGTCCATCAATTAACTCCTTGTGAAATTTCACCATGTCTTTAACCGAATATTGAGGAAATTTTGGACCTAAAGACGATGTTGATGGGGCAGATGATCCTGTCGAACCCAGTGCAGTGGGAGAGATTATAAAAAAGCGGTTAGTGTCCACGGCCTTTCCAGGACCAATAACTGAATCTATGTTTCCAACTGAAGTATAACTTCCAGACCAGCCATGCAGATAAAGAACTGCGTTGATGATTTTTCCATTTTCATCAGTTTTTTTATGGCCAAAAGTGGTGTATTCAATTGTTAAATCGTTTAAAACTTCTCCCGATTCAAACTGGAATTTTTTTAGATGATAGTAGTGAGGTTGCATGATATCATTTGAACTTGACTATAGTAGTGGAGAGGTACTTCTTATCCTGGGCAAATCCCTCAACAATTTTTTCATCTTCCATTCCGCAATTCTGAACGGATATTATGTCTTTATCCCTGTTATCGGCTTTTATAATATCTTCCAGTTTTTTGCTATGACGACTGGTCTTCATAATAACTGCAGTGTCGGCGTGTTCTAATATCTGGGACAACCGTTCATCCACTTTGGGTACAATTACAATGATCTCATCTTTTTCACCCAGGGAAAGGTGTGCAGAAGCTGCGCATCCAGTGAAAGAAGTAACCCCTGGAACTATCTCCACTTCAAAATTTTCAGCTCCAATCTTCTTTTCCAAGTAAGAGAAGGTGCTGTAGACAGTGGGATCTCCCAGAGTTATAAATGCCACATCCGAACCTTTTTCTAGTCTTTCTTTGACCTGCCGGGCAGCCTCATCCCAGTACACGTGGAGGGCAGCCTCATCCTCAATCATGGGGAATACCGGATCTAATAATTCATATTCCAAGTCGCGCTCGTTCAGGACAGATGTTACTATTGATAGTGCCACGCTGGGCCTTGATTCAGCAGAACGAGGAGCGCAGATAACTGGTACTTTTTTAAGAATTTTAATTGCCTTTAAAGTCAAATATTCAGGGTTCCCCGGCCCTACACCTATACCAATCAATTTTCCATGATTCATGAGTTTACACCTTAATTATCAGTAAGTGAATCTACTATCATTTTATTAAATGAGACAATATGTAAAGTCCCTTAGTGGGAGGGGCTTTTTAGGTATTTATATCACCAGCACAATATAGGTATTCCATGGATAATGGCTTTTTCTGTAGCAAATGTGGTATGATCCTATCCAACTGTAAATGCTCCCCTCGAAGGTGGAAACCTCCCTTAAACAATAAAAGGTCATCTTATAGTAGAGATAGGTTTACCAAACCCCAACCTGATTTTAATAAATCTTCACCACCATCAAAACTCTCAAATAAGAGGATCAGTCAGCATAAATTTTCAAAAAAAATCCCAGTACAAAGAAAAGAAGCCCGTATATCAGCGGCAAGGTTAGAAGAACTTAAAGAGATTTATCCTGATGTGGAAGTTAAAATTTTAAAAGATTTTCCGTTTTCTAGTCCTCGTGAAGGCCAACTACAGATCATTAGCCAGTTGAAAGATGCCATGGAACGAGGTTACCGTTATCTAGTGCTGGAAGCCGGTACTGGTACTGGTAAATCAGCCGTGGCCACCACTTTAGCCCGAATGTATCAGCCAGCCTATATTTTAACTATGACCAAACAGCTTCAGGGTCAGTACGCCCAGGAGTTTGGATATCCTATGGTGAAGGGACGGGGAAATTTTGCATGTCTGGATAGCAGTCTGGATTTTAGTTGCGACATGGGAACCTGTCAAACCACTCCCAGCTCCCAGGAATTCAACTGCGAGTACGGTGTCACCAAATCACCGTTTGAAGGCGGTTACGCATTTCAGGATGCCTTTGGTGGGCCTTTATATTTCCGTTCCGAAAATCACTGCCATTACTGGGATCAGAAGGCAGAATCCGTGGAGGGAGAGATCACCCTCATGAACTATGATTACGCCTTGCTGGAACTTAACTACGTTAAACACTTCGGTAAACGAGAGTTAATGGTGTTAGACGAGGCTCACAACCTGGAAGATAAACTGATGCGCCGTTTAGAGGTGAACCTGTCCCGACAGAGGCTAGAAAAAGACGTTAGAAAGACCATTCCCCGGGCCATGATGGAATATGATGACCCAGTAGAGTGGATACTCTTTTTAGAATCCCTTTATGATTCCTACGCCGACCTCGGTGTTAAGAAACTGCCAAAAAATCAGGCCGACCGGATAACCAGCACCAAATTAAGACTGTCTGAACTTTTAAATAACCTGGAGGAACACCCTGAAAACTGGGTGGTAGACACTGACCCTCAGGGAGTATCTTTTAAGCCTTTAAGAGTGGACAGTTACACTGAAAATCGTCTATTCCAGTATGCAGAGACCTGTCTTTTTATGAGTGCCACCATATTAGATAAAGATCTATTCAGTCAGTGGCTGGGCCTGGAACCAGATGAAGTATTCTACCTGGAAGTTCCCAGCCCATTCCCTGCTGGTAATCGGCCAGTACATATGAATCTAGCCGGAAAGATGTCCCAGCGCCTCATCAAGCGCACTGCTCCCAAGACCATTCCCTTACTGGATAAGATCATCAAACACCATAAATACGAAAAAGGACTCATACACACCCACAATTACAAATGTCAGGAGTACGTGACCAAAAAGCTGGCTAATTCTCGTATCTTGACTCATAACAGCCAGAATAGGGAGTTAGCATTACACGAGTTTGAAAAAAGTAGAGAACCTCGGATATTGGTAAGCCCATCTATGAGTGAAGGTGTAGACTTGCCCTATGAACAGTGCCAGTTCCAGGTTATCTATAAAATACCATTTCCTTATCTGGGAGACCCCCAGGTCAACGAACGGAGAAAACAAGACCCTCGCTGGTATGCTTATAAAACCGTCATAACTTTACTTCAGGCCTATGGCCGTGGAATGCGGGCCGAAGATGATTACTGTGAAACCTACATCTTAGACAGTAATATAAGAATGTTGATGACTGGAAAGATGTATCGCCATTTGATACCTCGCTTCTTTAAAGAAGCTATTGTAAGGAATGAATAGTTAATGGATCTAATAAACTAATTACGGGTTTCTTATTCTGAAACTAACAATTTTACGTTTTTTTATTTCTGCTTTCTCAGTCTCGAACATTAACAATTAATATCTAATTATCAAAAGCTATTATGTTTTTAGTCATCTGAATCAAAACTGTAAGCTGCCATTCCAAGATCGCCCCATTGCCAACTTTTGTGGATTACTGTACCTTTAACCCTTTTCCCTGCAGCCCCAAAGGCTACAAGCAGCGGCATGTAATGATCAGGACGTGGATGGGCCCTCTCCGGGTAAGGGGCAATATTTCGATATGATACCAAACTGCGCTCATCACCTCTTGTTACTGCGTCTGTTAACCATTTATCAAATTCCAGCGCCCATTCATCTGTTTTTCCACCTGGACGGAATTCTGCGTATCCTAACGGGTGTACCGCGCCCCCACTCCCAATTATAAGTATGCCTTCATGGCGTAGTTTGCCAATGGCACGACCCAGAGCAAGGTGTTTCTCCGTGTTGAGGTGATGCTGTATAGACAGTTGTACTACCGGGATTTCAGCGTTTGGATACATTAACATCAGCGGCACCCATGTCCCATGATCCAGTCCCCGCTGTCTATCCAAATCACATGAAATGTTATTGGATTTAAGGAGGTTTAAAACCCTTTCAGCAAGTTTAGGAGATCCTTGGGCAGGATATTCAATTTCATATAGTGCTTCTGGAAAGCCGTAAAAGTCATGAATGGTTTCTGGTGTTTTCGGGGAATTAACAGCAGGATAAGTAGTTTCCCAGTGGGCTGATATGCACAAAACTGCTTTAATATCGGAGTATTGTTTACCTATTCCTTTAAGGAAATTTCGGGCCGGAATATCATCTAAAGGCAGAGTTGGTGCCCCGTGAGAAACAAATAATGTGGGTAATGTTTCTTCAGCCATTTTAAATCCACCTTTGATATCCTTAATGATTTATTCTATTTAATTTGTTATTACTCGAATTCATAGCAGAATTTAAAGAAGTTAAAAATAATAGCGGACCTGGAGGGATTTGAACCCTCGACCTTGGGATCCGAAGTCCCACGTCATATTCCAGGCTAGACTACAGGCCCATAATACGCCTAATTAACCTAGGCAAGATAGTAGTTAGGTGGTTTTCACTTATAAAACTTCACTTATTAAATGTACATTTCAACAAAAATGGAAATCATTCATCCGGATTAGTCTGCTTTTCAAGACATTTCAGATAGATTATACCTTTAAATCTACCACCAAACATGAGCAAATAGGCATTGAACAAAAAGGATATGGCAAAAACTCCCATGAAGCTCATCGCTGATATGTTTGTTAAGTGGGGATTAGCTAAACCAACAACGAAACTCAATATTTCGACGATTATGGCATAAACTACAAGGTATGAAAGATATGTTCCCCATCCCAAGTTTTTTATCAGGCCAAATATCTTTTTAAAATTAAAAGCTGCCCCAAATTTGTTTTCAACCACCATGTTAACTAAGGCCAATGTAAACACAATGCTGACCAAGAAACTTATAATGGCCAAAATTAACATGTAATAAGGTCCACCCATGTTTAAATCAGGATTTCCATATCTTATTCCGTATATTACAGATGAAAAAATGACAATATAAGTAGGGATTCCATATATTATGCTAGCTGCAATGAATTTTATACCGGCTTCTAACAATTTATCTGTACCTTTAAAATCAGGTAATTCATTAGAGCCCGTGATAGTGC
>Ga0187786_10000193_pt1 | contig 19657 bp, 17 predicted proteins | sample 0815_BV2_10_20_M_FD_132449 | JGI IMG/M metagenome (GOLD analysis project Ga0187786, IMG submission 132449) | Tropical peat soil microbial communities from peatlands in Department of Meta, Colombia - 0815_BV2_10_20_MG | ecosystem: Environmental > Terrestrial > Soil > Wetlands > Peat | place...
CGCTGCTGACGGCGTCGGTGATCGCGCTGAGCCGGGAAAATCTGAAGGCACGCCTTGCGTTTTCAACCGTCAGCCAGCTCTCTTACATTATTCTCGGGGCGTCGCTGCTAACCCCCGCCGCAATCGTCGGAGGAATATCGCATATCACGATGCATGCGTTCGGCAAGATTACGCTCTTTTTCTGTGCGGGGTCCATCTATGCGTGTGCCCATAAGACCGAGATCAGCCAGTTAAGCGGCCTTGCGAGGAAGATGCCGTGGACGATGACCGCATTCACCATTGGGGCTTTCAACATGATTGGCGTGCCGCTGGTGGGAGGATTCGTGAGTAAATGGAATCTCATGGTCGGCGCACTGGAAGCCGGAAGCGTTGCGGTTCTCGCGGTGCTGCTGGTGAGTTCGCTCCTGAATGCGGCGTATTTCATGCCGATTGTCTATAAGGCGTTCTTCGAAAAGGAAGATGTGGGCAATCATGAACACCACATCGGCCATCATCATGAAGAGGTACGCGAGAACCCGTTCATGGCCGTCCCGCTCTGTTTCACCGCTGCGGCGACTTTCGTGCTCGGAACCTATCCCGACTTTATCCTGAGGCTGGCGCGGGAGGTGCTCACGTGATGGCATTGCGGAGATGGCTCGAAGACCCGCAGCGGGTGCGATTGCTGAAGCGGGCCTTTGTTGCGGGAGTGGTGTTGATTGCGCTGCTTGAAGTGCTTGTGGTCAATGTGCTGCATCTGGGCCATGGGTATTTCTGGTTCGACGGGCTGCCGGCCTTCGGTTCTCTCTATGGCTTCATTTCGAGCGTGATAATCATTGTCATTGCGAAGTTCGTTCTCTATCCGCTCGTCTCCCGGAAGGAGGAGCATTATGATTGAGTGGCTCCATCCGGGGCTTCTGCTGATCGGGGGGGCGGCGCTCGTTCCGCTTCTGAAAGGTCGCCTGCTGCAGGCGTATCTGCCATGTCTCGCCATTGCAGCCCTTCTCGACTGTATCCTGATGGTGCCGGGAACCTATGGAACCGCCCGGTTTCTTGACTATACGCTGACGTTCGGGCGCGTAGACCGGCTCAGCCTCGTCTTTGCCTATGTATTCACCCTTGCCGGGGCGATCAGTTTCATCTATGCGCTCCATGTGAAAGACCGGCTTCAGCATGTGGCCGCGCTCATTTATATGGGCAGCGCGCTCGGCGTGACCTTTGCCGGTGACTATTTCGTTCTTTTTATCTTTTGGGAGCTGATGGCATTTTCGTCGGTATTCCTCGTCTGGGCGAACCGGACCCCGGAGTCGATTTCTGCCGGATTTCGGTATCTCCTTGTCCATGTCTTCGGCGGCCTCTGCCTTCTCGGCGGCATAATGCTTCATATCGGTCAGACTGGCTCCATTTCGTTCGATGCCATGCATGCTTTTGCCGGAAGCGCCGCCTTCACCCTGATCCTGTTCGGGTTTATCTTGAATGCCGCCGTTCCGCCGCTGAATGCGTGGCTTCCCGACGCTTATCCATCAGCCACCGTAACTGGCGCTGTTTTCATGTCCGCATATACCACAAAGTCGGCGGTCTACGTGCTTGTCAGGGGGTTCGCCGGGACAGAGGCCCTGATGTGGCTTGGGGCCGTCATGGCTGTCTACGGCGTCATTTACGCGACCATGGAAAATAACGGCAGACGACTGCTTGCGTATCACATCATCAGCCAGGTCGGATTCATGGTCTGCGGAATTGGAATCGGAACCGAGATGGCGGTAAACGGCGCGACTGCGCACGCTTTTGCGCATATTATTTATAAGGGATTGCTTTTTATGGGGGCGGGCGCGGTGCTGTATATGGCCGGCACAGTGAAGCTGAGCGAACTCGGCGGTTTGTATAAAACCATGCCGCTCACCATGATATTCTTTTTAGTCGGCGGGCTGTCGATTGCGGGCGCCCCGCTGATGAGCGGTTTTGTCAGCAAATCGATGACTATCTCGGGCGCGGGTGAACAGCATAACGCGTTTGCCTTCCTCATGCTGACGCTGGCATCATCAGGAACCTTTCTCAGTATCGTGCTGAAGATGACGTACTACATGTTCTTCGGCAAGGATTGCGGCAGGCAGGTGACCGACCCCCCGAAAAATATGCTGGTTGCGATGGGCATCGCCTCCTTCATCTGCATCTTCATCGGCATATTCCCCAAAAGCCTCTATGCGTTGTTACCATATCCCGCAGAGTATGCCCCCTATACGGCGCAGCATGTGCTCGATTCTCTCGGCCTCTTTTTCTTTACCACACTCGGTTTCATTCTTTTCATGAAGAAGCTGGATCCGAAGCCCGGGCTGAATCTCGACACCGACTGGTTCTATCGAAAAGCCGCACAGGGGTTTATGAGGGTTGTCCGCAAACCGATCGCGAGCTTCGAATATAGGGTAGTTGGCGAGGCGTATGAATATATTATCCGCTCCGCGATACTCCTTGTCTCCCGCGTGGTTAACCACTTCGAGACCGAGGCGGTACAGCCGTCTCCGCAGTCGCTCGCCGCTCAGACGGGCCGCATGGGAGGGGCTTTGCAGCGGCTGCAGACCGGAAAGGTTCATGACTACGCACTCGTCATGGTGGCCGGCATGGTTGCACTGGCCTTATCCTATGTCTTCTGGTGGGCGAAATGATATTCGATCCCTTCTATAATGCGGCCGGCGTCCCGCTCCTTTCGCTGCTGATGCTCATTCCGGCACTCGGTGCCGCGTTGCTCGGTTTCAGAATGAGTGCACGGGCAGCCCAGCTGCTTGCATTCGGCGCGACGTTGCTGACCGCCCTGCTGAGCATGCCATTATATCTGCTCTTCAACAAGGCCGGCTCGCAGATGCAGTTCGTGGAGCGCATTTCCTGGGTTGCGGCATGGAATCTCGAATACAGCGTCGGCATTGACGGCATCAGCCTGCCGCTTGTATTTTTGACCGTGCTCATCAGCCCAATCTGCGTGCTTGCTTCGTGGCAGGGCATCACGACGCGCATCCGCGGCTATTACGCCTGCCTGCTGCTGATGGAGAGCATCATGCTCGGCATCTTTGTCTCGCTGAATCTCATCCTCCTCTTTTTCTTCTGGGAGGCGATGCTTGTTCCGATGTACCTGCTCATCGGCATGTGGGGCAGCGAACGGGGCCGGGCCGCCGCAATGAAATTTCTGCTCTTTACCCTCGGCGGCAGTATCTTCATGCTGGTCGGTATCGTGGCGATCTATCTGCTCGGCGGCAGGACATTCGATATCGGAGCACTCTCAAATGCCGGGCTTTCGCACGGAGCGCAGCTCTGGCTCTTCATAGCGTTCTTTCTCGGCTTTGCGGTCAAGGTGCCGGTGGTGCCGTTTCACGGATGGCAGCCCGATGCCTATGCGGAGGCGCCGACAGCCGCCACGATTATCATGGCGGCTGTGCTCGCCAAAATGGGGACTTACGGATTTATTCGCATCCTCTTCCCGTTTTTCCCTCATGCGGCATGGACGCTTCTGGAACCGATGATGGTTCTGGCTGTCGCAACAGTGGTGTACGGAGCGTATTGTGCACTTGCCCAGCGGGATCTCAAACGCCTCATCGCCTATTCAAGCCTCAGCCATATGGGGTTCATCCTGCTGGGCATCGCAACGCTCACAAAGGCAGGCATAGACGGCAGTATTATCCAGATGGTGAGCCACGGTGTTATTACGGGAGGCCTGTTCCTCTGGATTGCATCTTTGGAAGGTCGCCTGAAGACGCGCATGGTCGGCGACTTCGGTGGGCTGAGCAGGGCAGTTCCGGTTTCGGCAACCATTTTCACTCTCCTGGGCCTGGCAGCCACAGGTTTCCCGGGGCTGAGCGCGTTCGTCGGCGAGTTTCTGATCTTAAGCGGCGTTTTTCAAGGTCATTACATCATAGGAGGGGTTGCCGTTTTCGGTGTCGTACTCGGCGTTGCGTATATGTGCTGGGCATATTATCGATTGATACTCTTCAGGCCGGCGGTGCCTTATCCGAACGGCTTCGGCGATCTCGGTCTTCGTGAAGCAATCTGCTTTGTGCCGCTGCTCATCGTTATTGTTGTCGTCGGCGTTCAGCCCGGCATCCTGCTTGAGTTCATGCGGACATCTGTGGATCACCTGATCGGAGTGATTCAGGCTTCAGCGATGGCTTCCATCTCTGCGGGGGTGATACGGTGAGCGAACTCAGGCTGCTGACGCCGGAAATTGTGCTTACGATCTGCATGCTCGGTATTTTCCTTTCGGGGCTGGCGATCCGAAGCAAAGGGCTGCTCGGGCTCCTGACGATTGCTGCTGCAGCGGTGACGACATATCTGATTCCGCTCTCGGCGGGGACCGCATTTGACGGCATGTTCGTCGCCGATGAGTACAGCGTTTACTTCAAACTTCTTTTTATGGTAACTCTCATGCTCGGCGCTCTCCTTGCTGTCGGGGCAGGCGTTATCCGGGAAGGATATGCGGCTGAATATTTCTGCCTGCTGATGCTCGCCTCGATCGGCATGATGTGCATGGCATCGGCGAATGACCTGATAGTGCTGTATATCGGCCTTGAGCTGATGTCTCTCAGCGTATATGTGCTGACCGGCTTTCAGCGTGAGAATCGCTGGTCGAACGAGGCGGCCATGAAGTATCTGCTGCTCGGCACGTTTGCGACCGCAATCCTGCTGTTCGGCATCGCCATGGTCTACATCCTGACCGGATCGACAAGCCTGCCGGCGGTGGCTCTCTCCATGATGACCGGCGGGAATGCCGCAGAACCGTTACTCGGACTCTCGATTTTGGCGATTGTTATTGCCTTCGGATTCAAGATCGCTGCGGTGCCGTTTCATATGTGGGCGCCAGATGCGTATCAGGGCGCGCCGACACCGGTCACCGCATTCATGTCGGTGGGGCCCAAAGCCGCGGCCTTTGCCGCATTCGGCAGGGTGCTGATTGAAGGTTTTGGGGCAGCTTTGACGGCGTGGGCGCCGGCCCTGACCGTTCTGGTTGTGCTGACTGTCGCGGGCGGCAATCTCCTTGCGCTTAGGCAGGACAATGTGAAGCGCATGCTGGCATATTCTTCCGTTGCCCATGCGGGCTATATGCTTCTCGGCGTACTGGCCGGAACGCTGGTTGGCATGAAGGCGGTGATGACGTATATGGGCGCTTACGTGTTCATGAATATGGGCGCCTTTGCGGTCATGCTTTCGCTCGAAAACGGCGAGGAGCGGCCAGCGTATGTCGGACTGGCAAAGCGCCGGCCGATTCTCGCAATTTCGATGATGATCTTTCTCTTCTCACTAACCGGCATCCCGCCGGCAGCCGGATTTGTCGGCAAGCTTCAGGTGTTCCTCGCAGCGGTTGATGCCGGGCATACGGGGCTTGTAATTCTCGCGGTTATTTTCAGCGTGGTCTCCGCCTACTACTATCTCCGTCTGGTCGGCTCAATGTTCATGCGCCAGACTGATGGTGTGGTAGCCATCTCCTCGTCACGCACACTTCTCTTTGCGGTTCTCCTGACGGCCTTCTTCGTCATGCTCCTCGGCATCTTCCCGTCACTCGTCATTGCCATATAATCTATATTATTCATGCTCGATTCGGGATGTCCGGGCAGGGTGTCGGCGGCAGAGAATGATTTCGCAGAAGGAGTATGCGGCATGGTATAATAAACTTTAAAAATTTCAAGAGGGTACGCGGTATGCTCCAAGATGAAATTCCTTTGGGATTAACGTTCGATGATGTGTTGTTATTGCCTGCCAAGTCTGATGTCCTGCCGAACGAAGTCGATGTGGCCACTCACCTCACGAAGAACATCATTCTTAATGTGCCCATTATCAGTGCTGCGATGGATACGGTGACGGAATCGCATCTCGCCATCGCCCTGGCGCGTGAGGGAGGCCTCGGCATCCTGCACCGAGCCTTGCCGCCGCACAAACAGGCGCTGGAGGTCGACAAGGTCAAAAAATCAGAGAGCGGCATGATCATCGATCCTATTACGGTCGCTCCAGATGCGCCGATTCAGAAGGCATTCGACCTCATGGCACGGTACAAGATTTCGGGCGTTCCGGTGACTGAAAACGGAGAAATTGGCGGCAAGCTCGTCGGCATCCTCACAAACCGCGATCTCCGATTCGAGATCGACGGGAAACTGCCGGTTTCCGATGCGATGACAGGTCAGAATATTATTACCGCTGCTGTAGGCACAACGCTTGATGAGGCGAAACAGATCCTGAACAAATACAAAATCGAAAAGCTTCCCATTGTCGATGATAATTACGCGCTTCGCGGACTGATTACGATTAAAGATATTGAGAAACGGAAGAAGTATCCCAACGCATGCAAGGACAAACACGGCAGGCTGCGGGTCGGCGCCGCCATCGGCGTCGGCGAAAGCGCGCTGTATCGCGCTGAGCTTCTCATCAAGGCCGGTGCCGACATTATTGCAATCGATACGGCCCACGGGCATTCAAAGGCCGTCATTCACACACTTCGCGAGTTGAAGCGTAAATTCCCCGATATCGAGGTCATTGCCGGAAACGTTGCCACTGCCGAAGGCGCGGCAGACCTCATCGAGGCAGGCGCTGATGCGATCAAGGTCGGCATCGGTCCAGGCTCCATTTGTACCACCCGCATTGTCGCAGGTGCCGGTGTCCCCCAGCTGACTGCAATAAAGTCATGCTTCAATGTTGCCTCGAAGAGGGGTATTCCGGTGATCGCCGACGGCGGCATCAAGTATTCCGGCGACGTGACAAAAGCTATTGCTGCGGGGGCCCACTGCGTGATGATCGGCAGCCTCTTTGCGGGTACGGAAGAGTCTCCCGGCGAGACGATTCTTTATCAGGGCAGGAGCTACAAGACCTATCGCGGCATGGGGTCTCTCGGTGCCATGCAGCAGGGCGCAAAAGATCGCTATGGCCAGGAAGGCGTCGAGAAGGAGAAGCTCGTTCCTGAAGGCGTTGAAGGTCGTGTCCCGTTCAAGGGCCCCCTTGCGACGAGTGTGCATCAACTCGTCGGCGGCCTCCGTTCGGGTATGGGCTATTGCGGCGCCAAGTCGCTCGGCGAACTCAGGACAAATGCCCGATTCGTCCGGATTACGAATGCCGGATGGAAAGAGAGCCATGTCCATGATGTCATCATAACCAAGGAAGCACCGAATTACCGGGTCGAATAGGCGACTGAAAAATGAATACTGCCGACAGAATCCTGATTCTCGATTTTGGGTCTCAATATACCCAGCTGATAGCCCGCCGTATACGCGAACAAAAGGTCTACTCCGAAATAATGCCTTTTAACGTCCCGATCGAAAAGATGCGGGCCTTTGAACCGAAGGGTATAGTCCTTTCGGGCGGGCCTTCGTCAGTGTACGACGAGCAGGCGCCTATCCCTTCAAAAGAGGTCTTTGCACTCGGCGTACCTGTTCTTGGTATCTGTTATGGGATGCAACTCATGGCCCATATGCTGGGCGGCGACGTGTCGCGGGCCGCAAAGCGTGAATACGGCAAGGCAATGCTCCATGTCGATGATGACAGCAATCTGTTGAGGGGCATTTCGCAGAAGACGAAGGTCTGGATGAGCCACGGCGACCGCATCGACCGCATGCCTGACGGGTTTCAAATTGTCGGCCATACAGACAACTCTCCTATTGCCGCCATGGCGAATCGTGAAAGAAGCTGTTTTGCGCTGCAGTTCCATCCCGAAGTGGTCCACACGGACGAGGGTGTGCGCATCCTCCAGAATTTTGTCTTCGAGATTTGCGGATGCAAGCCGACCTGGGAGATGGCGTCGTTTATCGATTGGCAGATAGGAGCCATCCGCGAGCAGGTGGCAGGCAAGAAGGTCATCTGTGCATTGAGCGGCGGTGTTGATTCTTCGGTCGTGGCGCTTCTTGTCCACAAGGCGATCGGCGACAATCTGTCGTGTATTTTTGTCGATAACGGCCTGCTCCGCAAGGGCGAGACCGAAAAGGTAAAGAAGACGTTCCGCGACCATTTTCATATCAATCTCGACTTTGTGGATGCCCGGTCCCGGTTCCTCGAGAAATTGGCGGGAGTCACCGATCCTGAAAGAAAACGCAAAATCATCGGATACGAGTTCATTGCGATATTTGAAGAAGAAGCGAAAAAATTTGTGGACGCTGAGTTTCTTGCGCAGGGGACGCTCTATCCGGATGTCATCGAAAGCGTTTCATTCAAGGGGCCTTCGGCAGTCATCAAGAGCCATCACAATGTCGGGGGCCTGCCCGAAAAAATGAAGCTGAAACTGATCGAGCCCCTTCGGGAGCTCTTTAAGGACGAAGTGCGTATTCTGGGACAGGAACTCGGTCTGCCCGAAGAGATCTGCTGGCGCCATCCATTCCCCGGCCCCGGCCTTGCCATCCGGTGCATCGGAGAGATTACCGGCCGCAAGCTGGACATCCTACGCGAGGCTGATGCAATAGTGCTGGAGGAGATAAAGGCTGCGGGGCTCTATCATGAAATCTGGCAGGCATTCGCGGTGCTCTTGCCGGTGCAGAGTGTCGGTGTCATGGGCGATGAACGCACGTATGAAAGTGTCGCGGCGGTGCGGGCCGTCGTGAGCCGCGACGGTATGACGGCGGACTGGGCGCAGATCCCCTATGATGTAATGGGAAAGGTTTCGAACCGCATCATCAACGAGATTAAGGGAATCAATCGCGTTGTATACGACATTACGTCAAAGCCGCCCGGCACGATAGAGTGGGAATAACTAGGGCATCGCTGATTGACGCGTTGTGATTTAAAGGAGCAACAGACCGGGCCCCCCCTTGTCTGTTCCTTCTGCAATCTGCAATTATACATCTGAGATGAGTTGCCGTGTTCCGGGAGACTCTGTGCTCCCGGTTTCTGTCTCTGAGGGGGCGTCATGGATATAAAGACGTATATCGGCAGCAGGAAACAGAGTGTCGACGCCTTTCTTCAGTCGTATTTCTCTTCGGCATTCCGGCCGAAGAAGCTCTATGAATCGGTCACATATTCCCTCTCTGCTGGCGGCAAGCGCATCCGTCCTGTGCTTTGCATTGCAGCTTATGAGGCGTGCGGCGGGTCTGCCGATGACGTTGTTCCATATGCATCTGCGCTTGAACTAATTCATACCTATTCGCTGATTCACGACGACCTTCCCGCTATGGACGATGATGACCTTCGGCGCGGCAAGCCTACCAACCATGTTGTATTCGGGGACGGCATAGCCATTTTGGCGGGAGATGCCCTCCTGACCGAGGCGTTCGTCCTCCTCTCGGACGCCAGGTTTCGTGCTGCAGGGATCTCGGATGGTCAGATCCTTCGCGCCATCGCCGAGATAAGCTTTGCGGCGGGTGCTGAAGGAATGGTCGGAGGACAGGCGCAGGACCTGCTATCTGAAGATTCCGACCCTGACGCCGACACACTCTCCTTTATCCACGCTCATAAAACCGCTGCGCTCATTCGTGCATCCATTGTTACAGGAGGGATCCTCGCGGGGGCGGACGCAGACGGTCTTGATTCCTTGAGGGAGTACGGGAAGAATATCGGCATTGCGTTTCAGGTGGTAGACGACATCCTGGATATAACCGGCGAAACAGCAGTCATAGGAAAACCCGCCGGCTCGGACGAGAAGAAGAAAAAGATGACATATCCGAAGCTGTATGGGCTTGAACAATCGAAACGGCAGGCGGAGCAGCTTGTTGCGGATGCAGTGGCGACCCTCGGCGGGTTCGATCAAAAGGCGGATCCGCTGCGTGAAATCGCACGGTATGTCGCAAGCCGGACAAGTTAAACTCTCTGCAGCCTCAGGCATTACAGGCGTATTTTATTTAGGAGATCACGAGAGAAATGTACCTCGATAAGATTCGGACACCGTCGGACCTGAAAACACTCTCGCTCGACGAGCTCAAGCTCCTTGCCGAGGAGCTTCGCTCCCGTATTATCGAGCAGGTATCTATCGGCGGTGGCCACCTGGCTTCCAACTTGGGAGTGATCGAGCTTACGATTGCTTTGCACTATGTGTTTGCGTCGCCCTGCGACAAGATAGTCTGGGATGTCGGTCATCAAAGCTATGCGCACAAATTGCTTACCGGCCGGCAGGATCGGTTCGGCATGCTCAGAAGGCATAACGGCCTTTCCGGCTTCCCCAAGCCGGCGGAGAGCAGCCATGATGCCTTCGGCACGGGACACAGTTCCACCTCAATCTCTGCCGCCTTGGGGATCGTCGAAGCGCGCGATCTGAAAGGCGAACATTTCAAGGTTATTGCCGTGATCGGCGACGGTGCACTAACCGGCGGGCTTGCCTTCGAAGGGTTGAATCAGGCCGGCCACCGGAAGAAGGACCTGATAGTCGTCCTGAATGATAACGAGATGTCGATATCACCTAATGTCGGAGCCCTGTCGACCTATCTGCACAAGGTCCTGACCGGCACAATCTACAAGAAGATCAAGAAGGAGACCAAGGCCATTCTGGAGGGCATCCCGCGCATCGGCGAGTCGGTAGCAAAGATAGCCGAGCGCGCCGAAGGAAGCCTGAAGGGCTTTTTTCTTCCGGGTGGCGTTTTTGTTGATCTCGGCTTCAATTACCTCGGACCGATAGACGGCCATGATATCGGCCTTTTGATCGAGACGTTCGAAAGCATCAAGACAGCCAAAGAGCCGATCATGCTTCACATCGTAACGCAAAAAGGCAAGGGGTACAAATATTCGGAAGAGGACCCGTGCGTGTTTCACGGCATCGGCCCCTTTGAGGTCGAGACCGGAGAGCAGCAGGGCACCCAAAGGCCCGTTGATCTGCCGGTGGCCTGCTGCCAGTCGTATTGCGAGGCCTTCGGTAATTACCTGACCGAACTGGCGGGCCGGGATCGGAGCATCGTCGCGATTACCGCGGCCATGATGGAAGGGACAGGGCTTGGCTCTTTTGCGGAGAAGTATCCCGACCGGTTTTATGATGTCGGTATTGCCGAACAGCACGCGGTCACGTTTGCCGCCGGGCTTGCCTCGCAGGGGCTCAGGCCGGTGGTGGCGCTCTATTCGACATTTCTCCAGCGTGCGTATGATCAGGTCATCCACGACGTCTGTCTCCAGAATCTTCCGGTTATCTTTGCTGTAGATCGCGCCGGCATTGTCGGTGAGGATGGCCCCACGCATCACGGCCTTTTCGACATTTCGTTTTTACGGTGCGTCCCGAATCTTGTGGTCATGGCGCCGAAGGACCTGCATGAGCTGAAACGGATGCTCGAATTCGCGCTTCGCCATGACGGGCCTTCAGCAATCCGTTACCCGCGAGGCAGGGCAGGCGTCGATTTAAGCCATCTCTTTCATCAGTTCGATCTGAAGCCGGGCAAGGCCGAAATCCTGGCTGAAGGGGATGATCTCGCCGTTGTCGCCGTGGGCCATTCCGTTGCGCCCGCATTGCAGGCTGCCGACGAGCTCCGCAGAAACGGCATTCATGCGGCGGTTGTAAATGCGCGATTCATCAAGCCGCTTGATGAAGGACTCATCGCTGATTTGGCTGCGAGAACCGGCCGGATTCTGACGGTTGAGGAAAACGTGGCTGCGGGAGGGTTCGGGGCCGGGGTGATGGAAGTTATCGCCGGATTGAACATGCTGAACGTTCTCGTGCATCGTATCGCCGTCCCCGATATTTTTGTTGAACACGGCTCTCAGAAAACGCTTCGTGCAAGCTATGGATTGGATGAAAGCGGGATTTATCAGGCCGCGATGAAGCTCATCGACGAAAGCGCAAAAGTCAAACATTAGCCTCAAGCATTCATGACAGGCACGAACTATGTGATCCAAACCGGGCTGATTAGCCCTTCTGATCCAGTAATACCGCCAATATGGTTGCGCTATGAATCCCAGGACGCGTCTCGATAAACTGCTCGTTGAGCGCGGACTCGTGCAGAGCCGTGAACGCGCTCAGGCGCTCATCCTTGAAGGCAAGGTGTTTGTCAACGGGATGCCGCATGCGAAGGCCGGCGCAGTCGTAGCGCATGACGCGGGGATTGAAGTCAAAGGTGACGATTTGAAATATGTCAGCCGCGGCGGACTGAAGCTGGAGGGGGCACTGGATTCATTCTCGATAGATGTCCGCGGTAAGATTGCGATGGACATCGGGGCCTCAACCGGTGGGTTCACCGACTGTATGTTGCAGCGCGGGTTGGCGAAGTCGTACTGCATCGATGTCGGGTATGGTCAGCTCGCATGGAAGCTCCGGCAGGATCCGCGTGTCATACCGCTGGAGCGCACAAATATCCGCCATTTAGACCGCTCGTCAATCGCCGATACTATGGATATCGCCGTTATTGACGTCTCTTTTATTTCGCTTGAAAAGGTCGTTCACAGGGTGCTGGAGTTTATTAAGCCGGATGGAGAACTCATCGCACTTATCAAACCGCAGTTTGAAGTAGGCAAAGGAGAGGTCGGGAAGGGCGGAATCGTCAGAGATGAGGAGAAACGCCTCGCTGCAGTTGAGCGCATCCGTCTCGCGATTGAATCGCTCGACCTTCAAACGGTCGGCATCATGCAGTCTCCTATCCTCGGACAGAAGGGCAATGTTGAATATTTGTATTATGGAGTTATGCGCCAATAACGAGCAGGTTGTTTCCCTGGAGGCATTATGACAGAAATTATTCGGAGCATGCCTGGGCCGCTTTTCCTTGTCTTATATGTCGCCGTTGCAGCTGGTTGCATCATCGCAGCACGCTCAGTTCTGGCAAATGATGGTACCCGCGACCTGCGCATGCCGGACCCGTCCCGGTTCGGTCCCTATGCTGTCGCGTATCTGCGCGGAGGCATTCCCGCAGTGATTCAGGCGGCACTCTTTGCTCTCCATCACTACGACTGTCTGATTGTGAATGAGGAGCGGAAATTCTTCGGCAGGGCGTTGTCACTATCGATCAACACTAGTGCGACCGCAGCGTTAAGCGAGCTTGAACAAGCGGTTCTGCGGAGCATTCCCGATAACAACGGCAGGGTTGATATTGTTCAGGACAAAGAACTGGTCGCGCGCATCCAGCCGCTCATGGCACCCATCATTGCCGAAATGCAGCAGTGTCGTCTCGTCCGCTCGCTTGAGGAACGCTCACGGGCAAAGCGTATCGCCCTGGGGTTCCTCACGTTCATGACCGGCTTCGGCGCGGTTAAACTTGCCATGGGGCTGCATTACCAGAGGCCGGTAGTATTTATCGTGATTCTGCTTCTGCTTTCGATCCTTGCATTTCTTCTCTTCGTGAGACCGATGCGGCTCCAGACCGAGCTTGGCATCAGCTATCTGAAATCACTCTCCGAGCGTCTTTCGTGGATGAAGAAAAGTGGGCGGGATACCTCACTGCATCCCGCTTACGGTTTTGCCGTCTTCGGCGCGGCCGTGCTCGGGAATTCAGTCTTTGACCAGTACCTGAACCAGAACGACTCGACTTCGTCGTCCGGCTGTAGCGGTGGGTGCGGTGGAGGAGGCGGAGGCTGTGGCGGATGCGGCGGTGGAGGAGGCGACTGAGTGAAGACCTTTCGCAAGCTCCTAGCTCCCGAAAGCAAGCTGCGGAGCCGTTCCCTTCCTTTTGTACTTCAGTGGCACATTACCCATCGTTGCAACAGCCGGTGCTCACACTGCTATCAGGATACGTTTGAGGGGCCGGATGTGCCGGTCGAGATTCTGATGGATATTCCTCGCCGCTACAAGGCATTTCTGGACAAGCGGCAGGCGCAGAACCCCGACAGAGCAGTCTCCGGACATTTGACGATTACCGGTGGCGAGCCTTTCCTGTATCGTAACATCGGGGCATTGATTGAAGGCATCAAAAGCGAACATCCTGAAATATCACTCGCTTTTCTCACGAACGGCAGCATGATTGACGAGGCATTGGCGCGCCGGATAGCCGGGTTCAGGCCGGAATTCGTCCAGTTAAGCCTGGAGGGCGGTGAAGCTATACATGACGCCATCCGCGGGGCCGGGGACTTCCGGCGTGTCAAGCTGGCACTCAGCACGCTGCGAGGGGTTTCGATCCGTACTTTGGTTTCGTTTACCGCCCACCGCCGCAACTTCAGGGAATTCGATGAGGTTGTGCATCTGGCTCGCACCGGCGGAGCTGCACGCGTCTGGGCGGACCGGTGGCTGCCGAACCATTCAGTTCCTCAGGGTCGGTGCGAGGGGCTATCACCTCCTGAAACAGCTGAGTTTTTTGAAATTATGTCGGCAGTACGGAAAAAGGCGAGACGGTACGTCTTTTCTCGAACCGAAGTTGCCATGCATCGGGCGCTCCAGTTCCTCGTGGCTGGCGGGCGGCCGTATTCATGCCAGGCAGGAAGAAATCTGCTTGCAGTTATGCCGGACGGCGATGTCTATCCCTGCAGGCGGCTGCCTATCAAAGTGGGCAACGTCTTTGAACAATCGCTCGAAACCATCTATTTCGGGAGCCATCTGTTGAAGGCATTGCGGGATGAAAGATCCGTTCCGCAGGAATGTCGGAGCTGTTTTTATGCAGAGCTCTGCCGGGGCGGCCTGAAATGTCTTGCGTATGCGATGACCGGCGATCCCTTCAGGAAGGACCCCGGCTGTTGGCTCCTGTAAGTGAATAGCTGTGAGCTTTCAACGTGTTAGCTGTCCGATTTCTGTATATTTTCCCCGCGTTGCGCTATAATAAGCCTCTATTATTTCTGAGGAGCAGGTATGGAACTCATTCCCGAAGGCATCAAAAAATCGACGTGGCGCAAGGTTCTCGACTACATAGCAATGAGTGACGAGCTGCCGCCGTACTTGCTTATGGACGGCGACGTCATCCGCGATAAGATAGGGCAGATCGGCAAGACAATCAGGAATGCAAAGGTCTTTTATGCGGTGAAGGCCAATCCCGATATCGAGATCTGCCGTTTCATCGCCGGCCTCGGCACCGGATTCGAGATCGCTTCGGAGGGTGAACTGCGCATTCTGGAACAGATAGGCGTTGCTCCGGAGCGCATCATTACCAGCAATCCGATCAAGACCTTCAGATTTCTGGAGGAAGCGACGGCGTACGGCGTCAATTATTTCGCCTATGATTCAAAAGCCGAGGTTGACAAGATGGCCCGCTACGCGCCTGGGGCAAATGTGTATGTCCGCCTCACCGTGCCGAACGAAGGCAGCGAATGGCCGCTCAGCAAGAAGTTCGGTGTGGAAATCGAAGAGGCCTCCCAACTCTTGATCTATGCCCGCGAAAAGGGCTTGAACCCGGTCGGCATCACCTTTCATGTCGGTTCGCAGTGCAATAATCCCTACAACTGGCAATCGGCGGTCGATAAGTCCAGAGAGCTTTGGGAAACGGCGGCGGCGGAAGGTATTCAGCTTCGCATGCTCGATATCGGGGGCGGCTACCCGATTCGCTACACCAAGAACGTTGCCGAAATTGGTGCCATTGAAAAGAAGATAGACAAAGCGCTGCGTCAGCGCTTTCCTGAAGAAGTGGAGATATATATTGAGCCTGGTCGTGCTGTTGTCGGTGATTCCGGCGTCTTCGTCGGTACGGTTATCGGCAAGGCGAAGCGGGGAGACGAGGATTGGCTCTACATCGATGTCGGCGTCTTCAACGGCCTCATGGAAAGTGTCGGCGGCATCAAATACAACTATATTGTCGGCAGTCGCGGGGAGGCAAAGACCTGGACCGTCTGCGGCCCGAGTTGCGACAGCATGGACGTTATCGACAAAGAAGCCGAGATCCCGGAGCCGGAAGTGGGAAATCGTATCCTGATCCCGTCAGCCGGGGCGTATACAATTTCGTATGCATCGGAATTCAACGGATTTTCGATCCCGAAAACCATATTGATTTGAGAAGTCGGAAATAATGAGGACGCGAGACCTAGGAGGACGCCATGATCAGATTCTTTGAGAAAGACCCGTATGCTCCTATCCAGTATGTGTACGAGGTGAGCAATATTCTTCACAAGAGCAAGAGCCTGTTTCAGGAGGTCATGGTTATCGAAAACCCGCACTTCGGCAAGATACTCGTCCTCGACGGCGTCGTCCAGATTACTGAGCGCGATGAACTCTTCTATCATGAAATGCTGACGCATGTTGTTCTGCATGCCCATCCGAATCCGAAAAGGGTAATCGTCATCGGCGGCGGCGACGGCGGCATCGTGCGGGAGGTTCTTAAGCACAAGTGTGTTGAAAAGGTCTTTTTTATCGAGATTGATGAAGAGGTCATTAATGTCTCGCGGAAATACTTTCCCGGCGTCGCGTGCGGAGTGGACGATCCGCGTGTGGAGATTAAATGCATGGACGGAGCTGAATTCGTCAAATCACGCAAGGGCGACATCGACGCAATTCTCGTCGACTCGACCGATATCATCGGCTTCGCGAAGAGCCTATTTACGGTCGAATTTTTCAAAAGCTGCAAGGACTGTCTTACCGAAGACGGGCTTTTCGTGAGCCTCTCGGAGTCGCTCCATTTCCACAAGGAAATGGTGATCGAGGTGCAGGAGGAGATGAAGAAGATTTTCCCGGTCGTCGACCTTTATACCGCGCCTATTGCTACCTATGCGGGCAACTGGTGGACCTTCTCGGTCGGATCGAAGAAACTGAATCCGCGCGAAATGCGGCGCGAATATGCAGTTGAGACGATGTATTACAGCGATGAAATCCATAATCAATGCTTCCTGCCGCCGAAGATGTACCAGCGATTGATGAACAGGCAGCTTAAGTGGTAAGAGGACAAACAAAGGATTAAGAGACTCGAGATACGCGGTGAAGAATTGAAGAGGGGACGGCCCATCGCGGGCCGCCCCTCTTTGTGGTCAATGCAACAAAGTAGCCTTTTATGTCTCTGCACATACAGGCGGGCTGCAATGTCATTACTTCAATTTGTATTCTTTCAGTTCATAGTTGGTGCCTTTGATTATTTGCTTAACCTCAGGCGAATACCAATAGGTATGAGAGGCAATAACCGCCTGTTTTAGTTGAGTACGCCGCTCCGCGGTTATCTTATATGCCATGAATTCGCCGGCAGGAACTTTAATTTTTTCATATGCATCAACATTGAAAAGTATTCTATGAGTATATTTTGCGCCCGCATATCCACCTTCATAAAACTCAGTCCATGTTTTCCCAACAGTTAATGGGAATTTAAGTATCGGGCCTGGATAGCCCTTTACGTTCCCAACGGTTGTCAGATTCTTGTCCTTGAGATGTGGTTTTCCGTTCCATGTAAATGCGTAATTGCCGTTTTGTTCGCCAACATATTCAAGTCTGTTGTCTTTTACGTCTGACGCGTCAGCGCTTGGTTCCGTCTCCGTCGACCCGGTTTTTACAAAGATCCAATAATCGCCGGCTGAGTATGCTGGCTGCTCCGCTTGGTGCCCCTCTGCAAAGGCACCGAATGTCAATATCAATGCTGTTGCGGCTGTCGCGAAAATGACTAACGCTCCCATCGACCACCTTGTTTGCATTTTTCCCTCCTTAAGGGCTATTTAATATTTGCATTGTATCAGCTTTTGCGAATCAGAGCTACGATAATGATCGCTCTTTGAACTGCTGTCAATACAGGAGAGTTCAGACAAACAGGCAGCAAATATAACTTATTGAAAATATGATAAAAATAATTGTTTCTTGACATGTGTCCCATCAAGTTGCTAGACTGTTAGCACTCAGAGAAGGTGAGTGCTAATGACATTAAGAGACTACATAAGCGACCTGGATGAGCGGAGCAGGCAGGTTCTGTTTGCGGTTATAGAGAGCTATATTCATAAGCCTGAACCGGTTGGCTCGCGCTTTGTAACCAAGAAATACTCGATCGGATTTTCTCCTGCCACAATCAGAAATATAATGTCCGATCTCGAAGATCTTGGGCTGCTTGCCCAGCCGCATACATCGGCGGGGCGGATACCTACTGATAGAGGTTACCGTTGTTATGTCGATTCCTTGTTGAGGCCGACAGGCCAGCTCGAAAGCGATATTTATAGGGAACTTATGCGGGAATTCTCTTCAAGCGTCGAGGCAGTGAGGAATGACTTGGCACATATGTTTCATGAGGTGACCGACGCGCTGTCGAGGATGTCCAATTATGTCGGTGTCGTGCTGCCGCCGAAGCCCGAGCAGACGGTCTTCCAGCGCATAGACCTCATGAAATACCGCGACGGTCACGTTGTCGCTGTTCTCATGACGGATCAGGGGATGATGAGAAACAAGATGATTCAGGTCTCCCCGGAGCTTTCTCAGGATGACCTGACCCGCATTGCCGACTACCTGAATTCCGAATATCGCGGGAGGACCGTTGACGAGATTGCCGAGCACCTTGTTGCGCTTGTGCATGATGAGAAGGCGCTCTGGGACCGCTTGATAGCGCGGGCTATCGAGGTCTGTCAGCAGGCCCTGAATTTTAATAAGGACGACTTGTATATTTCCGGACTCTATGACGCCATGGATCTTCCGGATTTCGCGGATATCGGGAGGATACGGCAGCTTTCCAAGGCGATCAAGGACAAGCATGTCATCCTGAAATTGCTTGACGAATTTTCACGCCATGAGGGCGTGCAGGTGCTTATCGGCGGCGAGAGTCTTGTGTCCGACCTGAGCAATCTGAGCATTGTGGCCGCACCGTACCGCGAAGGAGAGCGTTCGCTGGGTGTTGTCGCCGTGATAGGACCGACGCGGATGGATTATTCCAAGGCTATTATCATGGTCGATTCCGTTGCACGATATGTTTCACGCGCACTTGAAGACCAGCGGTAATTCGGAACAGAGGAGATTTGAATGAAGGACAGGCATCATAAAGAAAAAGAATACCATGAGCAGAAGCACAAAGAGCCGGGAACGACAGTCGGTGTTGAGCAGGAAACTTCGGAGCAGGAAGCCGTTGATTCCGTCAAGGATATTGCCGCTGAACTCAAGGAGGCGCAGGATCGCTATATTCGTCTCTACGCGGATTTCGAGAATTATAAGAAGAAGACCATCAAAGACAAAGAAGAATTGATCAAATATGCTAATGAATCGCTCTTGTTTGAGCTGCTGACGGCCATCGACAATCTTGAAATGGCGCTGAAGCATGCGAAAGATCAGGCCGACGGAAATGCGGTCGATCCCCTGGTGACCGGCGTCGACAATACGCTTCGCGGACTGGGCAAGGTGCTCGAGAAATTCGGACTGACGCCGATTGAAGTGGCAGGACAGCCCTTCGACCCGACGTATCATCACGCGATGGCTCAGATCGAACGCGACGACATCGAAAGCGGCATGGTAGTTGAGGAGTTCAGGAAGGGATATCAGTTTAAAGATAAGGTGTTGAGGCCGTCAATGGTCTCGGTGTCCAAGAAATCGGCATAAATAAACGAAAAAGCGAAAAGCATAACAAGGAGGCTACGATGGCTAAAGCAGTAGGAATAGATCTTGGAACAACAAACTCGGTCGTATCAGTCGTGATGGGCGGCGAGACCGTTGTTATTCCCAATCAGGAAGGCAACCGGACAACCCCTTCGGTTGTTGCATTTACGGAGAAAGGTGAGCGACTTGTGGGGCAGGTTGCAAAGCGGCAGGCCATAACGAATCCGGAAAATACCATATTTTCGATTAAACGTCTTATGGGCCGGAAATTCAAGTCTCCCGAAGTCGATCATGCGAGGAAGCGCCTGCCATACCATATAGTCGAGGCGCCGAACGGCGATGCGCATGTCGAAATCCGCGGGAAGAAATATTCGCCGCCCGAAATTTCAGCCATGATTCTTCAAAAGCTGAAACAGGCTGCTGAAGACTATC
>Ga0187786_10000194_pt1 | contig 19601 bp, 15 predicted proteins | sample 0815_BV2_10_20_M_FD_132449 | JGI IMG/M metagenome (GOLD analysis project Ga0187786, IMG submission 132449) | Tropical peat soil microbial communities from peatlands in Department of Meta, Colombia - 0815_BV2_10_20_MG | ecosystem: Environmental > Terrestrial > Soil > Wetlands > Peat | place...
ATACCAGATTTTATCGAATTCCAGGAGCCGGTAAATGAATTATCCAGCGGTGTGACAGCCCCGATGCCTGTAATTGCTATCCGCTTCATTGTCAACTATTTTATCACATGAAGGTTTACAATGAAAAAGAAAATTATTTCTGAAAAAGCGTTTAAAATCATCCCTATCTCTTTGCTTTCAGCATTCTTGTATGTTAAGTTATATGAATGTCAAAGCTTTTCAGAAAAAAAAGAGAAGAACTCGGCCGGGATATTAGTGAAGTAGCTGCTGCTACCCGCATTAAGGAAACCTCTCTCGCTGCAATTGAAGAGGAAGACTACGACAAGCTTCCGATAGAAGTCTATGCACGCGGTTATATAAGGGAATATGCCAAGTATTTGGGGGTGCCTGCAGACGAGGGACTTGCATCGTACAAAGAATATATAGATAAGAAAATCGCTCGCAAAGAACCAAATGAGCCCCGTGTACATGAAACAGCTGCAACCCCGCCAGTTATCGATAAAATTGGGCGCAAGGAAAAGCCTGCTGACGTTGTTTGCCAGGAAGCCAAAGTCGAGCCTGCTCGTTCCAGGGATGTCGGTGACAAGACCACCAGCAAGTCCGGCCTGCTTTGGAAAGCCATTCTGCTGATCGTAGTGCTTGGGGCTGTTTCATATCAGTTTATCTCAACGCGAAATGCTGAAAAGGAACCGACGGTGGCCACGATGTTCAACCAACAGGCGCAGCCTGCACAGGAGACGCCTGTGCCGCCGCCCGATCAGACTGTGCCTCAACAGACTGTGAACAGCGGTGACGTTCGAACTACCGAGACACCACCGGAAAAGAAGAGGCATGAGCTTGTTATTTCGGCTAAGGAGCCTGCATGGGTGCAAGTAATCGCAGACGGTTCCGAAAAGAAAGAGGCCCTTATGAAGGCCGGTGAAAGCCTTAACTTTGTCGCCGACGAGAGCATAAGTTTGATTGTAGGGAATGCAGGCGGCGTGTCGCTGAACTTCGACGGACAGGTTTTACCTGCCGGAAAGGAAGGAGCGGTTCTCAGGCTGACTCTTCCTGTGAAGCCGAAGGCAGAAAGGCCGGCTGGCGAGTCTTCTGCTCATAAATCGTCAAAGAAGCCGGTGGCAAAGCCCTCAACAGAGACTGCTGACGGCGAAGAAGATGGAAACCCTCAGCCGGAGAAAATGTCCGAACAGTCTGCCCCATCAAGCAAGCCCTGATACGGCATGAAAGTAGGCTCCCTCAGCGACTATCTAAATCTCAAGACGGTTGCTTTTTTCTTGCTGCAGTTTGTCCTCGTCGTCGGTCTGCTCGGGTATAAAGCCTGGAATGATTCCAGTGTGGAATGCGTAAAATGCCATTCCGACAGCGACAAGATGAAACGGCTTGGATATCCCCAGTTCTATCTCACTCAAAGGATGGTCGAAACTGAGAGCAAACACCCCTATGTGCAGTGCCGGGATTGTCATCTCGGTAATGGCCGGGAGACCAATGCCGAGAACGCGCATAAAGGCATGCTTAAGCCCATGCTGGTCAGCGATGACGGCGACGTGCTGGACAGGAAAAGCGTATTCCCGAAGGCCCTGTTGCCTCGCGGACGGGATGCCATCAGGCAGCTTTTGCCTCAGGAAAAAGTGGGCGATTCATATTATCCGGTCGACCCTGTCAGGAATGTGTTGTGGCATGATCGTGATCGCATGAGTTTCAATTTTGATCCTGAAATAGCCCGGAAGACTTGCGGTAAAGCGAATTGCCACCCTGATCAGCTCAAACAGTTCAGCAGCACCATCATGGCTACTAATTTCAGGCAGCGCACTATGAGGACATGGCTGGAGCCATACGGCCCTCAGAATTGAGGTCCGTCCTTTGCGGACCTACCTCCGGCGGAGGTATTAAAGAGCGCGGGCTTCTCCTTCAAGAATACCGAGGATATTCAACGTGAGATTAACGTGCCCTTATCGAAAGAACAGGCAGTGGCAAAGCAGAAATACTGCAATATATGCCATGCGGGTTGTCTTGACTGCCATTATGATCCTGACCGGAAGAAGGGGCTGCACAATATGACCAGTAAACCATCCTCGGCAAGCTGCGACGGAAACGGCAGAGGCACAAGCATGTGCCACACAGGTGCCATGCAGAGCCGCAGGGGAGGTACATACATTGGAGGGTCGTATTCGCTTCCCGAAGGTATGACGCCCGACGTTCATTATAAGAAAGATATTCACTGCGCCGACTGTCATACAACAGGTGAAAAGGGTATGGGTGACATGCAGAGACGCGCCAACTGTCAGGACTGCCATCTGGAAATCGAAGATGCACATGCAAAGAGCATTCACAAGAATCTGGATTGTGCAGCATGCCACATCAACGAACTGAGAGGTTACCAGATCGTCATTTGGGGACCCGGCAAGGTATCCGGGAAAGATAACCCCTTCAAGAAATATTCGCTTTATTATGGCATTCAAGGTCCTCCCATTCTCATGAAGGACCAGAAGGGAAAGTGGATGGCCGTCAAGGTCTTCCCTCATAGCGTAGGAAACATCAAACAGGAAGTTCAACCGTCCGGCAAGGTCATGTTTCGCTGGCCAAAGGGTGAAACACGAGACCCGTATTACATTGTGGGGACAGTAAATGCTCCAGCGGATAACAGGCATCTTTTGTGGATAGAGATCCAGCAGGCTTCGCATCCGTTCGGCAAGGGCCGGTCGTGCGAGAGTTGCCACAAAGAAAGGCAGACGTCAACCTCACGATGGGAATATATGGACGATCAGGGCTCAGTGAATCCCTTTACAGGGGGATATCGCATATTAGCGGACAGCAGCGGCCTCAGGATAACAGACATGAAGAGCGACCAGCCGATAGTTGCTGCTTCCGGCTATAACCTAGCCGATTTTGCCTCATGGATCTACTTCAGGGATAGATGGCAGATGCCGGGTGATTTTTCTATCAAGGCTGATAAAAAGAAATATCGCAATTATCTTGACGTGTCCAGGAAACTTAACGGCCAACTCAGGCATCTTGATGAAGTTTTCAAGGTCAAGGACGCCAAAGAAAAAAAGAAATATACTGAAGCTAAAGGCGAGGCCCTGCACAGCGAAGGAGCACTGCAAATGCTGCAGGATTTTAGAAACAAATACCATGTCAAATAACTTTAAATAGCATCAATAAACATGCTGATAAATAATGAAACAGTCCTGAGATTTTTGAAAGATAAAGCGTCCAGCCCTATGAGTTTTCAGGAGCTTGCTTTCAAGTTGGGTCTTGACCCCCAGGGTAAGAGAGCCTTTAAAAAAATATTGCGCTCGCTTGCAGGCGATGGGAAGATTATCAGAACGCGCAGGGGGTTATATGGCATCTCCGAGGAGATGAGCCTTGTAACCGGATATTTCGAGTCTCATCGGGAAGGCTATGGTTTTGTAATACCCGATAGGCCTGGTGAACATGATGTTTTTATTCCGGCCAGAGCTGCATTCGGCGCTCTTGACAATGATCGGGTTATTGCAAGAGTTGAGAACATGCGTCGAAGGGAGGGCCGTATAATCAGGATTCTCGATCGGGCTCGCGTCAGAATCGCCGGCATATTGGAGCGGGGAAGGGCCGCATATTTCGTAAGGCCGAAGAACAGAAAGATCCATTTTGATCTCTATATTGCTCCGTCAGAAATTGGTAAGGCTGAAGATGGCGACAGCGTAATAGCTGAAATTACGAATTATCCCTCCGACAAACGGCCTCCTGCCGGGAAAATAGTCAAGGTTTTGCAGAAACCCAAATCAGCGCTGGAGGACATAGAGACTATTGTTGAGGAGTTCGCCCTGCCGGGAAGGTTTTCCCATGCTGTTATAGAAGAGGCGCAGAAGCTGTACCAGGAGATGCCCGATGAGCAGGGCCGCCTGAAGAGAAAAGACCTTCGTATGCTAAACACAGTTACTATCGACGGCGAGCATGCGAAAGACTTTGATGATGCGATATCCATAGCAAAGACTGACGAAGGCTTCCGCCTGTGGGTCCATATAGCGGATGTCGGCCATTATGTCAGGTGGGATACACTCCTTGACAAGGAAGCCCGGAAGAGGGGCACAAGTGTATATTTCACGGATCGTGTAATCCCCATGCTGCCTAAAGAACTGTCCGAGGATCTGTGCAGTCTGAAACCCAAGGTCGACCGCCTGGCTTTTACAGTCGAGATGCTTTTTGACTATACGGGTGAAAGGGTCGATCAGAAGTTCTATCCGAGTACCATTCACGGCAATGAACGAATGACGTATACATCGGTTAAACATATTCTCGTTGATCGCAAACCTGAAGTCATAGACAGGTATCGGGAGCTTGTTGCCGATTTTCAGATTATGGCGGAGTTGTGCAACATCCTTAAAGATCGCAGGCTTACGCGGGGCAGCCTGGACTTCGACTTGCCGGAACCCGAAGTCCTGCTGGACATTCAGGGTAATCCGGAGGATATTGTCCGGGCCGAGCGCAACTTCGCCCATATGATCATCGAGGAATTCATGATTGCAGCCAATGAAGCAGTTGCGCAATATATGGAAGGGCTTGACTGTCCGAACATCTACAGAATCCATGAAGAGCCGGACCCGATGAAACTGGAAGAGATGGTCGCCGTAATCGCCAGGATGGGTATCCTTAGCCATAAAAAAGGGCTGAAGCCGAAGGACTTTTCGGCAATTATCCAGAAAGCCAAGGGCAGCGATGTCGAAGATATAATAAATAATATGCTTCTGCGCAGCCTCAAACAGGCTAAGTACTCTACTATCAATGTGGGTCATTTCGGTCTGGCCTCGGATAGTTACTCACATTTTACTTCGCCTATACGCAGGTATCCCGATCTGGTTACGCACCGTATATTAAGGGAGCTGCTCTCGAAAAAGCGGCTGCCCGATAACAGAGTTAAAGAGCTTGAATCTGTCCTGCCCGACATAGCATTTCATTCCTCCAGGACCGAGCGGACAGCAGATGATGCGGAGCGTGCCGTGCTTAGCGCAATGCGCGCCTGGTTCATGAAGGAGAAGATAGGCGACACGTTCGAAGGAAAGGTCGTTTCAGTTACACCTTATGGGTTGAGGGTGCGGCTGGCGGACTTCTATGTGGACGGTTTCCTGCACGTTTCCTATATGTCTGATGATTTTTACGAATATGATGAGCGGCATATGAGTCTGAACGGGCTCAATCGCAAGAAGAGATTCAGCATCGGCAAATGCGTGACGGTGCGTATCGAGCACGTGGACATGGTAGAGCGCGAAGTCGTCTTCGGAATGCCCGCCTGAAGTCTCTCTACGGTCTGTAGTATAATTCTATGTTCAAATTCTCGGATTGAAAGGTCGTGGTAATGTCTGAACTTACCCCGTTGATGAAACAATATGTCGGCGTCAAGGAACAGTATCCGGATGCTATTGTCTTTTTCAGGCTTGGCGACTTTTACGAGATGTTCGGAGAGGATGCCAAGATCGCCTCGCGCGTACTGCAAATTGCGCTGACAAGCAGGGACAAGAGCAAGGAAGACCAGATGCCGATGTGCGGGATTCCTTACTTCTCAGCGGAATCATATATCTCAAAGCTGATAAAGGCCGGCCACAAAGTGGCCATTTGTGAGCAGGTTGAAGACCCGAAGCAGGCCAAGGGGATCGTGCAGCGCGAGGTCATCAAAGTGGTCACGCCCGGCACCCATCAGCCGGAAGATCCCAAGGGAAACGCCTATATCATGAGCATTTATCCCTATCAGGATATCAGCGGTATTGCGGTCGCCGATATCTCGACCGGAGAATTCACGGTCTACGAAACGGACAAGCCTGTCGAGGACGAGGCGAGTCGTTTTGAGCCGCAGGAGATTCTGTGCCCAGCGAGCCTGAAAGACAATATTTACTATAAAGAAGCCTTTCTCGGTCATTATGTCACTTATTATGATGACGCCTATTTCGACTACGCGGAATCCTACCGTAATCTTCTCAAGCAATTCAGGGTTGCATCTTTGGAAGGATACGGCTGCGACGGCATGCATGCAGGGGTTTCGGCGGCAGGCGGTCTTGTGAGCTATCTGGGAGATACCCAGGGCGCGCTGACCTTTAAAAAGATAACCGTTCCGGGCAAGGCGACCTATATGTTCCTGGATGCAACCACTAAGCGCAATCTTGAGCTGCTCCACAATATCAAGGATGGTTCAGTCGAAGGCTCATTGCTTTGGGTCCTCGATGAAACCCTGACACCAATGGGCGGCAGATTCATGAGAAACGCTGTCGCCTGCCCGTTGATCAAAGTCGCAGACATTGTGCTAAGACAACAGTCGGTCGAAGCCGTCATGGATGATTATGAGCTTTTCGAGGACCTGCGTTATACACTTCGCAAGGTCCAGGATATGGAAAGACTGTCTTCCCGCATTGTATCGAGGACTGCGGGGCCGCGTGATCTGATGGCGCTTAAAGGGTCTCTTGAACTGGTGCCTGCATTGAAGAAGTCGCTCGGCAAGAGCCAGTCGGACATTTTAGGCAGCCTCGGTGCCGGGATGTCCGGTTTCACGGAGCTTCAGGATATTATTGCATCGGGCATAATCGATGCCCCTCCTGCCAATGCAAAGGAGGGCGGCTTCATCCGGCGGGGCTACAATAAAGAGGTTGATGAGCTGCGCGATATTTCTACTTATGGCAAGGACTATATCGCCCACATGGAAGCCGACGAAAGACAGAAGACCGGCATTTCATCACTAAAGATCGGATTCAACAAAATCTTCGGCTATTATATTGAAATCACCAAGACGAATCTTCACCTTGTGCCGCCCGATTATATGCGTAAGCAGACTCTCGCAAATTGTGAACGATTCATTACTTATGATCTTAAAGAGTATGAGACGAAGGTGCTGGGAGCCGAAGACAGGCTGAAGGCGCTCGAATATCAGCTCTTCCAGGGGATTCTGGACAAGATTCAGCGCTACGCTGAAAAACTTTTTGAGACGTCCGAGTTGATAGCACTCATAGATTTTTACGCTGCGCTGGCCTCTGTCGCTAAAAAATATGACTATGTAAAGCCTGCTATGGCCGACAGTGACGTTATTGAGATTGTCGACGGCAGGCATCCGGTGATAGAGCGGCTAATAAGTGTCCAGGGGCTGTCGCTCATGGATGAAAAATTCATTCCTAATAATGCGTTGCTCGACGCATCTGAAAATAGGCTCCTCATCATAACCGGCCCGAACATGGCTGGAAAGTCTACTTATATGAGGCAAGTGGCATTGATAATACTCATGGCGCAGATAGGTTCTTTCGTACCGGCTGCATCGGCGCGTATAGGCATAGCGGATAGAATCTTCACCAGGATCGGCGCCTCAGACTTTATCGCTAAGGGCCAGAGCACATTCATGGTAGAGATGATCGAGACGGCCAATATCCTGAACAACGCGTCTGGTAAGAGCCTTATTCTGCTGGACGAAGTGGGGCGCGGTACGAGCACTTTCGACGGTATCAGCATTGCATGGGCTGTGGCAGAATACATAGTCGAAAAGGTTAAAGCGCGCACGCTGTTTGCCACGCATTATCATGAACTGACCGACCTGGTGGCCAACATGGACGGCATCAAGAACTATAACGTTGTTGTCAAGGAATGGGGCGACGAAGTCATCTTTCTGAGAAAAATCGAAAAAGGGCCGGCGGATAAAAGCTACGGTATACAGGTCGCCCGGTTGGCAGGGTTGCCTGAAGAGGTCATTGATAAATCCAAGATAGTGCTAGAAAAGCTCGAAAAGAAAGAGACAAATGCACTTATTCCACGGCTCGCGCAGATGGACCTTTTCTCGTCAGGCGACCCGGTTACTGTTGAGCTGATAAACCTTGACGTGAGTTCCCTGAAGCCGCAGGACGCACTGCGCAAGCTGAAAGAATTAAAGAAGAAGGCTGAGAAAAAGGCATGATAGTCGTTGGGCTCACAGGCTGCTACGGTTCCGGAAAAAGTACCGTGGCCGGTATGTTCCGGCAATTAGGAGCGCGGACTCTTGATGCAGACGAGATAGTGCAGCAGCTTCTGGGTGAACCCGCCGTAATTAAAGAGATAGAAGAGGCGTTCGGAAAAGATATCGTTCCTGAGGGGGTGGTTGACAGGAAGGGTCTTGCCGCGTGGGTTTTTAGCGACGCCCATGCCAGAATAACGCTCGAAGATATTCTTCATCCGATGGTCTTCCGGCGGATTCGCGAAGAGTCGGCCTTGTGCGCTAAGGAAGGTGACTGCATACTTATTGTTGAGGCAGCGGTCATATTCGAGAGGGGGCACCAGGGAAAATTCGATAAAATTATCACCGTATATTCATCTAAAGAAACGGCGTTGAAGAGGCTCGAAGCCAAGGGTGTTTCACCGGAGGATGCGGAAAAGAGACTTGCAACCCAGCTGCCTATTGAAATAAAGAAAAGAGGATCCGATTTCATTATCGACAATGATCAGGATCATGAACAAACCCGTGAGCAGGTTAGCGCAATATACCGAACACTGATATCTTTGGGGAGACAAGATGGAAATAATTAGAGGGTTGCCGGACAGCCTGTCATTTCGGGCGCCGGTTGTAACGGTAGGAAATTTTGACGGGGTGCACATCGGGCATCAAAAGATCCTCAGGGCGGTGGTGGCCAAAGCAGCAGAGTTTCGCGGGACGCCTGTAGCTATGACCTTCGATCCTCATCCCGTGAGAGTCCTTTCACCTGAACGCGGGCTGAAGCTGATAAACTCGTTCGACGAGAAGACGCGGCTTATCGCAAATGCAGGCATCAAGACGCTGATATGCGTTGAATTCAACCGCGCCTTCGCGCATACAGAAGCCGAGGAGTTTATACGGGATATAATAGTCCGGCGCCTGAAAGCCAAGTGGGTTGTTGTAGGACATAACTATACATTCGGGAGGGGGAAAAAAGGTGACGCATCGCTTTTGAGACGCCGTGGCAGAAAATATGGTTTTGGCGTTACAGTGGTGCGCTATGCCAAGGTTGCGGGCGGCATAGTCAGCAGCAGCCGTGTGCGGCAATCGGTATCAGCCGGAAAAGTCGGCGACACTGCGAAAATGCTCGGCAGGGCCTATTATATCGACGGAGTGGTCATAAAGGGTGCGGGCCGCGGTAATGCCCTTCTGAACACTCCAACCGCAAATCTCGATACCGACAATGAACTGCTGCCCAAGGAAGGTGTATACGCCGTCAGAGTATCCATCGGCGACCACATTTATGACGGCGTAGCCAACCTGGGCAGTAATCCTACATTCAAAGAAGGAAAGATGAGTTATGAAGTGCATATCTTCGACTTTTGCGAGAATTTGCTCGGAAAGCCATTGAGGCTGCATTTCATAGGCCGGATCAGGGACGAAAAGAAATTTGCGCGCATCGAAGATTTGTTTGATCAGATAAGAATGGACATCAATTCCGCGCGGCAGCTCCTAAACAAAAGAAAGACACGACTGTTTGTATGAATCATAATATCTTGAAGGGATCGACGTCTGCGACGACCCTGATTTTTTTGTCCGATTCCAGTCTGCCGAGCAATGTCTTTGCCATTTTATGGAGCTTTCTGCTGTCGCGCGATTTAAGCAGCACCTGGCAGCACCGTTCATAGGATTTTGATTTGGAAGGCACCTCGACAGGGCCAAGTATAGTGACGGCGGTATCTCTTATTTCCCGCACTGCGCGCCAGAGCTCGGCAGACATAGTTCCGCCCTGTTTGCCGAAGACTGTAAAAAGGATCATTCTTGCATATGGCGGATGGTCCAGATCTTTTCTCTGAGAAAGCTCCAGATCATAGAACTCTTCGAAGTCATAATGTTTAAGACATCTGAGCACTTTGCTTCCCGGCGCCCTGGTTTGTATGAATAAAGAACCGTCAGGCTTCACCATTTGCGAGACCTCGATGATCTCCTGGAACGTCTTTTCATAGGCCCTGAAATCCGGCTGCGCCATGATCAGATCGACGTTCATCAACACTGCAGAGGAATATTTCTCCTCCCGGCATTTCTTTCTTTTTACCAGCGAGGTGCCGACGACGATCGGGACGAAGTCCGAAAGATCCGGATTTGCCGAAACATCATCAGAATTCGAAAGCACTTCGGCCTTTTCCAATAGCAGCGACGGGCTTTTGAGCAGCTGAGAGACATCCTCCCGGACCTTTTCGGTACCGGCTGAAAAGGATTGGAGCGAGTTGCCGCCGCACTCGTCGCAATGCTCGGGATTGCGGCGCTCACCGCCGCAGTGATGGCATCTCAGCATTCCGGTGCTCTTATAAAAAGGCAGGGGTATCGAGCATTTCCTGCACGACGCGATGTGTCCGCAATCGGCGCAACGAATGAGCGAGTATCCCTTTCTTCCCACCAGAAACAGTACCTGTTGATGCATCATCAGCAAATTTCTTGCATGACTGACGATTTCGGGAGACAGCGACAACTCGCTCTGCTTGTTGGACTTAAAAGCTGCGATCCTGATGCGGGGCCGTTCTTCCTCGGTCTTCAGGGATACCCTGTTCAGTCTTGAGTATTTGCCTCTGCGGACATTAAAAACTGTTTCCAGCGAAGGGCATACTGAAGAAAGCAGGACGCATTTTTTTTCGATGAATCCGCGCATAACCGCAAGGTCGCGGGCATTATAATGCAGGCCTTCCTCTCCCTTGTACGATGGGCTGTGCTCCTCAAGCACCGCGATGAACGAGATCTGTTGCAGAGGCGCCAGTGCGGCCGAACGAGTGCCCAGCAGCACATCTGCCTTCCCGGAAAGTATATTTTTGATGGATTCGGCCCGCTCCTTTTTGGTCAACTGGCTATGCAAAATGCAAAGGCGTTCCCCAACTATGTTGTGCATGAACTCAGCCAGCCTGTCTATGTGCCATTTTTCAGGGACGACGATGAGATATCCGCGACTTTGCCCGGCGGTCTTCCGTATTATTTCCAGCAGAGTGGAATACTCACGTTCAATATCGGGAGCATGATAAAGCAATGCTGAATAGTCGGCTTTTCTTATCTTTGCAGCTACAACTTCCGTAATCGGACCTGGAGGCGTCGACTGCACGCCCGGCGGGTCCGGGCAGAGATGGGGTTCCTTCTTTCTGCCGGTCCTGCGCTTTATAGCGGTATACTCTGCAACAGCTTCATCAAAAAAGGAGCTCTTGAGGGCAAGTCCGACCGGCACCAGGTAATACTCGGCCATCCACATGAGAAAGTTAAGAAAGGACGGGCTTGCATACGGTTCATGTATGCTCGTTATCTCCCTGATCTCCTGTCCCTCGAAGCCGGGATTCTCCCTTATGTCCGCGATAATGCCGAAGCAGACCTGCCTTGCAAGGGGTGCTTTTACGATCCTCCCCTTCAGGTCAGCTGCGGGTGCACAGGTATCATCTGGAAGCTTGTAGGTGAGGGCAGCGAGTTTGAGCGGAAATATGACATCTGCGAACATACTTAAGCATAACTAATGCACAAAGTCTGATACAAGCAGGGGGCTTGAATCCTTTGAAAAGGCGCGGTTAATTGACAATGAATATCTAAACCGAGTAGACTTTTATTAGGGGAATAACGCTTCAAGGAGAAAAACTGATGTTTGAAAAATTCACAGAGAAGGGACGAAAGATAATCATATACGCGAAGGAAGAGGCCGAGAAGAGAAGCAATGACTACCTCGGCACCGAACACCTCCTTTTGGCAATATTACGCGAGGAGGACGGTGTGCCCATTACCATCCTTAAAAAGATGGGCTTATCCATAGAAGAAGTTCGCTATGAAGTAGAAAAAAGTCTGCCCGTAGGCAGTAGCCTTATGACATTTGGGGACATTCCCTTTACTCCGCGCGCAAAGAAGGTGCTCGAGCTTGCTATTGAGGAGGCGAGACTTCTAGGACATGCTTATATAGGCAGCGAACATCTTTTGCTTGGCTTGGTGAGGGAAGACGAGGGAATAGCCGGCAAGATACTCAGGAACCTGGGGGCCAATCTGCTCGGAGCAAGGCAGCTTACCATAAACCTGTCGATCAAGCCGCAGTTTCAAAGCACGCAGCAGAAGGAGAAACGGAAGACCACGACCCCGGCCCTTGACGAGTTTGGGCGCGATCTTACGCTGCTCGCCTCCGAAGATAAGCTTGATCCGGTCATCGGCAGGGAAGAAGAAATCGAGCGTGTAATCCAGGTCCTTGGCCGCAGGCTCAAGAACAATCCTGCAATTATCGGTGAACCCGGAGTCGGCAAGACGGCTATTGTTGAAGGCCTGGCGCAGCGTATTGTAATTGGTGAAGTGCCGGATATCCTTCTGGGCAAGCGAATTATATCGCTTGATCTTGGGGCCCTGATTGCGGGCACAAAATATCGCGGCCAGTTTGAAGAGCGGCTTAAGGCTGTGATGAGGGAAATCCTCCAGTCTGAGAACGTGATTCTGTTCATTGACGAATTTCATACGATTATCGGCGCGGGTGCTGCCGAAGGTTCTGTGGACGCCTCTAATATGCTGAAACCGGCCCTGGCCAGGGGAGAGCTTCAGTGCATAGGCGCAACTACGCCGGATGAATACCGCAAACATATCGAAAAGGATGGGGCTCTGGAAAGGCGGTTCCAGCCTATTTATGTGCAGGCTACCAGCAATGAGACAACGCTGGCAATATTGAAAGGCATCCGTCACAAATACGAGAGTCATCATAAGGTGAAGATTTCGGATGAGTCGATGTCTGCTGCCGTTAAATTTTCTGATAGGTATATCACGGACAGGTATCTTCCCGACAAGGCTATCGACGTTATTGACGAGACGAGTTCCCGCATCAAGCTGAAAAAATCGACTACGCCCCAAGAATTGAAGGACATGGAACACGAGCTTGTACAGCTGTCAAAAGAAAAAACGCTCTATGTCAGACTGCATGAAATCGACAAGGCGCAGAGATTGAGAACTCAGGAAGATAAGCTGAAGAAGGCTTACGAGATTCAGTACAAGAAATGGAAGGATTCGTTGATAGCCGAAGTCCCGGTTGTCGGCGAGGAGGATGTTGCCTATACGGTTTCAAAGATGACCGGCATCCCTCTATACAAGATGGAGGAGACGGAAACCGAAAAACTTCTGAAAATGGAAGATATCCTGCACCTGAGAATCATCGGCCAGGACGATGCCATAAAGGCTGTATCAAAGGCTATTCGCCGTTCAAGGGCAGGCCTCAAGAGCAAGAACCGGCCCATAGGCTCGTTCTTCTTCCTCGGACCCACAGGCGTCGGCAAAACGGAGCTGGCAAAGGCTTTAGCGGAATTCATGTTCAACGACCAGAGTGCTCTGGTGAAGATCGACATGTCTGAATACATGGAGAAGTTTACTGTATCCCGCCTGACCGGAGCGCCTCCAGGTTATGTAGGGTATGAAGAAGGCGGCCAGCTGACGGAGAAGATCAGGAAGAGGCCGTATTCCGTAATCCTCTTTGATGAGATCGAAAAGGCGCACCAGGAGGTCTTCAATATTCTGCTTCAAATCCTTGACGAAGGCGTCCTGACCGACAGTTACGGAAGGAAGGTCGACTTCAGAAACACGATCATCATCATGACGTCGAACCTCGGTGCGCGCATTATTGAGAAGGCTACCCCGCTCGGATTTTACCGCTCGACAGGCGAGAACATGTATGGCAAGATGAAGGATAATGTCCTGTCGGAACTTAAGAAGACATTCAACCCTGAATTTCTGAACAGGGTTGATGAAATAGTCGTGTTCCACACATTGGAAAAGATGCATCTGCTTTCGATCATCGATCTGCTTGTCGATGAGACAAACCGGAAACTTATAGAATACTCGCTGACGCTGAACGTTTCCCCCGAAGTCAAGGAATGGCTGTTGAACAAATATTATCAGCCTGTTTATGGGGCGAGACCTATGAGAAGGGCGATCTACAAAGAGATCGAAGACCCTCTGTCAGAGGAGTTGCTGAGAGGCCGCTTCAAAGACACGGCGGTCGTCAATGTGGAGCTAAAGGATGGCGCCGTACAATTTGCTGAGGCGTCGGACTCGGTGCTGGCTTCCATAAACTGAGTGCATTAACGTAAAATAGATCCATTCAGAGGGGCGTTTCCTTCGGGATTCGCCCCTTTTCACGAGATGAAAAATAAAGGGACCATACTGCTTGCAGTTCTGATTTCCTGCGCTCTTTTGTTCGCATTTCTGTTCAGCGGCAAGGATGAAACGCCTGCGCCCCGAAAGGCTGCTGTCGGCTATCCTGCCCCGGATTTTACGCTGACTGACATTGCCGGCAAGATGTGGCGTCTTTCCGACATGAAGGGAAAGGTCGTCCTGGTCAATTTCTGGGCGACATGGTGCGATTCATGCAAAGAGGAGAACCCTGCATTGCAGAGATTCATCAACTCCGAGAGACAGAACGGCAACCTGGTTGTATTGACGATCCTTTTCAATGACTCGCCGCTGAATGCCGCGGATTATCTGAAAAACAACAACTTCTCTTTCAATGTCCTTATAGATGACCGGAAAACCTCGATGGAATACGGAATAACTGGTGTGCCGGAGACCTTTGTGATTGCTAAAACAGGGGAGCTCAAGAACAAGTTTGTCGGTCCGGTTAATTGGGATGATCCGGATATTAAGACCGCAATCGACAAACTGACAGCCGGGAAATAAAAGGCCCGCCGAATGGGAAAGATCAGGACTCCCGAAAAAACACTGTTGTTTGTTGGCGCGCTCTATGCAGATAATGGATGCTATCAGAAGGCCTACAACCTTCTTATGCAATCATTCGGAGAGGTGGCTATGGAGACAGCGCCATTCAGATGGGATTATTCTGATCATTATACGCAGGAGATGGGCAACTTGCTTTATCGCAGGTTTATTTTTTTTAAAAAACTGTTAGAGCCCGGCATGCTTGCTGAAACCAAGATGGCTACGAATGACATCGAGCGTTCGATGTCTGTCGAAGGCAGGCGACGTGTAAATCTGGACCCGGGCTATCTAACACTCGCGAAGATAGTACTCGCAACGACTAAAGATTATTCGCATCGTATATACCTGAGAGGCGGAATACACGCTGAAGTTACGCTCATTTATTCGAAGGAAGCAGGGGAATACCTGCCGAACATCAATACCTATAATGATTACAAGGATGAACGACACAGGAAAATATTCATACTGGGACGCGAACTTTTCGGGATGATGAACAGAGCAGTTTAGGCTTTGCATTCGACAGATCAGGCTTTTGCAATACCCTCGCCCGCTTGGATCTGCTGCTGCCAGGTCGAGTTGATTTTGGCTGTTGGTATACATTAATCTATAAGGCATTATTTTTTGGAGAGGTGACCGAGAGGCCGAAGGTGCACGACTGGAAATCGTGTGTGGGGCTAACACCTCACCGAGGGTTCGACTCCCTCCCTCTCCGCCATGGAATGGATTTTCCGTAGTCAGGGGCCGGCCCTGCGCAGCAGGCCGATGTGAACCCCGTCAGGTCCGGAAGGAAGCAGCGGTAAGCATTTTGTCTGGGTGCCGCAGCAAGCCGGTTCCATAACCGATTCTTGTTGATCGGTGCCGGCCCCTGAGTATGGAAAATCCGCATATTAAGTCATTGCAAGGGTGAATCTTCTATGTCCTATCTGGTGCTTGCAAGAAAATGGAGACCCAAGACATTCGACGAGCTTACGGGTCAGGAGCCCATTGCCGGCATTCTTAAGAATGCAATTATAAACGATAAGGTTGCTCATGCCTATATATTCTCAGGACCGAGAGGCGTCGGCAAGACCTCAACAGCCCGAATACTGGCAAAGGCGCTGAATTGCGCTCAGGGGCCAACGGCTGATCCCTGCGGTACGTGCACATCGTGTCAGGCAATATCCGAGGGCTCCTCTATGGATGTTACAGAAATAGACGGCGCGTCGAATACCGGCGTAGACAATATTCGCGATCTCCGCGAGAGGGTTCGCTATGCTTCCTATGGAGGGGCGTTCAAAGTCTATATAATAGACGAATCTCACATGCTTTCGACGGCAGCTTTTAACGCCCTCCTGAAGACGCTGGAGGAGCCGCCGGCACATGTTATTTTCGTGCTGGCTACAACGGAACCGAAAAAAATTCCGGCTACTGTGCTCTCCCGCTGCCAGCATTTGCCGTTCAGACGTATCACAACCCAGAAGATAAAGGAACGACTTAGATACATCGCGGACAGCGAAGCGATAAAGATTGACGACTCTGCGCTCGAAATGCTCGCACGTGCGGCCGACGGCAGCATGAGGGACTCGCTTACCATCCTGGACCAGATAGCCTCATTTTCAGAGGACATATCGGCTGAAGACGTCAAGGACCTGCTGGGATTTTCTGATATGCAGACGCTTGCCAGTCTTGCAGAAGCAGTGATCGAAGGCAAACGAAAAGACATCGTTGATATCTTAGCCGGCCTGGCCGAGTCCGGTACCGACCTGAAGACGTTCGTTAAGGATTTTCTGCAGTTCATGCGCGATCTCCTGATCGCCAGAATTGTAGGCGACACAGCAGGCATAATGGACCTGAGCGAAGAGGAGGCCGGTGCCATCAAGTCTATTGCATCAAAAACCAATGAGGAACACCTTGCGCTGCTGCTGACGGAGCTGATCAGGGCAGAGCCGTCGATACGTTCTGCGATCTTTCCGCGCATCAATCTAGAGATTGCGCTGTTGCGGCTCAGTCTGATGAGCCGCTTTTCGACTATAGATGAAGCGATAAGGGCTCTCGGAGGGAGCGCCTCGCGAGCTGCAACGGCTGACGCATCACATAATGCAAGCGGCCATACTATGGTTAGAAAGGGCGTTGAAGGGGCTTTGAGGGGCGGACCAAAAAAAGAAACGAAACGTGTTGCGCCAAGCCCGGACAAGATTCCTGATCAGGCGAGCCCTTCTGAGGAAAAAAGCAGCCCGGTCAAGGTGGCCGACGCAGATGTTTGGGAAACCGTCCTTGCGCGACTGGAGGCATCGCATGCTCCTTTAGTGTGCAAGCTGAGGGAAGGCGAGGCTACGGTTTCAAAAGGCGGCGTCAATATCCTGTTCAACGGCGGCGTTGGAGTTCTGGCTGAATCGGTTCGGGAAAATGTGAAGCTGATTCAGGATGCTATCAAGGAAGTATCGGGGAAATCGCTGCTAGTCAATGTCGAGACAAGGGAAGTGAAATCCGCCAGCAGATCCGATCTGAAAGAGGCTGCGCTGAAAAACCCGATCGTTCGAGAGGCCCTCGAATTGTTCGATGGAAGAATCGCCGAAATCTCGCAAACCAAAGATAGTTAGAGGGAGGAGCAAATGTCGAAAAAGATGCTTGGTGATATGATGCGGCAGGCCCAGAAGCTTCAGACAGAAATGCAGAAGATGCAGGAAGAGGCCAAGAAAAAAACGGTAGAAGCGTCAGCTGGCGGCGGTATGGTCACGGTTGTGGCAAGCGGTGCCGGTGAACTCGTTTCCATAAAGATAGAAAAAGATGTGGTGAATCCCGATGATGTCGAGATGCTCCAGGACCTTATCTTGGCGGCAACTAATGAGGCATTGAGACTCGCCCAACAGATGGTGAATGAAGAGATGTCCAAACTTACTATGGGACTCAATATTCCGGGGCTCGGCGGTTTGGGCAATATGCTCGGGAGGTAGAAGGGGCCTGGGCCTCAGATATGACTCAAGGGATTATTGACAATCTTGTGAATCAGCTGACGAAACTGCCCGGCATAGGCAGGAAAACTGCACAGAGACTCGCTTTTTTCATTCTAAACATGCCTGCTGAGGAGGCTAGGGCTATGGCGACCGCCATAACCGATGTCAAGGACAAGGCGCTGTTCTGCTCTGCATGCTTCAATATTACCGATACCGACCCCTGTGAAATCTGCAGTTCGCCCGGGCGCGACAAAAGCAAGGTATGCGTGGTAGAAGAGCCCAGCAATATATTGGCTATAGAGCGTTCCAGAGGTTTCAACGGTACCTATCACGTGCTGCTAGGGGCGCTTTCCCCAATTGACGGAATCACTCCGGACCGTCTGAAGATCAATGAGCTGGTAGAAAGGGTCATGCGCGGAGGCATCCAGGAAGTGATAATAGCAACTAATCCCAACACCAAAGGAGAGGTAACGGCACGTTATCTTACGGAGGTGCTTAAGCCCCTGGGCATCGGAATTTCGCGCATAGCTTACGGATTACCTATAGGCAGCGATATTGAATTTGCCGATGAAGTGACGCTCTCCAAGGCGCTCGAAGGCCGCAGAGAAATCTGACCCGCCCATTTCTGTATTCAGCAACTTCCGACCGAGAAAAATTTGCCGGGCCCTTGCCGGACTGGGAAAATATTGAGGATGCCGTTGCCGGATTGCCTGCACGAAATTCGGCCGGTATCTGCTAACTGATTGGACTAATGCAATATTCAGTGGTGCCCTGGGCTGGTACGGTGATTGCAATGCTATCCGCCAGGAGGATGTGCATATGTCGATTATATTGAAGAATTCATTATTGTTCCAGGGCGTGGCCGACGAGGAATTGTCGGAGGTGACAAAGAAGGTAAGGATCAAATCATTCCGTAAAAACGAGACGATCTTGCATGAAGATGAAGCCAATAGCCATATGTATATCATCATCAGCGGCATGGTCAAGGTAATTCAGATCACGGAGGACGGACGGGAAGTAGTGATCGCAATCCATAAAACGGGCGATTCCTTTGGAGAGATCTCAATGATTGACGGCATTGCGGCATATGCAACCGTAATTGCCATGGGAGATACCACGGTAGGCCTGATGCACAAAGAGGATTTTCTCAATATGCTGCGGCTCAATCCTAAGGTATTTGAAAATGTGCTAAAGATAGTTTGCGCAAAATTTCGCCAGACACTTTATCCGGTGAAAATATCCAATGTCAAAAGCTCACTGGGGAAGGTCAAAACCCTGCTCGACTGGATTGCAAGCGATCACGGCAGAACCAATTCGGACGGTGTCAGCATCGATTTTCGCCTGACACATCAGATTATAGCCAACATGACAGGGCTTTCGCGTGAAACCGTTACTCGCGGGATGGATAAGCTTAAGAGCGACCATCAGATAGTGTTGGATGGTAACAGAATCTGTCTCACGCGCGTGTAGCAGTTAACCGCTACCTAGCGGTATGGAGTTTTGTATGTTTGTAAAAAAAGGGTTTCAGGACCTTTAGCCCTGCTGCTGATATAATAGGTTTGACTAGCCAGGTCAAACGGGATTTGCTGCCGAGGCATCTCCTGCAGTACGGATGGACTAGTTTCATCTGCCTGAAGCCCTTTACAATCTCTCCAACCGCGTCGGATGAAAGGATTTCCTCGAGCGAAGAGCTGCTGATATTGCCGATCTTCGTGTTGCCGTCATAATCTATGCAGCAAAGTATGACATCGCCGTTATAAAGCACCGCAAAATGGTCCTGCATCCCAAAGCAGCAGCCCGCCCAAGCATCGTGAACGCTTGAGTCGTCGAAGGCATGGCCCCAATCTGCCAGCACATAGGTCTCAAAAAAGACTTTAGGATATATTTCGACGACATTCCATTTGTACGAGACGAGCTTATCGATTCTGGCAAGTGCGGACTCCCTTTCCCTGCCGCTGAATCCGAGCATATCATAAAGGCGGCCTGCCCAGTAGCCGAATGTATCCCGAAGCTCCTTTGTCGAAGACATGACCCTG
>Ga0187786_10000195_pt1 | contig 19586 bp, 19 predicted proteins | sample 0815_BV2_10_20_M_FD_132449 | JGI IMG/M metagenome (GOLD analysis project Ga0187786, IMG submission 132449) | Tropical peat soil microbial communities from peatlands in Department of Meta, Colombia - 0815_BV2_10_20_MG | ecosystem: Environmental > Terrestrial > Soil > Wetlands > Peat | place...
ATGAATCCCGGCAAAAAGAGGGGCGAAGTGCACCTATTCGCTAAGATATGAAAGGAGGGCGGTGTGGGAATCCTAAAAATGTTCGGCGTTGAAAAAGAAGAACGAGCCGTTTTCAGAGTGCCGAGAGAAGTCGTAGCATTTCGCAACCGGATAGAAGCTGAGATCAAGGAGAATTATCCAAGCATAGTTTCCTACAAAGAAATCGTGCGGGAAGCGCACGTCATACTGAAAGCGCTGGACAGTCATTTGCTGAACGAAAGCCATGCGAAGGAACTGGCAATAATTCATGATAACCTGACGAGTCTGATAGAACAGCTGTCAGTCAAAATCAAAAAAAATTTCCACGGTCGAGACTAAGCAGGAACATGCCGAGTATCATCTCATAGATTTTCTTCTCAAACGGACGCCGGTATGATATACTATGTCGGGTTGCGAGCAACCGCGGCGTAGTGCGGCTGTTCATCCCGGCGAGGAGAAACTCTTTCTCATGGTAGAACCTGCATTCATCTCCAGCAGCTACCGCCTCAGCATATACGCCATCCCCCACCTCGTTGTTGCGGCGTGCGTTTTCGGTCTGGGCATCTTCGTAATGGTCCGCGAACGGCCTTCGCGGGTCGGCTACATTTATCCCCTTACGCGCCTCACACTGGGCATGTACATGCTTTCGTCGGGCATGACGTATATGGCCGTCGATCCGGGGGCCTCTGCGCCCTGGATCCGCGCAGCAAGCATCAGCACGTCGTTCATCCCCTGGGCGGAACTACTCCTCGCAACATCAATTCTCGGCGTCACAATAAAGTACCGGCGGGCCATTCATGCCGCGTTTGGCGCCGGGCTCATATTCGCCGTCAGCATCATCGGCACACAACTCTTCCAGAGCAGCATTCCCCGCGCATTCGCTTGGGGATACTTCGCGTGGTTCAAGCCGCTTGCTCTTATTTTTATCGTCTATTTCGTCGTTACGTGTATCTTTATTCTGAAGCTCTACCTGCGGGCATACCGGGATGCTGAAGATGAACGCACCAAGAACAGGCTCCTGGCGATTCTTGTGTCCGTCATCTGCGGTTTTACGGCCAGCTTCGACTTTCTCCCCGGGTTCGGCGTAAATGTCTACCCCATCGGTTTCATTCCCATCGCCTGTTACACCACCGGCATGGCATATGTAATTGTCCGGTACCATCTTGTGGATATCACGCCCGAGCTCGCGACCAACCAGATTCTTGAAACCATGCAGAGCGCGGTCATCGTTGTGGACCAGAACGGGGACATCAGGGTAGCCAACCGCGCTGCACAGGACATGCTTGGATATCCTCATAGCACGATACGGGGAAGCCGCCTGTCATCGCTGCTGAACATTCATGCTGCAACAGACTTCAGTAAGGAGAACATTAAAAATACCTGCACCGAAGAAATGGTCTGGCCAGGCGGGGACGGACGCCAAATCCAGGTACGCGTCACCGCGTCGCCGCTTTTTGAACAGAAGCACGGATACCGCCTGGGAACAGTCTACGTCGCACACGACATTACTGCACGGAAAGAAATGGAATGGAAAATCTCGGCGATCGCGGCCGAGTGGACACAAACGTTCGACGCCATAACCGACTGCATCATGATTCTCGATCCCGAGCAGCGGATCGTTCGTTGCAACAAGGCCACGCGGGATTTGCTGGGCATCCCCTACCAGCAAATTCTCGGACGCCGCTGCTGGGAGCTCATACACTACTCCCACGGCCCCGCCGATGGATGCCCGACGCTTCGCATGCTGAAATCGGGAAAACGGGAAACAATGATTCTTACTATGCAGGACCGTACCAATCTGGTCACTGCCGAACCAGTCCTCGATGAGCGGGGAGGCGTTCGCCAGATCATTCACACGATCAGCAACATCACGGAACAGACAAAACTGGAGGCGAAGCTGAGAGAAGCCAAAACGCTCGAGGCCGTAGGCCGGCTCGCGAGCGGGGTGGCCCATGAGGTCCGCAACCCTTTGAATGCAATTCTTTCGATCAGCGAAGCGCTGTTCAGCGAGCCTGAAATCAAGGGAAACGATGAATATGCCCCGTATATCCAGCATATACGCTCGCAGGTCAAAAGGCTCTCGGACCTCATGAAGGATCTGCTTGAGTTGGGAAGACCCGTTTCTCAAGCCAACCTGGTCACGGTACCCCTCCAAAACGTCTGCCAGGATGCCTTGCATTTATGGAAAGCGACGGAGACCGCAAAGGAACATCCGATTTGCGTTTCGTACGAGTTTCAATCCGGAGGGCCGCTCGTTCTCGCTGACAGTACGCGTCTGCAGCAGGCACTGATCAACCTCCTCGACAACGCAGCTCAGAACAGTCCGTCCGGCAGCAAAATCGATATGAAGATCGAGAAGCAGGACGGCCATTCTGTGGTCATCAAAGTCAGGGACTGCGGGAGCGGCATCCCGCCTGAAAAGATCGCTCTGATTTTTAATCCATTTTTTACGACAAGGAAGGGTGGTACGGGACTGGGCCTGAGCATCGTCAAGCACAACCTGGAAAATATGGGCGGCGTCATTTCGATAAAAAATAACGAAGATCAGCCTGGCTGCACGGCCGAAGTGAAGCTGCCGATTGAAAAAGAATCAACTGCCTGAAGTGCTGCCTTGATCAGGACTGTTTCACTGATCCCTTTTATCTGCTCCCGAGGCGAAAACCATCGCGTAGGTCCAGGTTAGAGACTGAAATACCTCGTTTTCGCTTTTCCAACCGTCACCGCAGTTCTCAACATGGTATCCACAAATTGTTTTGCTTTTTCCACAGCCTTTTCCACAGGCAATCCCTGGGCTATGAACACGGCGATCGCGGAGGAAAGCAGGCATCCCGTGCCGTGGAATTCTCCTTTTCTCCGGTTTGTGGAAAAGCTGAGAACGGTTTTTCCGCCGTACAGGGTGTCCATTGCCGGACCGGTACGATGGCCGCCCTTGATGAGGACGTAGCCCGGCCCCAGATCAAGTAAGCGCCCGGCTGCATAATCCATATCCTGTCCCGATCGAATCGGCATGGACGTCAGCACCTCGGCCTCGTGGATGTTCGGCGTTACAATACGGGCCAGGGGAAACAGGCTTTCCTTGAGCGCTTTGATTGCGGAACGCTGCAGCAGGATCGTGCCCGAACTCGACCTGAGAACCGGATCGATCACAAGATTTCCGCACTTGAATTGTTTCATCGCCCGCGATAGGGCGTCAACATTTCCCTTCGAGAGCAGCATGCCGGTCTTTACCGCGTCGGGTTTGATGTCGGAAAGCAGCGTTTCGAGTTCACGGGAAAGAAACCTGCTCGACAGGGATTTGACTGCGGCAACTCCTTTGCTGTTCTGGGCCGTCAGGGCAGCAGGGATCGCCATGCCAAAAGCACCGAGCGCATGGAAGACTTTGAGATCAGCCTGTATTCCTGCTCCTGATGAAGGATCAGACCCGGCAATGGAAAGGACCTTGATCATTCGAGCCTTAATTGAATGAGCTGCATGGGGTCCACGCGCGCGCCCTGCACGCGCGCACCCCAGTGCAGATGTGCTCCCGTGGATCGGCCCGTGGAGCCTACGAGGCCGATGGCCTCGCCTTTTTTTACAGCCTGCCCCGCGGTCACGAGCGTCTTGGACAGGTGAAAGAACATGGTGTAGATGCCCTGGCCATGGTCAAGAACAATGGAATTGCCGGAATAGAACATGTCGTCCACGAGAGCGACTACCCCGCTGTTCGGCGCGCGCACCTCGTCGCCCTCCTCCGCGGAAACATCGATGCCTGTGTGCGGATTTTTTGGAATGTTGTTGATGATTCGCCTGACGCCGAACTTCGTCACGACCTCGCCTTCACGCGGATTGATAAAATTGCCGTTCCAGGTGCGGTCCGTCTGATTCGGCCAGAGCGCTGCGAACTTCTTCTGGTCCCGCTCCACACGGGCTTCGTTCTCCGGTGAGAGCTCCACCATGTCCTTCGGCAGGGTGAGCCGCTGGACAGGGTACTTTTTCTTGACCACGGTGACGACGCGGTGCAACTGGCGTGCACCCGCTGAAACGTCGAGATCGTACTTGCCGGTTTCTGCAAGGAGGTCGATACCCACAATGGCTTTAGAGGAGCCCTGCACGTTGCTGAAGAGAAGCTTCTTCCCGGCAAACGTCCCTTCCACCGGCCCTTTCGCATTCCGGACCGTAACGAGCATGATGTCCCCGGGCCCGATCTTCTTCGGTGAGAGGATTACCTGCGGCTTCGATGATGAACCCGCGAAGGCGGTCGACGCCGCAATACATACCGTCAGAAAAATGATCAGGAGTCTCTTCATACTGCGGTCTCGGTCGTCATGTGAGGTTGTGTCAATGCTGTGCCCCCTCTGCTGGAAATCCGAATGCCCCTCACCTGCCCTCTCCTGCACGGGCGGGACTGACTACTTTCTCGCGGCATCCTTTTTCAGGTATTTGCTCATGCCTTTCATGGAGCAGAACTCGCCGCACATGGTGCAGACGTCGGATTCCTTCGGCATGCTGGATTCGCGGAGTTTCCGCGCACGGTCCGGGTTGATCGACAGCTCAATCTGGCCCTTCCAGTCCAGGCCTTTGCGCCGCCTTGCCATCTCCCGGTCCCAGTCCATGGCGCCTTTGACGCCTTTCGCGATGTCGGCTGCGTGAGCCGCGATGCGTGATGCGATCACGCCTTCCCGCACATCTTCGAGATCGGGAAGCCGGAGATGCTCGGATGGCGTGACATAGCAGAGGAAATCCGCGCCTGCCGCGCCGGCGATCGCGCCGCCGATGGCCGAGGTGATGTGGTCATAGCCGGGAGCCACGTCCGTAACCAGGGGGCCCAGAACATAGAACGGCGCGCCCTTGCACAGGGCTTTCTGGATCTTCATATTCGTCTCCACCTGGTTCAGCGGCACGTGGCCGGGGCCTTCGATCATGACCTGGACTCCGGCCTCAAGCGCCCGGTCGCGCAGCTCGCCCAATGTTATCAGTTCATCGATCTGGGCCCGGTCCGTGGCATCGGCAAGGCAGCCCGGCCGCATGCCGTCCCCGAGCGAAAGGGTCACGTCATATTTCTTCGCGATCTCGAGCAGCCGGTCATACTGCGTGAAAAGCGGGTTTTCTTTTTCATTGGAGATGATCCATTCGATATGGAACGCCCCGCCCCGGCTCACCACGTCCATGAGCCGGCCCTGCTGCCGCAGACGCGCGAGGCTTGCCTGCGTGACCCCGCAGTGCACGGTCACGAAGTCCACGCCTTCTTCCGCCTGCTCCTCAATCACGCGGAACAGGAGTTCGGCGTCCATCTCGACAATGGGCTTTCCCTGCGCTACGGTTTCTACCGCTGCCTGATAGATCGGCACGGTTCCGATGGACACGGTGGATTGTTTCAGGATCTCCTTGCGGATGCCCACAATGGGACCGCCGGTAGACAGGTCCATGACCGCGTCCGCGCCTGCAGCGACCGCTGCCTTGAGCTTCTCGATCTCGCCCTCGATGGACATGCGGTCCTTGGACGTGCCGATGTTCGCATTGATCTTCGTGCGGAGACCCTTGCCTATGCCGAGCGGCGTGATGGACGAGTGCCGGGTGTTCCGCGTGATGACGATCGTGCCCTCGGCAATACTACCGGCAATCAGCTCCGCAGGCACGCCTTCTGCCCGTGCCACTGCTTCCATCTCGGGGGTGATATTCCCTTTTCGCGCTTCAAGAATCTGAGTCATGGTGCACCTCAATTCATACAACAATGATAACCACGGGCGACTGGCCGCACGGTACAATGACAGAACGAGATGAGCCGCACAAGATCGCACGGAGCACAGAGAACAATGACCGGGAAGTTCCCGTTTTCCCGTTGCGTTCTGTGCGTCCTTTCGCGGCAAACCTGATCAGCCAGTGGAGCTCCCTCCGGCAGGAGCCGGGGATTGCAAGCCGCGGGATTCAGATCGATTTACCGTCTCCCGCACTCCACGCAGATGGCGCGGTCCACGATCTTGATCATTTCCATGATATTGCGTGTTTTTTTCTCAATATCATGCGCGCCGAAGATCGCGGAGATCATGGACACGCCGCGTGCGCCTGCCCACAGCACGTGGCCGATGTTGTTCCCCTTGATCCCGCCCAGACCGAACAGGGGAATATTGACTGCGCGGATTGCTTCCTTGAGCGCATCCAGGCCCACGGGCGCTCCGTATTTCATTTTCGACGGCGTTTCGTAGACCGGGCCGAAGGTCACGAAGTCGGCGCCGTCCGCTTCCGCCCGGCGCGCCTCGTCCACGCTGTGCGTGGAAACGCCGATCATCATGCTGCTGCCGACTATTTTTCTGACCGCGGCTGCCGGCATGCTTTCATGCCCCAGGTGAACGCCGTCCGCCTCAACGGCAACAGCAACGTCCACCTGGTCGTTGACAAAGAGCTTCGCCCCGAACTCCCGCGTCAGAGCACGCAAGTCACTGCAGAGCGCCAGCAGCTCCCGCACGGGCAGATCCTTTTCCCGCACCTGGATCGCCCTCACCCCGCCTTTAAGCGCAAACCGCACCGCATCGCAGAGCGGCGGTGCCGTATGCTTCCGATCAGTGATCAGGTACAGTCTGAAGTCGACTTTCGCATTCATGGTGATCGCTGATGTATGGAGTTCGTCGAGTATGCGGCTCCTGGGGAGGAAATTCTTTATCTCCAGGAACACTGAGAACTCTATAAATCCGTTCAGCTTCCTATCATGCCTTCGATCGGGCTGCTTGCCGTTGCGTACAGCTTTTTCGGGATCCGGCCCGCCTTGTACGCAAGCCGTCCTGCAAGCACGCCGTATTTCATTGCCTCGGCCATGGCAATGGGGTCCTTGGCGCCTGCGATGGCCGTGTTGAGAAGCACGGCATCGCATCCCAGTTCCATGGCCAGCGCAACATCGGACGCCGTGCCCACGCCTGCGTCGACCACGATGGGGACCTTGACCGTCTCCATGATGATCCTGATGTTGTAGGGATTCCTGATGCCCAGGCCGGAGCCGATGGGCGCTGCAAGCGGCATGACCGCGGGGCAGCCCAGGTCCACAAGCTTCTTCGCCATGATGGGATCGTCGCTCGTATACGGCAGCACAATGAGCCCCTCGTGCACCAGCGTTTTTGCGGCTTCGAGCGTGGCCTCATTGTCGGGGAACAGGGTCTTCTGGTCGCCGATCACTTCGAGCTTCACAAGTTTGGTGATGCCCGCTTCCGCGGCGAGCATGGCGGTCCGGACCGCCTCCTTTGCCGTGTAGCAGCCCGCTGTGTTCGGAAGGATCTTGTACTTCTTCGGGTCGATGTAGTCGAGCAGGTTCTCCTTGCTCTTGTCGATGATGTTCACGCGCCGCACCGCCACGGTCACGACGTCCGTTCCGGAGACCTCGACGGCCTTCTTCGTCTCCGCAAAATCCTTGTACTTGCCCGTGCCCACCCAGAGCCGCGACTGGAACGCTATTCCGGCAATGACCAATGTATCGTTCATTTCTTCTTCCTCGCTTTATTTTTCTCTTCCGGTTTATCGATGCTGCCGCGCTGATGCACCTGCACATAGCAGTTCCATGATTTGAGCTGCTTCCCGCTCGCGCGGTCCGCGCTCTTCTTGTACACCACCTGCAGCCGCGTTTCATGGTTCTCGTACGCAAGCAGGTCCTTGAGCCGGGACAGGACGCTGTCGATGAATGTCCTGCTTCCCGTTATTCGGATGCCGTCCTCCTCGTACGTGCTGCCCTCATGACGGTAGCGCACCGGCCGGGGATTGAGCTTCTGATTCTTCCGGATGGATGCCCAATGCTTCAGGAACCGTTCCTTCTCCATGCGCGCTTCCCTTTCCCCGATTTCCGGGCCCTACAATACAAACTCGGAACGCTGAATTATACGCCCCCCGCCCATGAAACTTACGACCTCCAGCATATCGCCATCAGCCAGAACCGTTTCCCCATAGCGGTCCTTCTTGACGATCATTTCATTGCGTTCCACCGCCACGCGCTGCTGTTGGATGTTCAGGAACTCCAGCAGCCCGCTGACCGTAACATTGTCGGGGACTTCTTTTTTTTCACCGTTGAGCGTAATCGTCACAGTCTCTCACCTTCGAGCCCGATGAGACACACAGAGTGTCGGCCATGCATGCCCCGCCAGCAGCAATACCATCCAAATACTCATCGCATTTGCAGATACAGCCGGAAGCATTCCCGCCCCGGGCGACAGGACAGGGCAAGGCCCTTGCACCGGACCCAAAACGCAAAAAGCCGTATCCAGAAGATACGGCTTGCAGGGTTCTCTACATGATTTCTCGCCTTCCCTACGCCGGCACTACCCGGATCAGGTTCTAAGGGTCGTCCTTGCAAGGACTCTCAGCCGAACGGCTCCCCCAGCATGATTTTCATAACAATACAGCACCGATGAACCAAAGTCAACAGGTTTTCCCGCGCTCATCCGTTCATCAGCCTGACCACGGTCAGCCCGTCGTCAAAATGCTCGATGATGTTGAGCGCGCCGAATGCCTGGTCCACGCGGAACAGGTTCCGCATGTCCAGCCCCAGCGCGTCGGCAAGGATCACGCGGTTCACGCCTCCGTGAAGCAGCATGGCGATCTCCTGGTCCGGATGGTTTGACACGATTCGTTTATACACGGGCAGAATGCGGTCGCGCACATCGAGCAGGCATTCGCCCTGCGGAGGCCGGTAGTTCAGGAGATCAGCACGCCATGCGGTGTACTCGCCGGGAAAACGCTCCTTGATTTCCTCCCGGGTCAGGCCCTCCCAGGCGCCCACGCTCCGTTCGCGCAGTTCGCGCATCGGCGTGTGGGACAGCCCGGCCCGCGCCGCGATGATGCGGGCTCCTTTTTCCGACCGGATAAGGTCGCTCGAATACACTGCAGTGAATTTCCTGCCAGCCAGCAGATCGGCCAGACGGTGCATCTGATCGACGCCCTTCGGCGTGATGTCCACGTCGATATGGCCGTTGTAGCGCTTCTCTCCGCCGTTGGCCACTTCACCGTGGCGCATGAGGTAGACACAGGTGGACATAACTAATTGACGCCTGAAAATACGACGAATATGAAGAAAACAAGCACTTCGATCAATTCATTCATGGCGCCGATCGTGTCACCGGTGACCCCGCCGATTTTCGCCATCAGATAGCGTTTTCCGATAAATGACAGCACAAACACGCCGATGAGAAGACTGGCGAAAAGCGCAACTGACCGTACATCGAGACGGACGACCACGAAGGCGGTGAGTCCCGCTGCGATCACCGTGGCCCATGTGAGGCCGCTTGAACGCAGGTGCCCCACAAAGGACCTGGCCATGCCCTCCTCCCGGCCGTAGTTCGCATTGAACACCATAAAGGTCTGCGACCACCGGCCGAGCGTGGGGGCGGTCAGGAGCGCCGCGAAACGCTCGATTTCGTAGAGGTTGTTGAGGCAGAGATACTTCATGACCAGCACCGATACGATCCCGATGGCGCCGGCGGTTCCCAGCCTGCTGTCCTTCATGATGGCAAGCCGCGACGCCGGGCTGTGGCCGCCCATGAGGCCGTCGCAGGTGTCCGCCAGGCCGTCAAGATGCAGCGCCCGCGTGATGATCACTGCTGCGACGATCACCACAAACGATGCAACCGCCTGGGGAATCGCCACCAGTGCCAGCCCCTTGTCCATGTTCAGGAGAAGGAAACCGATGACGAACCCGACGAGGGGGAACTGAACCATGGAGCGGGCCAGGTCGTTTTCTCCGATATCATGGCCTTTCCGCACGCGGAAGATGGTCAGAAACTGCAGGGCAGTGATGAAGTTTCGTATCATGGACTCCCCTTTATATGAAGCTCGATATTGTCAAGCACGGGCGACTGCATCGCGCACGACAAAAACAGCTGCTCCTCGCGGAGTGATAATTACGTACAACGGTTGAGCCGATCGTCATCCGTTTCATTCATCTTTATCCGTGGCCATCCGTGTTTTTCATCCGTGGCTCACGACTTACTGTTCCTCTATCGCCGATCTCAGACGTATGATCTGCGAAGCAGAACCCATGGTTTCCTATTTCACTTTCATCGGTATTCCGGCTGCAAGAAAATAGACTTCGTCCGCAGCGCGGGCTGCTTTCTGGTTCATCATGCCGGCGAGGTCTCGGAATTTCCGCGCCAGGGGATTGTCCGGCACGATGCCGAGCCCCACTTCATTCGACACAACAATGCAGGTTCCCTCAAAATCCTGAAACGACCTGACCAGATCGTCCGTGCGTTCGGTCACCGCATCGTCGCCGTCTGTATGCGCCATTGTATTGCTCAGCCACAGCGTGAGGCAGTCGAGGAGCGCCACATCATAGCGTCCTGACAATTTTCTGAGCAGGTCGGCCACTGCCAGCGGTTCTTCAAAGGTGGCCCAGGCGCTGCCGCGGTCATTGCGATGCTTCTCGATTCGCGCTGCCATTTCATCGTCAAAAGCCTGGGCCGTTGCAATATAGGCGCGCCTGTCGCCTGCTGCCAGCGCCAGTTTTTCCGCGAGTGCTGATTTCCCTGAGCGCGCGCCCCCGGTGATGAAAAAGATTTTTCCAGCCACAAAACACCCTCTTCCGATATAAAAAACCCCCGCCATGCTGAGCAGGCAGGGGTTACTGCGGATCAATTGTGAGGTGAAAAAGAACGGGCGGTTCCGGACACGAATTGATAATAAAGGAATAGCGCACCTTTGTCAAGTGAGCTGAGAAAAAGAGATGTCAATGCAGGGCAGAGAAGTGGCAGATGCCGCACAACAGGTTCAGACCTCCGCGCTTCTTGCCCTCTTTTTCCATGAGCCCGTCGAGCGCGAGCGTGGCCAGGTCGTCCGCCACGGCGTCCAGATGCGGTTCTTTCTGCAGATACATCAGTTTCAGATAGGTAGTGCATCCGCCGCAGACCTCAGCCTTGACCGCGCCGTTGGATCCTTCGAGGGCGTAGTATTCGATCCCTGCCGTGGCTTCGCACCTGCTGCACTTGATCCGCACCATGTGCCACTCCGAAGAACAGAGCGAACAGGACAGGTAGCGCAGACCCTGCTCCTTCCCGGTGCTTCGCACGATGCCGGCCGCGGGAGGCATGCCGCATACCGGGCACCGGGTGGCCTGTTTCACCCTGCCGAAGGCCTTCCCGCCGAGAAACGATGCCATGTATGACCAGGAGACCTGCAGGGCCGCGGCAATGAACGGCAGTTCGCCGGGAGCTACATCTGCTATATTCCCCTGCACAATCCTGTCCGCAGTCCGCTCCAGGGAAGCACTGTCCGCCCGCTGCAGGCGCGCGATAGTCTGTGCTGCGGCTGCGGGAAGGGATGATGCGCCGGTCTGTTCAAGGATCATACCGAGTGCCCCTCGCCACGCAGGGTCGCGCCGCAGGGAGCCGGCGTCAAGCAGCGGTATGCCGCGGCCGCGGCAGGTCGCCTGTTCAACGGGCCCGGGCAGCGGGATGTCCGGAAATGCCGCGAGAGCCGCCTGCTGCGCCTCGGAAAGCAGCGCCATGAAGGCCAGGAACCCTTCCAGGTGATGGCCTGGGGCGAGGCTTCGAAGGCGCGCCGCGCGCCGGGCGAACAGATCTCTTCCCGGGAGGAAGAGAAAATGGATCTCGCCCAGGGGCGCTTCCATGCTGCCGGGCTGGAGGATTCTGGTCTCCGTGCTCATTTGCCCTCCCCTGTCATCCGGCGGAACCACAAAGGATGATGCTGCTTTGCCCAGGCGCGCCGCACGCGGCCGTAGACCATCGCGCTCAAGCTTTCCTTTGTCCAGACGGCAGCGTAGATATGGAAAGCGATCAGCGCGATCAGGAGCGTCGCGGAAATTGCGTGGATTACAGCCGCGAAGCGGATCAGCCCGATCGGAAAGAGAAATGAAAAATACACGCGCCAGATGACGATGCCGGACAGGAGCAAGAGCAGGATGCAGGCCGCCGTGAGCCAGAACACGAGCTTCTGTCCGCCGTTAAACTTGCCTGCTTCGGGCATGTTCCGGTCATCGCTGTTCACCAGCTCGCGGGCACGGCGCACCCACTCCCAGTCCGCCTCGTTCATGACGTTGTGCTGCCGGAAGCGGGCATACATGACTCCGAAGAACAGAACGATCGCCGCCCCGAAGAAGGGATGGAGGATGCGCGTCCAGACTCCCCCGCCGAACCAGAGGCTGAGCGGATAGAAAAAGGGGTGATAGAGGGAAAGACCGGTCAGCGCCGTCAGGATGAAACACATCGCCGTCAACCAGTGGTTGGCGCGCTCGGACGGAGTGTAGCGGAGCAGTTTTTTCGGATCATTGTTCATCTTTGAACTCATTCTCGTTTTCCTCCGAGACCTCGTTCGGCCCTTTCGTAACATAGTGGATGATCGCACCGAGGATGCCCAGCGCGACTGCATAGGAAGCCAGCGGCTTGGCAATGCCTTTCCAGAGCGCAACCATGGGACTGATCGAGGGGTCTTTGGCCAGGCCGTTGTACAGCTCCGGCCTGTCAGCGTGCTGGAGCACGTACATGACGTGCGTGCCACCCACCCCGGTCCCGTCATAGAGCCCCGCTTTTGCGTAGCCCCTGCTTTTCAGGTCCTCGATGCGCTCGTCCGCGTGCCCGAGCATGTCCTCCCTGGACCCGAATACGATGGCGCCCGTGGGGCAGGTCTTGACACAGGCCGGCTCGAGCCCCGCCGCCACGCGGTCGGAGCAGAGTGTGCACTTGTAGACCTTCCCGTCCTTTTTCGAAAGCCGCGGGATGTCGAAAGGGCAGCCCGTGATGCAGTAGCCGCAGCCGATGCAGTTCTCCTCATGAAAGTCGACAATCCCGTTGCTGTACTGTACAATGGCGCCGGGCGCGGGGCACGCCTTGAGGCAGCCGGGGTCGCCGCAGTGCATGCACCCGTCCTTGCGGATGAGCCATTCGAGCCCCCGCTCGGTCTCCACTTCGCTGTAGCGCATGACCGTCCAGGAGTTCTCGGTCAGGTCCGGGGGATTGTCGAGCACGCCGTGGTTCGTGCCCACGACGTCGCGCGTGTCGTTCCATTCCATGCATGCCACCTGGCATGCCTTGCATCCGATGCATTTCGACACGTCGATCAGCTTCACCACTTCCAGGGTTTCGCGCTGGCCCGGCGGCGGTGTGGTGGTTGCCGACCGGCGGGTGATGTCCAGGGACTGGAGCGCCATGATTCTCCTCCTATGCCTTCTCGATCGTGACGAGGAAGGACTTGAACTCCGGGGTCTGCGAATTCGCGTCACCCACAAAGGGCGTCAGGGTGTTGGCCAGGTAGCCGCTCTTCGCGATGCCTTTAAAACCCCAGTGGAACGGTATGCCGACGTGATGCACGGTTTTACCGTTCACGGTGAGCGGCCTGATACGTTTGGTCACGACCGCCTTTGCCTTGATGAAGCCCCGGTTGGAACGCACCTTCACCCAGTCGCCCGCCTTGATGCCCTTCTCCCTGGCCAGATCCTCGCCGATTTCCACGAACTGCTCCGGCTGCATAATGGACGACAACTGCGTGTGCTTGGTCCAGAAGTGGAAATGTTCGGTCAGGCGGTACGTAGTGCCGGCGTAGGGGAAGTCCTTACTCTTGCCGAAAGACTCCCAATCCTCCTTGAACACGCGAGCCGCGGGATTACTAACCACCTTCGGGTGGAGCGGATTCGTGTCAATGGGTGTCTCAAAGGGCTCATAGTGTTCGGGGAAGGGTCCTTCCGCCATCTTGTCCAGGGCGAAGAGCCTGCCAACGCCCTCGGGCTGCATGATGAACGGGTTCATGCCTTCGCTCGGAGGGGAGTCGGGTTTGAAATCGGGAACGTCCGCGCCTGTCCACTTCGTACCGTCCCACCAGACTAGTCTGCGGTTCGGGTCCCATGGTTTGCCGCTCGGATCGCAGGATGCCCGGTTGTACATGATCCGCCGGTTCGCTGGCCAGGAGAATGCCCAGTTCGGCGTGTTGCCGAGACCCGAAGGATCCGAGTTGTCGCGCCGCGCCATCATATTCCCCTTTTCAGTCCAGGAACCGGAGAACAGCCAGCAGCCGCAGGAGGTGGTGCCGTCGTCCCTGAGCTGGGCATAGCCGTCGAGCTGCTGCCCTTTTTTCAGGATGACTTTGCTCTTGTCCTTGGGATCGGTCAGGTCTGCGAGGGCTCTGCCGTTGTACTCCATGGCCAGTTCCTCCGCGGCGGGTGCATGGGGAATTTTGTACGGCCACGTCAGATTCATGATGGCGTCGGGGAAGGCGCCTCCTTCCTTGCGGTACAGCTCGCGAAGCTTCAGAAAGATGCCCGCCATGATCTCGGCATCCGGCTTGGCCTCAGCCGGAGGGCTCGCGCCCTGGTAGTGCCACTGGAGCCACCGGCCCGAGTTCGTGAGCGACCCGTTTTCCTCGGCAAAGCAAGTCGACGGGAGCCGAACCACTTCCGTCTGGATCTTGGAGGGATCGACGTCGTTGAATTCGCCGTGGTTCTCCCAGAAGCACGATGTCTCCGTGGCCAGGGGATCGATGATCACGAGATACTTGAGCTGCGACAGGCCGCTCACCAGCTTTGCCTTGTTCGGGATCGCTCCCAGGGGATTGAATCCCTGGCAGAAGTAGCCGTTCATCTTTCCCTGGTGCATAAGCTCGAACTGGCGCAGGATGTCGTACTCCATGTCCAGTTTCGGAAGCAAGTCATAACACCAGTTGTTTTCCCTGGTCGCCCGGTCTCCCCACCATGCTTTCATCAGGCTGACATGGAACTTGGGGTAGTTCGACCAGTAGTTGAACTGGTTCGGCCTGAGAGGCCTGGGCATGCGCTTGTCGATGTAGGCGCGGTAGTCCGTTTCCTTTTCAGTCGGGAGCGTGAGGTACCCCGGCAGGAGGTTTGAAAGAAGCCCCAGGTCCGTGAGTCCCTGGATGTTCGAGTGGCCGCGAAGCGCGTTCACGCCGCCGCCGGGCATGCCCACGTTTCCGAGAAGCAGTTGCACCAGGGCTGCGGTGCGGATCATCTGGGAACCGACGGAATGCTGGGTCCAGCCCAATGCATACAGAAAGGTCGCGGTGCGGTCGGGCACGCTGGTGCTTGCGAGGATCTCGCAGATCTTGAGAAACTGATCCTTCGGCGTGCCGCAGATGTCGTTCACCGTCTCCGGGGTGTAGCGGGAATAGTGCTTCTTCATGAGATTTATCACGCAGCGCGGGTGCTGCAGCGTCACGTCGATCCTTGCGAACCCGTCAGGCCCCGTCTCGTAGGCCCAAGTGCTGCGGTCGTAGGTGCGGTGATCGGCATCGTAGCCTGAGAACAGGCCGTCCTCGAACGCGTAGCCTTCCCGCACGATGAGGGGGGCATTCGTGTAGTGCTTTACGTATTCGAGTTGGATCTTGCCGTGCGAGAGAAGGTAGTTGATCACCCCTCCCAGAAAGGCGATGTCCGTGCCCGTACGGATCGGAGCATAGATATCCGCCACCGATGCAGAACGGGTGAATCGCGGGTCCACGACGATGAGCGTCGCCTTGTTGTGGGCCTTCGCCTCAGTGACCCATTTAAAACCGCAGGGGTGCGCCTCGGCGGCGTTGCCGCCCATCACGACGATGACGTTTGCGTTCTTGATGTCGACCCAGTGATTGGTCATTGCACCGCGACCGAATGTGGCCCCCAGACTGGAGACCGTCGGTCCGTGTCAGACGCGCGCTTGGTTGTCAAAACCGAGAATGCCGGTGCTGCGCACGACCTTGTGCGTAATCCACCCCGTCTCGTTGCTGGATGCGGAAGCGGCGAGAAAACTCGTGGTCGTCCAGCGGTTGACCGTGGCCCCTGCCGCGTTCTTCGCGACAAAGTTTTTATCCCGGTCGTTCTTCATGAACCGGGCCACCTTCGTAAACGCCTCATCCCAGGAAATGCGCTTCCATCCGTTCGACCCGGGGGCGCGATACTCCGGGTACCTGAGGCGGTTCGGGCTGTGGACGAAGTCGATCAGCCCCGCGCCCTTCGGACACAGCGTACCACGATTCACCGGATGGTCGGGATCTCCTTCGATGTGGAAGATCGACTCTACGGCATTTTTTGCCCTGTCTCCAAGACTGTGCATAATGAGACCGCAGCTTACGGAGCAGTAGGGACACGTATTTCGTGTTTCGGTGCTGCGTTCGAGCTTGAACTCGCGCACCTCGGCCGCCGCGTCATGCGGTGCGAACCCGAGGGCGGCGACGGTCGAACCGAGTCCCGCAGCAGTCACTTTGAAAAATTCTCTTCGAGTTACCTGCATGAGATGCCTCCTGGTATGTCACCCCGCTCACAATCTCCTTCGTTATGTGCTTCCGGACAACGGTGATTGCCGCCTTGCCATAAGCACGGCGGGAACACATAGACCTAAACGTATTTTTCATGTATGGTGTCGCAGCGGTTTATGCGTCAGGATGAATTTGTAGATATTGCCCTAAGGTGATTCTCGGAGAAAATTGCTTTAAATCCGGCACAATCTGTTCCTACAAAAAGGCTAGCGCGACCGGAAGCGGCTGTCAAGCGAGCCCGCGATGATCGCATATTCGGAAGAGCACTATTCATTCAAAAAGGAATTGGCAAACGTCGAGCGATACCGAAAAAAGCTGAAGTTCGGAAGGAGGATCTTCGAATGGAAGTAATCCTTACGTATAATTAATGGTTGTCGCCTCACAAACAGCATGCGCCACTGCAGCCTCACCAGGCGGCTGAGAGGGATTGATGGCGGGCTCTCAGACCATGGCCAATCGTTTTCAGTGGATTTCTTGTAGCTTTCATAACCACGTACGCATTTCACTCATGATGGCTGCACGATCGCGATATCGTCTCACTGATGGTCCCCTCTTCCCCGCTGGTTCGCATCATGTCGAGTGTCCTGCGGTTCCAGCCCTTCACCCTTCTCGTGAGAATGCGCGGCAGTGGGTTGTTACCTTCTGATGACGTAGCCGTTACGCCGCCTTCTTGCGGATCGCCGTTTTCCCCTCTAAATATTCTTTTAAAGCTGCCGCATTATTATATCGCTCTTCTTTTGATCCGTACAGCAGAGTGACGGTCCCTCTGTTCGCGAACGTCATGATTTCATCGACCTGATCTTTTTTCTCTGCGAGCTCCCTGAAAAACCTCTTCTTAAATTCGCTGTACTTCCCTGGATCGTGGGCGAACCATATTCGGAGCTTGGCGCTGGGAGCAAGCTCTTTCATCCATTCATCAGCCACGGCATCCGTTTTTTTGAGGCCTCTCGGCCAGAGCCTGTCTATCAGGATGCGCTTTCCGTCATCCCGTGACGGCGGCTCGTAGACTCGCTTTACTTTCACCATGTGATCGTGCCTCCTTTCTATGACTCATATACGCGCAGTTTTCGCCTCCGCGAAGCATCGGCCGCATCAGTGTATCGCATCCACGTTGTTCTGCCTGAGATAGTCGATTTTTTTCCTGAGCCCGGCCCCCACCTGGGTTTCTTCGATATGCGCTCCATCGATGGCGACCGAATAAACGATGCGCGAAGATATGAGTATTATATGAAAATATTTAGAATCGTGGTACAGATATGCATCGTCGGCATGATATGAAAGGGGACGAACCGGTTCTTCCCTGCCAAAGGCCGTGGGTAAAGGCTCGGGCGTCATCCGCTCGAAAAGTTCACTAGCCAGCTCCGCGGTCGGCAAAATATTCACCATACAGAGAAGCCGGATTTCTCCACCGTCCGGACTCGTCAATATCGTACCGTAGACTGCCCTGAGCCCCAGCTCTTGTGTGTACGACTTGAAAAATATGTATGGCAGGCGCTGAGGTGTCAGCTTATGCTCGTATGTATCAACATGAAACTGGTTTATGTCGGACGTGAAAAAAAGATATTTACGATCCGCGCTTGTAATCTCCTCCATTTTCGAGCAGGCCGCCAGAAGGACCACGAACCAGAACACTATATATAGAGACTTCATTTGCTTCTCTCCCTCACAGGCTCCTCACTCAATTGATGGCAAGAGCGCATAGGGGAGAATATTATTGACCGCCCGTATCTGGTTCGTGGATCATTGCCGGATACGTTTTTTCACGTTGTTCATGTTCGCGATATACATAGTATTACCGTCGCTCGCGTGTCATCGTATGAGAAGGGGTGCGATTTTTTCATAGCATTAAATGTTGTTATTCTCCTTTACAATAAATTCTACCACCCTCAATGGGGCTCTTTATAGCAGACAGGAAACTGGTCGCGAGAAATTCTTTTATTGCCGCATGGAGGAAGGGTCATTGTCATCGCCTGACGGGAAACTTTTCAGGAGACCTATTATTTTTTTTATGATTCCTTCTGAAATTCCCCCACCCTTTCCCACAGCTGTAGACAGCTTGTATTGTGACAAAAATAATCTAATGTTCACAAATTGCAATATTGCAGTTAATAATAAAACGATAATCAACATTGCACAATGAAACGCATGTTTTGGAATTGACAATACCAAGGTACACCCTATTTATCACTTGACAAAAACCAAGGTTCCTTGTAAAAGAGTAGGTATGCGAAATATCTTAACTGATAAAACCATTTGCGAAATGCAGGCCGAAATTTGCAAAACCCTTACCAATCCGAAAAGAATTGAAATTTTAAATACTTTGAAAACTGAGGAAAAAACCGTTACGGAATTAGTAGAGGCGTTGGGTGCATCAAAAGCCAACGTTTCTCAGCACTTGGCTGTAATGCGCCATAAGGGAATACTGACAACTAGGCGTGATGGTGTCAATATATACTACCGTGTTTCAAACCCAAAAGTGATCGAAGCCTGCTCATTAATGAAAGAAGTTCTATTCGAACAACATGCTGCCAGAAAGAAAGTCATTAACGAAGTTTTGATTCCTACATAAGACTAATGAAGAAAGGGGCAGTGCCCCTTTTTTTTCCCCACATAGTTTCGGGAGTATTTAACTAATTAACTTACCTTTGTTGTATACAATTTACGGTATGTTCACAATTTCGCAATTTGCCCAAGTAGTTGGCACGTCTTAAGAACAAAAAAATTCAGCGTGAAAGGGGGGGTGACGTACACCGGTCAGTTCCGGATTGATTCGTTGAGCAGTTGTCGCGAGGCGTCTAATTTTAATATGGGAGGACATGTAATGAAAAAAGTTCTGGCTGTGGCTATGATGCTCCTCATGTCAGCCGGTATCGCAGCGGCTGCCGAGGATACCTCGTGGTTAAAAATCGGGGGAGATTATCAGTTCAGATTTGATTCACTCAAGGGAACAGTCCATGAATACGTGCAGAATACAGGGACGTTGCCAGGAACTCCAATCCCAGGTCATGATGTTTCTAATGATTCTCTTATGACCAATCGATTTGGTCTGAATTTGAAGGCTAATGCTTTGGAGGATGTAAGTGTCAAAGCACGTTTCATTATGTACAAAATATTCGGGCAAGAAACGTCTGCTGCAGCGGATGGATCCTACGCTGGTGATAGGGCTATGGGCTCAAATGATGGTACAATTGGACACATTCCGCAAGACAATACGTTAAGAGTTGATTATGGCTATGCAACTTGGAGTAATATTGGACAGTTACCCGTCTGGTTCTCTGTCGGGAGACGTCCGTCCACTGGTGGCATTCCGAGCAACATAAGGAATAACTCTGAAAAGATGGGAACTGCAGGAATTCCATCAATTATGG
>Ga0187786_10000196_pt1 | contig 19545 bp, 17 predicted proteins | sample 0815_BV2_10_20_M_FD_132449 | JGI IMG/M metagenome (GOLD analysis project Ga0187786, IMG submission 132449) | Tropical peat soil microbial communities from peatlands in Department of Meta, Colombia - 0815_BV2_10_20_MG | ecosystem: Environmental > Terrestrial > Soil > Wetlands > Peat | place...
GCCGTTGACGCCGGAGCGCTCACCGGTTCCGGCGCTACAGGTTCAGCCTGCACCGCAGGCGCAGCTGTTTCCGGTTCGGCTTTCGCTTCTTCCGCAAATTTGGTCAGTTCCACGATGAGTTTTCCATCAACCTGTGAGACTTTTGAATCCACAGGCTGCAGGAGCCCTATCTCAAGCCTCGCGATATTCTCTTTCTGGCTGGGGATAATATCGGACACCAGACCGCTGTTGACCTGGATTTTGTCCTGCAGTTTTCCTATATCCGCATCTGCTATATCAACAACAAGACGGAGAGGGTCGGTCAGTTGGAAGGACGTATACTGCTGAATCGGATTTGTTCCTTCGATCGCGATTTCGGTTTTTCCATCCACATCACGCGGTTCGATTTTGTTCAAAATAACCTGCATACCCTGCTGCTCGCCGGTTGCAGGCGCCTTTGACGCGCAGCCCTGAAATGCACCGAAGAAAAAGATAAAAACAAACAACCAAATAGTTTTCAAAGGGTGAGTGTACTTCATTGCATCCCCTCCTGTTTTTTCCTGAGCTCGAGAACAAATTCTTTACGTTCAATTTCACCCGAAAAATTCTTGAATTTTTCCTCAACGATCATTTTTGTCTGCGTTATTTTCTTAACAACGCCTCTGTTCAGTCCAATGACTGTTCCCACATGCGCGAAATAGCCTTTTCCATCCGGCCCCTCGAGCATCGCATTGTACCCGAACCCTCCCCAGATGACCCCTGCCAGTTTGAAGTCAAGCAGATTGTACCGTTCGAGGGGCGGCCGTTCGTTCGCTCGTGCCGTCCTGTCTTCCTTTTCCATGATCGGTGCGAAGGGATCACGGCGGCCCGAAGGATTATACGCGTATTCGAGTTCAGGCTGGGTCGCGCTCATGGTCGGTGTCGGCTGACTGACCGGTTTTTGGACCTGTTTCGGTACTACATTGACAGGAACGGGCGCTTTTGTCGAATCGGAACACGCAACAATAAAAGCTGGGATGAAGAGCCCGATTGCCGCAATGAGCAAATGCCTATTGAACTTTTTTCGCTGTCTGAGGAGCAGGTTCACTTTTTTTCTCCACTGCCGCAAAGGTCATGGCTGTACAGGCAATATCCATTTCCACATTACCGCTTTTCCCGATTTTTGCACCGCCCATCCTGATATTGGAAATATTCACAATACGTGTCAGTTTCCCAATGCGATCAAACAGCAATGCCGTATTGTGATATCCGCCGACCAGGGCCAGCGATACCGGAATTTCTTCATACAGTCCGCTAGAATGTGTCCTCGGTTTGTCCGGCTTCCATGACTTGAGAACAAGGCCGGATTTGTTAACGAGATTCTGGATCTGGCGCAAAAGACCCGAAACCTCGCTCCCGGGCGGAAGCTGCTCTGTGAGAACAACCAGCCGCGCCTGCAGATTCTTTACTTCAGCTTTGAGCTCATCAAGTTTCTTTATTTTGGCATCATTCTCCTGTATCTTCGTATTGAGTGCGGCAAGGGAATTATTGAGCTCCTTTATCTTTGTGTTCATGGGAATCTGAAACTGGATAATATAGACGACAACGATCACAACGATGAGAACACCGAAGGATATCAGCCGTGTCTTTGGAGATATTTTTTGCAGTTTATCTAGTGGCAAGGAGATCATCATAGCCCCTTATACGTAAACTGAATTTTATACTTATACATATCCAGACCTTCATGCCGTATCTGGCTCGTCTCCAGCAGCATGACATTTGTCAGCAGGCGTGAAGCCTTCAGATTATCCACGAATCTGACCACATCTTCATTCGTGAACGCTTCGCCATCGAGATTGATATTGTTGTTGCTTTCCGTCAGTGACGACAAATTTACGCCCAGCGGGAGTGCCTTGCTGATCTCATCAAGAAGCCGGACCGGACCGGATTGATTTTTCTTCAGCCGTTCGATAACATCGATTTTCTCGCTGACCTTCCTGCGTTCCTCTTCGACATTTTTTACCTCTTTGAGGGTGTTGTCCTGTTCCCGCAGCTTCGCCTCCGATGAGACTTTCTCTTTTTCCAGGGCTGCGATCTGGTTCTTCTGCTTGTTTACGACGTACCACAGGACTATGCCGATAAGGATCAGGACCAAAACAGCCAAAAGCGCCTGTTTCTGCAGATCCATTACTTTCTTAGGCGGCTTTTTCTTTGTCGGTAAGAGATTGATTTTAATCATCGGTCTCCGGGCCTCCTTATGGCAAGCCCTACAGCCACGGCGCAAAGCGGCGCGGATTCCGCTATCAACGCGGCGTCAAATCGCTTTGAATCAATTTTAATATTTTTAAACGGATTGCTTACTTCAACAGGAATTTCAAGCCGTTCCGAAAGGGTAGTTGTAAAATTGCCTACTCGTGCACATCCCCCGGAAACAAGAACCCGTGAAACCTTATCGCTCCCGGTTGTAGATCGGAAAAATTCAAACGAACGCTGCGTTTCAGAGACAATATCATCCGTTACCGTCGCCATGACGGCAGAAATCTGCTCCTTGTCCGCACCTTCGACTTCTTCTCCCCGTTTGACTTTTTCCGCATCTTCATAGGTTAAGCCGAAATCACGCTGCAGGGCTTCCGTGTAGCGGTTGCCGCCTACGGTGATGTCGCGCGTGAAAATCGACATGCCGTCCTTCAGAATGTTTATGTTCATAACAGATGCCCCGATGTTCAGGAGGGCTATTGTTCCCACTTCGACGTCATAATTTAATTCATACATGTTCGCCAGGGCAAACGCGTCCACATCCATGACCACGGGGTCGAGGCCGGCCTCTTTAACCAGATTCACATAGTCGTTGATCTTATCCTTTTTCACGGCGACAAGGAGTACGTCTGCCTGACCTTCCGCAGCGCCGGGACCGAGCTTCTGAAAGTCGACATTCACGTCGTCGATGGAAAACGGAATATATTGTTCAGCTTCCCATTTAATGGACTCGGAAAGCTCTTCATCGGACATATCCGCAATGGAGACGCGCTTGATGATAACCGAACTGCCGGACACCGATATGACGACCTCCTTGGTCGACACCTTCTGAGCGGCCAGAAGATCCTTGATCGCCTCGACAACGCGGCCGGCATCCATGACCGCGCCTTCCACAATGACTTCGGGTGGCAGGGGGATGAGTCCGAATTTCAGGAGTTGATAGCTTTTGCTCGTTTTTTTCACCTGTACGAGCTTGATAAAAGTGGACCCGATGTCCAGGGCTATGGGATCACTTTTTCTTGAGAATAACATTATCGCTCCGTAAGAATAACATTTTACCTAGCTGGCGTTCTTGCTCTTCATGATCTTTTCAATAGTGCGTACATTGCTCTCGCTGTAAACCCGCCACCCGCGCCAATCGCGGCCGACACCGGACAGCAATCCTTCACTCTCCCACCGAAAGAGCGTAGCACGCGAGATGTCGAAACGATTACAAATCTCATTAGTTTTATACTTCTTCGGGCTTTTAGAGCTTTTGCGAGTGACCATGACACCCTCATCGGATAATTTACTTATAGTAGATATAGTAAGTATAGTTAAGATAATACTCAAAAAACTTTAGTTGTCAAGTTTTTTTTAAAATATTTCTTTTGAAAACAAGGGCCTACGAGATATTGTATTCGTAAGTTGCACGAACCACCATATATAGAGGAAGTATTATGTTTGGAAACAGAAACAAAAAGCAGTCGATTGATGATATTCTGCAATCCATCGACACCGGCGAATGCAAGAATATGTCTTGGCACACCCGGGTGATACACGCCGCTTGTGGATTTTACCCGGAAAGCAGCAACACCATGTCAAACAATGCGGAAGGCTGGCTGAAATTAAGTAAATGATAAATTGGCCTGCACCGGGATGTGACACAGACGATTTTTGAATGCGAAGATAGATGGGAATGGATTGACAGGTTTAAAAAAAAAGGAGAGGCTGATGCCTCTCCTTATGTTTTCATAGATTCAAAACCCGTTCGCGTTTCTAGTCAGCTCCGTGCGGCGTTGCAAATGAGCTCGCTCTCCGGGCTGCCATATCCATAAGCACGCGCTCGGTACCGAATCTTCCAGGCTCGTACTTGCGGATTTTGAGCTTCTCGCGGGCCTTATCGATCAGACTCAGCGTCAATTCAAGGATTTTGCCGGGATCTTCCTCGAAATAGTAGCCCGCATTTACCAGATCCCACCACTTGTTTTCCATGATGTCTTTCAGTGTCTTGCTCGCGCTTACAGGCGAGCCGGCGCCGAATATGGTCGGGACTCCTGATGCAACGAGATAGGTGCCGATTGCAATGGCCTTCTCGCTCATCCACTCCGGAGCAATACCCACTGCCGGGAGCCCGCCAATGTCGTCTCCGAGGCCGCCCTCTTCCGCGATCGCAGAAGCAACAGTCAGGATGCGGGAGTTGTCTACACACGAGCCCATATGGAGGATGGGAGGAATGCCGATGGCCTCGCATACTTCACGCAATCCCTTGCCCGCATGTTCAAGCGCCATTTCGGGCGTCAGATAACCGGCCTTTGCCGATGCCATGGCCGAACAACCGGTTTGCACGACCAGCACGTCGTTCTTTATGAGCTCGCGGCTCAGGAAATTGTGCATGCTGTCCTGGCTGATTCTCGGGTTGTTGCAACCGGCAATGCCGACTACTCCCCGTATGCGCCCCGCGATGATGGCATCGTTCAGCGGCCGGAACGAGCCGCGATACTGACCGCCCTGCATATATTCGATATATTCATGCGAGAAGCCGGCGATCAAATCAGCAGGCTTGACGTGAGCCTGCGCAACCATTTCCTTCTTCCGATTCGGGAAGTTGTCGATGGCCAGACGTACGACCTGCTTGGCAAGGTCGAGCGCGTGGTGTTCGTCATACTGGATGTGAATGGCGTCTTTCATTCTTCCCTTGGGGGTGGTGGTGATGACCTTCGTGTGGTACTTCTTCGCCAGTTCACCGATGGCGGGCATGATGCACTGCACGTCAACCACCATCGCTTCGACCAGGCCCGTTATAATACCGAGCTCCTGTTGTAAAAAACCGCCCGCAGTGGCGATACCGTGCCGAATCAGGATTTCATTTGCCGTGCAGCACATACCGACAAGTTTGACGCCCTTCGCACCTTTTGACTGGGCATAGGCAATCAGTTCGGGATCCTCGGATGCAACCACGAGCATTTCTGCAAAGGAGGGCTCATGACCATGGACAACAAGATTCACATGGTCTTCCATGAACACATCCAGGCTCGCGTTTGTCCTGTGAGGCTTGGGGGTCCCGAAAAGAATGTCTGAAATATCGGTGCCCATCATGGAGCCGCCCCAGCCGTCGGCAAGAGCCGTCCGCATGGCTCCCATCATGATATTATTGACTTCCTGGTCGACGCCCATATGCGTGCGGTGCAGCATCTCGACGACCTCGCGGTCGATGGCACGGGGGGCGATGCCCAGTTTTTTCCATGTTTCCTGCCGTTTTTTAGGAGCGCGCCCCAGATAAGTGATCGTTCCCTGCTGCTGGCCGAACTGTTCGAGGAACTTGAGCGCGACTTTTTCAGCCACTTCGTTTACGGATTTTCCTTCAACATTGATGCCCAGATATCCGGCAACACGGTTCAGCTTGCGCACATCCTTGACCTGGAAATCCTTTGCCTCGCCGCGCGCCACAGCAAGCAATGTGTTCGCCATATCTCGTGCATGGTCCGAATGCGCCGCGGTCCCTGCGGCAACCATGCGGGCGAAATTTCTTGCCGTCACAACGGGGAGCGTCGCCCCGCAGACGCCAACTGCTTCGTCTTCCTTTCCTACGAGCCGGCACGGGCCCATATGACACATTTTGCAACACGCCCCCGAATGGCCGATGGGACAGGGTTTCAGCCTCTCTACGCGGTCGAATGCTGTTTCTATTTTTTTCTGCCCAGCCACTTTCAGCAGCGCTTGGGCAGCCGGGTCAACAGATTTCAAATCTTCTCTCATGGTTTACTACTCCTTTCTAAATCATGCTGAATATTGAAACTATTCCTCCCGAATTAGTAATATCGCCTTACCATCAGGAACACAAAACACTCTCACTCTATAGACAGCGTAACGAACCGAGCTGATTCCGAGTCTCGATTCGGGAGAACGAAAAAGCGATCATTTCTGGAGTGCCGGCTGCTTTACTTCAAGAACCTTCACCACACCGGATTGCGACAGCATGCCCGCATTGATCGCCGCCAGCAGTTTCGAGGATGAAACAGCTGAGGACTGCCCTGCCTTGGCGGCAACGGGTTTGCAGGACGGCGCTTCCAATTTCCCGGCTTTCACCTTCTTCACTGCCGATGCCACGTCCTTCGCCTTGAACCCTTTTGTCTTGCTGATACGCTGAGAAAGCTCGGCCGAGATTTCAACTCCGTCTTTTGCATCGCCGGCAACGGCCTGTGCAGCAGTCAGGATTTTCGCCGTGCCGTATATATTTACAATGCTCCCCTGACGTTCATAGAGTGATGTCATCGGGAGAACGACATCCGCCTTTTCCGCCAGGGAAGTCATATGGCTTGCCATGACAACCGTAAAGCCCGATTTGAAATCAGTGCCTGAAACAGGCCCCGCAATCATGAGGGCCTTTGTGCCGGATTTCATATCATCGTAGCCCGAACCGGATTTCTTGACTTTCACAAAGCCCGGCTCCATATCGGACTGACAACCCATCTGCATCACGCCGACTGCATTTGCTTCAAGCAAAAGCGGCAGAACCCCTGCCCCCTTGACCAGGGCAAGGTTCACGGCCTGCTGCGATGCCGCCTCGTTCGTTGAAATACCGGTCCCGATTACGACAACCGGATGTTTGGCTGCCGCAAAGGCCTTCGCAGCAAGGGTAATCTGTTCTGCGGACACGCCCGAGGCTGCCGCAGCATCCTCCACGCTCACGAGCGCTTTCTTGAGCCCGTCGATACCTTTCGCGGTCGGCGCTGCGCCTTCCGCAATCGCGGCATTCATCAACCCCGCAAGAAGTGCGGTGTCCGTTCCGCCTTTGATTTGCAGAAGGATGGCATTCTGATGACCCGCCAGATCAGTCTTCAATGTGCTTACGACAATAACCTTTGCTCCGGCCTGCGCTCTCCTGCGGATCGCGACATCCACTTCCTGGAGCGACTGCTTCTTTTGCGACGGGTCAGCGCCGATCACGACAACGCAGTCTGCTGAACCGATATCCGCTGCCGACGCAACGCTTGCGCCGTTGTCGCCATACGCAGCGCGAAGCGCCGCAAGGAGACCGGAAGCATAGGACGATGCTGCTGTGTCGATATTCGCACTGCCCACGACGTCCCGCGCCAGCGACTGGACTGCATAGGCTTCTTCGTTGGTGAGTGATCCGGATGCGATGAATCCGGCGTTCGCACCGGCTGACTTGAGCCCGGCTGCGGCTGCATCCAGGGCGTCATCCCATGTCGTTGGTACGAGTTTGCCGCCCTGCTTCTTCATGGGCGCCGAGATGCGGTTGGAAGCATGGAGAGAATCGAATCCGAATCTGCCGATCGCGCAGAGGTAGCCGTTGTCTTCCTTGGCATTTACCTTGACGATTTTGCCGTTCTTGCTGCTCGTGACAACGCTGCATCCGGATGCACATGCCGTGCATGCGGTTTCCTGTTTCTGGAGGTCCCATTCGCGGCCGTGCTGCCACCGGTCGCGCTCCATGATCGTGTTCACCGGGCAGGCGTCCACGCAGGAACCGCAGAAGGTGCAGCCTGATTCATGGAGCGGCTTGTCCAGGGCCGTAGACACTTTTGTCGTGATTCCGCGCCCCATAAAATCGAGCACGTTCGTGCCCTGCTCCTTGCAGACGCGAACGCACCTGCCGCACAGAATACAGTAGTTGTTGTCGATGGTGATGAAGGGGCTGCGGTCGTTCAGCTCGTAGTTGAAGCTCTTTCTTCCGAACGACGACTCGCGGATGCCGAGATCAGCGGCATACCGCTGCAGGTCGCATGCGCCCGCTTTGGGGCAGGTCATGCAATCCAGCGGATGGAAAGACAGCACAAGGTCGGTAACGAATTTCCGGATTTCCTCGACCTTCGGCGTCGTGGTCTGGACCTTCATGCCTTCCTTGGTGCGCGTCGTGCACCCGGTCATGGGCGCTTTCATGCCTTCGATCTCGACCATGCACATACGGCACGCCCCGACACCGCGCAGTTCCTTGATATGGCAGAGGTTCGGTATGTGGATCCCAACAGTCGCTGCTGCATCAACCAGGGTCATACCCTCGGGCACTGATACGGCCTTCCCGTCAAATACCATGTTCACCATCTTCGTCGTCATAATCTCCTCCAGGTTCCTTGCTAGAAAAGTTTCTGCAGCCGCCCCCCTCGCGGGCACCGGCTGCCGTCGTTTCTCTTACCGATTTAACGAACCGCACCTACCGTATCATGAATTGCGCAGGCAGGGGCATGGCCCGTCGCTTTGCCGCTCACGTCGCAGGTGCATACAAGTGTGCGAACCGGCTCCTTCTGGTCCGCCTCGCGGTCCTTTTCCACAATGACGACCGCATTTTCAGGGCAGACTTTGATGCACTCCCCGCAATGCGTGCACCGCCGCTGCCGGATGCGATAGGGAGTAAACCCGGTTTTGCCCGGGATCATTTTCTGTCCTTCGATCGCATTGTCTTTGCAGGCCGCCCTGCACTTGTCGCAGACGGTACAGAGCGCAGGATCGATCTCATAGGTGATCAGCTGCTTGCATTCGCGATAGGAGCAAACGCCCTTGATGTGGTGCTCGAGGTCCGCCGTGCTTGCCGCGAGGAAGGCTGAAAGAATATCAGCGTGGTCCTTGCCCTTCTTGCACATGCCGCCGTCTTTCACGTCGGCAGCGATCCGCTTGAGAAGAACAACATCCTTATCCCGGCCGTTTCCTGCCTGGATCGCCTCCAGAATCTTGATCGCGTCGAAGATCCCGAGCTTGCAGGGATGGCATTTGGAGCACATGCCGTCCTTGGAATTGTCATTATAGAAGTGAATGAGTTTTTTCCGTGTTGCCTCAACGGGGCATTTATTTTCCTGCTGCGACATGGGCCCCTCCCTTCTCGATCACGATGGCCTGCGTGGGGCAGACGCTGTAGCATGCTTTGCATTTCGTGCAGTAGTCCTGGTCGATGAAGAAGCGGTCGCGCAGCTCGACAACGGAGTCGAATGCGCAGGCCTGTTTGCACAGACCGCAGAGGATGCAGTGCTCCGGCCGGATGCGGAACGTGCCGAGTCCCTGGCAGCGCTTTGACCGGCAATACTTGTCATGGACGTGTTCCTCATACTCTTCGCGGAAATAACGGATTGTCGAGAGCACGGGATTCGGTGCGCTGGTCCCGAGACCGCAGAGCGACCCTGCGACGACCATCTTCCCCATCTTTTCAAGCCGCTCGATGTCGCCGGGCTCGCCCCTGCCGCTCGTGATTTTGTCCAGCATCTCATACATCTGCCACGTGCCGAGGCGGCAGGGCGGACACTTGCCGCAGGACTCGGTCTTGGTAAAGGACAGGAAGAACTTCGCCACGTCCACCATGCAGTCGTCTTCATCAAGGACCACCATACCGCCGGACCCCATCATGGACCCGACGCTGGCAAGCGTGTCAAAGTCAACGGGCATATCGAGGAACTGTGCGGGGATGCAGCCGCCGGACGGACCGCCTGTCTGGACCGCTTTGAACTGCTTTTCCGGGTTCAGCATGCCGCCGCCGATGTCGAATATGATCTCCCGCAGAGTGATGCCCATGGGCACTTCGATGAGGCCGGTGTTCTTGATCTTGCCCGTGAGGGCGAACACCTTGGTCCCTTTTGATTTTTCCGTCCCGATCTTCGTATAGTAGTCGAGCCCCTTGGTGATGATCGTCGGAACGTTCGCGAAGGTTTCAACGTTGTTCAGGTTCGTGGGCATGTTCCAGAGGCCGCCTGCAGCCTCGGACAGGCGCGGAGGACGGGGACGCGGCATGCCGCGCTGTCCCTCGATCGATGAGATCAGGGCGGTCGATTCGCCGCAGACGAATGCGCCGGCGCCTTCCTTGATTTCGACATCGAATTCGAGGCCCGAACCAAGAATATTCTTGCCCAGAAGCCCCATGGCACGCGCCTGCGTGATAGCCACACCCAGGTTCTTCACGGCTAGCGGATACTCGTGCCGCACGTAAATAAATCCGTGCTGGGCGCCGATGGCGTAGGCGTTGATGATCATGCCTTCAAGCACGGAATGGGGATCGCCTTCCATAACCGAACGGTCCATGAACGCGCCGGGGTCTCCTTCGTCGCCGTTGCACACCACGGCCTTGATCTTGGCGCCCGACTTTTTCGTATGCTCCCATTTGAGGCCGGCAGGAAAGCCCGCGCCGCCGCGGCCGCGGAGACCCGATTTTTTGATGATATCAATCACCTCATCGGGCTTGATCTCGGTAAGACACTTGGCAAGCCCCATGTACCCGTCTTCCCGGATTGCGTCGTGGATGTTGCAGGGATCGACGACGCCGTTGCGGTGCAGGGCAACGCGCTTCTGTTTTTTGTAGAACGGTATGTCCTTCACCTGTTCATTCGGCTCGGAAAGAGGAAATTCGCGGTAGAGCTGTTTGCGGTAGGGTACGTTGTGGAGCACGGAGTCGGAGTAGAGCTTCGGAATGTCGGCTGCTTTCACTTTCTGATAGAAGATGCTGTTGGGATCCTGGATCACCACCGGACCGCGCTGGCAGAACCCCTGACACCCTGTCTTCACGATCTCCAGCTTGACGCCGCTTTTCTCCGCTTCCTTCTCGAACTGCTCGATCAGCTTCGGCGAGCCTGTTGCCTGACACGCTGTCCCGCAGCACACGCGCACCCGGTGGACGTCGGCGTCCCGGTGCTCCTGCTTCAGCTTCTCACGCAGGGCCGCCAGATCGTTCACATTCTCCAGACGTTTAAACGTGAGTTCCATGTTCACTCCTCGCCATTGTTATGATGTCATCCACCATCTTCGGGGTGAGTTCGCCGTACAGATCCTGGTCGTTCACGGTCGTGACCGGAGCCAGGGCGCAGCATCCGACGCACCCCACGGTCTCCAGCGTGACTGAGAGGTCGCTCGTCGTCTCCCCTTCCTTGATGCCGAGCTTATGCTCCATCTCCGTCAGCACGGCTTTGGCGCCCCTCACGTGGCACGCCGTACCCATGCAGACTTTGATAATGTTTTTGCCGCGCGGCTTGAAGTGAAAATGCTTGTAGAATGATGCCACGCCGTAAACATTGTTCAGTGACAAGTTCAGCCGCTCGGCAATAATCTTCATGGCGTCTTCGGGAAGGTACCCGATCTTTTCCTGGACCCGCTGGAACACGGAGATAAGAATCCCCCGCTGGCCGGAAACATCATCGAGAACTGCATCAACTTTATTTATTTCATCTTGCTGAAGCACCTTGGAAACCTCCCTCTGAATTTACCCGAAGAACGGGTGAATTCCAGATCGATGTACGTAGGTAGACTTTAGTGTTGCGAAGAAAAAGATCGGTGTGATCAGCAACTTCAGAGCATTGACGAAGTTTATCTGCTGATTATGGCGGTTTATATTAGCAACCGATCATAAAAAAAGCAAGAAGAAATACTATAAAAAAAAATCATCGGCAAATAACAGATTCTTGGTTTCTAAACAATAAATGAAGCAGCAATAATAACCTATTTAGAACGTATCAGTTCCTTGTTTTTTTCTGCAATAAATACTCGTGCATAGCCTTCGCAGCTTTCCGTCCAGCGCCCATGGCTGAAATGACTGTTGCAGATCCCGTAACAATGTCCCCCCCTGCATAAACACCTTCCAGATTCGTCCGGCCTGTTTCCGGATCTGCGACAATATACAACTTTTTACTGACCTCAAGATTTTTTGCGCTCTGCGCGATAAGGGGATTTGCTCCTGTTCCGAGTGCCACGATGGCAATGGTTACAGGAATCTCGAATTCAGATCCGAGAACAGGTTTGGGGGAGCGCCTGCCGGAAGCGTCCAGTTCGCACAGGTCCATGCGGACGCACTCAATAGCCCGCACCTGACCCCGGTCGTCACCGAGGATGCGAACCGGATTCGTGCACAGCTCGAACTGTATGCCCTCTTCCTGGGCATGATGAACCTCTTCCCTGCGGGCCGGCAGTTCCAGGAGCGATCGCCGGTAGACAAGAATGACTTCCGCGGCGCCGATGCGAAGCGCCGTGCGAGCCGCGTCCATGGCGACATTGCCGCCCCCGAATACCGCCACGCGGTCCCCGTGCTTTACGGGCGTATCGAATTCCGGAAAGCGGTACGCCCGCATGAGGTTGACGCGGGTCAGAAATTCATTCGCGGAATAGACGCCGTTGAGGTTTTCGCCGTCGATGCCCATGAATTTGGGCAGGCCTGCGCCGCTGCCGATGAAGCAGGCATCGTATTCCTTCATAATCTCGTCGATCGTAATGAGCTTTCCGACCACGGCGTTCGTCACGATTTCAACGCCCATTTTTTTCAGGACTTCGATTTCACTATATACGATGGATTTCGGAAGACGAAATTCCGGAATACCGTAGACGAGGACACCCCCCGCTTCATGAAGAGCTTCGTAGATGCATACATGATGCCCCTGCCGTGCAAGTTCATATGCGCAGCTCAGGCCCGAAGGCCCGCTCCCCACGACGGCAACACGCTTTCCCGTCGGCAGTGAAATCGGGGGCTCCTGCAGTCCGCCGTTCGCAAGCGCCTGGTCCGCGGCAAAACGTTCAAGCCTGCCGATGCCCACGGGTTCGAATTTTTTCCCGAGCAGGCATTTCTTCTCGCATTGATTCTCCTGGGGGCATACCCTGCCGCAGACAGCGGGCAGGAGATTGGACTCTTTAATGACAGCAATCGCCCCGTCGAAGTTGCCTTCGCGGATCGCCTTGATAAACCGGGGAATGGGCACGCCGACGGGACACCCTTCGACGCACGCCGGTTTCTTGCAGTTCAGGCACCGGGAGGCCTCCTGTATGGCGAGTTCAGGCGTATACCCAAGGCTGACCTCATTGAAATTGGACCGCCGTACGTCCGGCGGCTGTTCAGGGATGGGAGTTTTTTTGGGGACGATTTTTTTCGGTGTCGCTGTCGCTTCCTTCATGTCATTCACTCACACAGTACACCCGTATGCCGCTGCTTCCAAGCATCGAACGATTCCTTCTGTTCCGGCAGATAGCTCTTCTGGCGGTTCATCAGGATATCCCAATCCACCAGATGCCCGTCGAACTCGGGTCCGTCCGTACAGGCAAAAAAAGTCTTTCCGCCGACGATCACGCGGCAGCCGCCGCACATTCCCGTGCCGTCCACCATGATCGGGTTGAGGCTGACAACCGTCTTCACGCCGAAGGGGCGCGTGGTCTCGGACACAAATTTCATCATGATTGCCGGACCAACGGTGATAACCAGGCTCGTTCCGCCTTTTTCAAGCTCCTGGCGAAGCGCCTCGGTCACCACGCCCTTCATCCCGGCGCTGCCGTCGTCGGTCGTGATCAGAACGCGGCTGCAAACCTGCCCCATTTCTTTTTCGTAAATCAGAAGATCCCTGGAGCGCGCGCCCATGACGCAGACGACTTCGCTGCCCGCGGCTTTGAACGCACGGGCGATGGGATACAGGGGGGCCACGCCGAACCCCCCGCCCACAACGATCACTTTTGCTGCATGTTCGATGTGGGTGGGACTGCCCAGGGGGCCGCACAGATCAAGGATATCGTCACCCTCATTCATGAGCGACATTTCCGTCGTGGTTTTGCCCACGGCCATGACGATGAGGCTGATCGTACCCTCTTCGGGATTAATATCCGCAAGTGAGATGGGGATGCGTTCGCCCTTGTCGTGCAGACGCAGAATAACGAACTGTCCGGGCTGCGCTTTTTTGGAAATCAGCGGTGCTGCGATTTTGAAATAGAATACATCCGGTTTTCTGAGGAGCTTCTTTTCGAGAATTTTTGGCATGCGAGTTTCAGACTGAATGCAATTACCAGGTTTTCCGTTACAATTGGTAGCAGTCTACATCTTTTTTTATGAGAAGAAAAGACAAAAATGATATAATGACCCATTCTCGATTATTTCAGTACTACAAAATGATAAAACCGTACGTGATAAATTCATCCTTTTCCCCTACAGGAGCAAGAACGCGTTCCCGATGATGAAACCGGCTTATAATGCTTATAAATATTAATGAAGCGGTCATTCAAAAATCGCCGCAGTGGCGGAAGAGACAGGATCGTATCTCATTCGCTGATAACCCGATTGTGGACATTTTGACAGCTCAGCATGGTCCTGCTATCATGTATCCGGATACTGTATTCAGGAGAAACGAATGAACATTCTTGCAATGATCCTGGCCGGAGGAAAGGGAGAGCGACTCCATCCGCTGACCATTCATCGCGCCAAACCGGCCGTTCCCTTCGGCGGCATCTACCGCATCATCGATTTCACGCTCTCGAACTGCATCAACTCGGGCATCCGCAAGATCGCGGTCCTGCCGCAGTACAAATCCCTGTCCCTGGACAAGCACCTCAGGCTTGCATGGAACTTTTTTTCCGGCGAGTTGAATGAGTACATCATATCAGTCCCCCCCCAGCAGCGCGTCGGCGAAAAATGGTACCAGGGAACCGCCGATGCAATCTACCAGAACATCTATATGATAGAAAAAGACGCACCAGCAAAGATCCTCGTGCTTGCAGGCGATCATATCTACAAAATGGACTATTCCGAAATGCTCCGTTTCCATGAGAAGAAGAAGGCCGACGCCACTGTCGCGGCAATCGAGACACCCATAAAGCATGCCGCGTCCTTCGGCGTCGTCCAGGTGGATGACGACTTTCGCATTTGCGGATTCGAGGAAAAACCGCGGCATCCGAAGCCGATCCCCGGCCGTCCCGACATGGCGTTCGCATCCATGGGGATCTACTTGTTCAACACAAGCACGGTGATCGAACACCTGAAAACCGATGCGCTCCAGGACACGGCCCACGACTTCGGCAAGAATATCATCCCGCAGATGATGAGGTCGGCGCGCGTATATGCCTACAATTTCAAGGACGAAAACAAGAAGGAGGCGAAGTACTGGCGCGACGTCGGTACCATCGACGCTTACTGGGAAGCGAATATGGATCTGGCGAGCGTCGATCCGCTGCTGAACCTGTATGACGGGGACTGGCCGATCAGGACCTACCAGGGCCAGGCGCCGCCGGCCAAGTTCGTATTCGCCCAGGAAAAGAAAGGCGGCCGCCTCGGCATCGCGCTCGATTCGATCGTGTCGCACGGCTGCATCATAAGCGGCGGCCGCGTGCAGAATTCGGTGCTGTCTCCGAACGTGCGCATCAACAGCTTCAGCGATGTGCGCGAATCGATCCTCATGGAGAACGTGAACATCGGCAGGCATTGCCGCATTCGCAAGGCGATCATCGACAAGGACGTCGTCATCCCCCCGGAAACGGAGATCGGGTACGATCGCGATAAGGACAGAGAAACGTATTTCGTTACGCCTTCGGGGATCGTCGTCATCGCAAAGGGAACGGCATTCCAGGCGGATCTGCGGGAAGAGGAATCGGCTTAATCGACGATCGTCATGATTTGTTCGAGCGTTTTTCTGCTCCGAGCAGGAGGATTTTCGTCCGGCACGCCGAGGGGCAGCAGCGCTGCAATGAATTTTTCCCTGCCGAAACCGAGAACTTTCTCGAATGCTTCCTGCGCCACAAGCGGCCCCGTCATCCAGCACGAACCGTAGCCCAGGGAATGGATTGCGAGCAGCATGTGCTCGATGGCGGCTGAAACGCTCTGGATGGCCGGCGCGGGCCTGAGCCTCGTAATTTCTTCAGCCGAATATCCCATTTTGACGAGCAGTTTTTCCGTGCCCGTATCAGCTGTCTCCAGAAAAACCGCTATGACGACGGGCGCGTGCTCGAAAAAGGTGTAGTAGTTGCTTTTGTATGCGGCCAGGCGTTGCGCCTGCTTCTCGTCCTCGGCAAAGGGGATCATGCGGTCGACCATAGCGCGGACCACGGAGGCCATCTGCTTCAGTTTTCCGCGGTTTCTGATGACCATGAAGCTCCACGGCTGCGTGTTGCTCGAACTCGGCGCAAGCCGTCCCGCGTCGAGGATTTTCCTGATGTCCTCGTCGGGCACCGGTGTCTGCTTGAACCGCCGGATGCTCCTTCTCCCCTTGACTGCGTCAACCAGATCCATAAATGAGAATGTCCGTCTGCACTTCGTTCTTTAATTTATTTACCTTGCCCCTTGCTCCTTGCTACCTGCCCCTTTTTTTACACCATCTCCGCCAGCTCACGGATAAGTCTTTCCGAGTCCTTCCACCCCAGGCACGGATCGGTGATGGACTTGCCGTATACATTCTCCGTCACTTTCTGCGCGCCTTCCTCGATGAAGCTCTCGATCATGAACCCCTTGATCATGCTCCTGAGCAGAGGCGAATGCTGCCTGCTTCTCATCACCTCTTTTGCGATCCGGGGCTGTTCGGCGAATTTCTTGTTCGAGTTTGCGTGATTCGTGTCCACGATGATGGATGGATTCGCCAGGCCGCGTTTCTGGTATGCCTCCGCGAACTGGAGCAGGTCTTCATAGTGATAATTCGGCACTGCCAGCCCGTGATAGTCCACCGCGCCGCGGAGCACCGCGTGCGTGAGCGGGTTGCCCGAGGTTTTCACTTCCCAGCGGTTGTAGCTGAATACATGAGGCGCCTGGGAAGCCTGGATGGAATTGAGCGTAACTTCAATATCCCCGGATGTGGGGTTTTTCATGCCCACGGGAATGTCGAGGCCGCTGCAGGTGAGGCGGTGGGCCTGGTTTTCGACCGAACGGGCGCCCACGGCAACATAGCTCAGCACGTCCTCCAGATAGGGATAGTTCCCGGGGTAGAGCATTTCGTCGGCTGCAGGCAGATGCGATTCCCTGAGCGCGCGCAGGTGCATCCGCCGGATCGCATTGATCCCTTCGACGATGTTCGGCTCCTCCTGCAGGTTCGGCTGGTGCGCCATGCCTTTGTAGCCGATGCCCGTCGTCCTCGGCTTATTGGTATAGATACGGGGGATGATGATGATGCTGTCCCGCACGTCGGATTGGATTTTCGCCAGACGGGCGATGTAATCGCACACGGCATTTTCATCGTGGGCCGAACACGGGCCGATGATCAGAATCAGCCGCGATGATGCCCCGGTAAATACATCCCGGATGTCCTCGTCCCTTTTCTTCTTGAAGCCGACAAGCTGCGCGTCGAGCGGCATGGCTCCGAGGATTTCTCCGGGCGGCGGAATTTCACGGACATAGGTAAAGCTCATGACGGATCAGGACCTCCTCACCTTGCTAAAGCATTCGAAAGTGCATGCAGTATAAAATCCGCATGAATCCAAGTCAAGCCTAAAAAAGTTCTCCACACCCGCGCGTGGTCAGGAGGGAAGCGGATGCCCGCCTGCATGTGCGTCAGCCCGTCAGGTTTTCCCCGCCCCGCGTTTTCTAAAAAAGGCTGGCCTTTTTGCCCTTAATATTGTATAAATTGCATGCCATGGCAAAAAAGGAGCAGAAGCTGGCGGCGACAAAACGAAAAAAGGTTTCCATTGACCGCTGGCTGTTGATTGGAGTCATCATCGCGGCGGTCGTGATCGCATTGGCCCTCTGGGGTCCCCTCCGCAAGTTCCGTCCTGCAGCGACAACAGAGCAGAAGCAGAAAACGCAGCAGCAGACGGCCAGGCGTGAACCTGCCCCTGCGGCGAAACCCGAAGCCAAAAAGACGTCGCCCGGGAAATCAGCCCTGACGCAGGACAAGGCGGAAACAACCAAGCGCGAACCCGGCCCCGCGCTGCTCGGGGGCACTGCGCCCCGTCAGCAAAAAATCGTTCCCATCGCGATCGTCATTGATGATCTCGGCGCGGACGAGAAGCAGGCAAAGGATCTTCTCGCCATGCATGCACGGATCACCCTTGCCATCATGCCCGGCCTCCCGCATTCGAAGAAAATAGCCGACCTGGCAAAGCAGAACAACCGGGAAGTCCTGATCCACGTTCCCATGGAATACCGCGGGAAAAACGGCAAGCCGGCCCCGGGCATGCTGCGGGCGGACATGACCCCCCTGGAATTCCTCAACACGCTCAGCAGCGACGTCGAATCCGTGCCCGGCGCCGTCGGCATCAACAACCACGAGGGATCGGCGCTGACGGAGAACAAGGAAGCAATGAAATTTCTCATGGCAGAGCTGAAAGCGCGGAATCTGATGTTTCTCGACAGCGCCACGACCCCGAAGAGCGTGGCCCTCGCAACAGCCAGGGAATTCGGACTCAAATCCGCCAAGCGGGACGTCTTCCTGGACAATGACAGCAACAACCCCGAAGCGATCCGCAAACAGCTCGATGAATTGGTGGAAACGGCGCGAAAAAACGGAAAAGCCGTGGGCATCGGCCATCCCCACCCCGCCACGCTCAGCACGCTGCGAAAATGGGTTGCGGAAACCGATGCTCTGGGCGTTGAACTCGTACCCGTGTCGAAACTGATGAATTAGAAGAAGCAGGGTCCAGGAGCCAGGGTACAGGGTACAGGAGAACCAGACACATGCCGCTTTTCCCGTCCTCTGCACCCTAGATCCTGTAACCTGGCCCCTGTACCCTGTACGCTGTACCCCAGACCCTGATTTCCTGGACCCTGATTTTTTCCATGCTTACTCTCGGAATAGAAACATCCTGCGATGAAACTGCAGCAGCAGTGCTCAGGGACGACAAGGTGCTGTCAAGCATCGTATCTTCCCAGATCGCCATTCACAAGAAATACGGCGGCGTCGTGCCAGAACTGGCTTCGCGCGAGCACCTGAAGAATCTCACGCCCATCATCCGCGAAGCGCTCTCGTCGGCTGCCGTTTCGCTGCATGAAATCGGCCTCGTTGCGGTCACGTACACGCCGGGCTTGATAGGTGCCCTGCTGGTCGGCGTATCAGCGGCAAAAGCCATCGCCTACGCTCTCAAAATCCCCTTCATCGGCGTGCACCACGGCGAAGGCCATATTCTCGCGGCACACCTCGAATATCCCGACATCGGCTACCCCTACGTCGCGCTGCTTGTATCGGGCGGCCACACCGCGCTCTATCACGTCCAGGGCCTCGGCCGCTACCGGATGCTCGGCCAGACGAGAGACGACGCCGCGGGCGAGGCGTACGACAAGGTCGCGAAGCTCCTGGGGCTGGAGTATCCCGGAGGTCCCGTGATCGACAGGCTCGCGCGCACGGGAAACGCCGCGGCAGTCCGGTTCCCGCGAGGTCATCTCACCGGCTATGATTTCAGCTTCAGCGGCCTCAAGACCGCCGTTCGGAACCATGTTGTCCTTTTCCTGTCCAAGGATAAGGTGCTCGACATGCGCATCAATATCCCCGATGTTGCGGCCAGTTTCCAGGCTGCGGTCGTTGATACGCTGGTGGAAAAGACCGTAAACGCCGCGCTCGAAACAGGCGTCCGGAAGATCGTCGTGGCAGGCGGCGTAGCAGCAAACAGCGGCCTCAGAGCAGCCATGCAGAAACAGACGGACCTGCACGGCATCACGCTGTATCTTCCCGGAATGTTTTACTGCATCGACAACGCCGC
>Ga0187786_10000197_pt1 | contig 19514 bp, 18 predicted proteins | sample 0815_BV2_10_20_M_FD_132449 | JGI IMG/M metagenome (GOLD analysis project Ga0187786, IMG submission 132449) | Tropical peat soil microbial communities from peatlands in Department of Meta, Colombia - 0815_BV2_10_20_MG | ecosystem: Environmental > Terrestrial > Soil > Wetlands > Peat | place...
CGTTATAGTTTAATGAGAGAGAAACTTCGCCACCTCTTTGATGAGGTGAACGATATCGAACTTCACGAGATATCCGTCTGCGCCCATACTTTTCGCCTTCGCCCTGCTGTCGTCGCCGCTCAATGATGTGTTGACGATAATCGGCAGAGACCTGAATTGTTCGTCCGACTTCAGCATGTGTGCAAGCGCGATGCCGTCCATCTCCGGCATTTCGACATCGGTGATAAGAAGCTGCACATAATCGGTTATCGGCTTGGCCCCGAGCTTCGCCTTTGCGCGATGCAGTGCCTCAAGCGCCTGCTTTCCGTCCGAATAGACGATAACCTTGAGTCCCCGGTTTTCGAGGTTGTCCTTCAGAATGCGTCGAGCGACCGCAGAATCGTCAGCGATCATAACAGTTCCGCTCAGATTGGACGGGATATCGTCACCGAGCGTCTCTGACTGAAAGGCCGCTTCCATCGACACGACACCGATATCCGCCATCATACCTTCCAAATCAAGGATCAGCAGCAGCGATTCGCCTTCCGCATCGATCTTCGTCACGCCGGTGATCTTTCCGCCGTATTTTGTCTGAAGCATGGACGGAGGCTGTTTCACCTGTTCCCAGCTGATACGCCGGATTCGTTCGACGTCGTGGACGATCATGCCGACTATCGTATTCATCATGCTCAGCACAATGACCTTCGCTCTGATGGCCTTATCCTGAGGTGGATTGATGTGCATCCATTTCGCCAGGTTGATGATTGGAATGACCTCGCCGCGGACTTCCGTTATCGCCTCAGCGTAGTCCGGCATGTCGGGCACCTTCGTCAGTGTGGGCATCGGCATGATTTCCCGCACCTTGGCCACGTTGACGCCGTAGTACAGCGTTTCTTCACTGCCGCCCGTCGCAACATTGAACATTTTGAAGACGATGAGCTCGAGATCATTTGCACCGACCTTCACGCTGTCGGCTGCCCTGCCGCCCTGCTTAGCCATAGGCCCCCTCCCGGCATCGGGAAACATATTATACGATGCCTCTATTTGATCGGCGATGACCATCGAATCTTTAATAATTGACCCGATTACACCCGAAGCCGTAAAGTAACTCTCATGAAAAAAGAGCTTAAAAAACAACAGGCAGCACCAAGCTGTGACTGGCAGACGCCTGCAGCTCGGAAACGCACCGCCAACAGCAGCCGTATATGCCGATTCGACGATTTCAGATGGTCGGGAGTAAAGAAAGAGAGGTATAAACCTGAGCCTGGAAGCTGGCACTCCATTGCCCGGCAGGTGCTTGTGGGAAACAGAGGGGAGTCACCCCTGTTCCACCTCCGCTATTTCGAGATCGCCCCCCAGGGCTTCAGCAGCTACGAACGCCATGAACATGAACATGTAGTCATCTGCGTTCGAGGCAGGGGAGAGGTGAAGATCGGTAAACGCCGCCATGCCGTCGAAGGACTCGATATGATTTATATCGCCCCGAACACGCCGCATCAATTCTTGAACACCGAAGCCGAGCCTTTCGGGTTCTTCTGCATCGTGAATGCCGAGCGCGATCGCCCTACCCTGATCGCCGGTCGCACACAAAACAAAAAACTGCCGGGGTGACGCCTTCACCGCGGCAGTTCATTTTTTCGACGAACGCCTATTTACCGCAGCATTTCTTATGCTTCTTGCCGCTGCCGCACGGACAGGGATCATTGCGTCCGACCTTGCTGCCGCGGGAAAGTTGCGACGCGCTCTCGGAATCAGCGCGGTTGTATGACATCTGCTGCTCTTTCGGTCGGTGCTGTTCGGCTTCTGCTTCCTGCCGTATCTGAATTTTCAGGAGCCTTGAAAGGATCTCGGAGGAAATGCGATCCGACATGTCTTCGAACAGCGCGAATGCCTCTTTCTTGTATTCGACGAGCGGGTCGCGCTGCGCATAGCCGCGAAGGCCGATGCCCTGTTTCATGTGGTCGATGGCGAGCAGATGATCCTTCCATTGGGCATCAATAACCTGCAAGAAAAGCATCCGCTCGATATAGCGCATGACATCCGGACCGGCTTCCTTCTCCTTGACCTCGTAAAGCCCCCGAACGCCGTCGACGACAGCCGCCTGCCACTCGTCGGCGCTCAGCTGAACATCGGACGACAACTTGAGGCCGAACGTCCCGAACACCGTATCCTTCAGGCCGCTGATGTCCCATTCGTCGGGAACAACATCGTCCGGGCAGAAATGGGCAACCATGCCACCGGCGAGCGTGTCGGCAAGATCGAGAATCCGCTCACGCAACGAACTGCTCTCGAGAACCTCCCGACGGAACGAATATATCTCTTTGCGCTGCTTGTTCATAACGTCATCGTACTGCAGCAGGTGCTTTCTGATGTCGAAGTTATGCGCCTCAACCTTTTTCTGGGCGCCCTCAATGGCCTTCGTGACCATCTTGTTTTCGATGGGAATGTCCTCTTCCATCTTGAGCAGATTCATCAGGCTGTTGATGCGGTCCGATCCGAAAATACGCATAAGATCATCTTCGAGAGACAAATAAAAGCGCGATGCCCCCGGATCGCCCTGGCGGCCCGAACGCCCCCGGAGCTGATTATCGATGCGCCGGGCTTCATGGCGCTCCGTGCCGATAATGTGCAGACCGCCGGCCTGGAGCACCTGCTCCTTCTCGCGCTGACAAATCTCTTTTGATTTGTCGAGGGCTACCGCAAATTCTTCGGCTGTATAATCAGCCGGATTCTTCAAAAACTCCTGTGCCAGACCCGCAGGATTTCCGCCCAGGACAATATCGGTTCCTCGGCCTGCCATATTGGTGGCAATAGTAACCGCGCCGAAGCGTCCCGCCTGTGCGACGATTTCAGCCTCTTTCTCATGGTACTTGGCATTCAGAACCGAATGTTTCACACCCTTGCTCTTCAGCAGTGCTCCAAGCTTCTCCGACTTCTCAATGGATGTCGTGCCGACAAGCACCGGCTGTCCTTTTTCGTGACAAACGGCAATCTCGTTCACAACGGCATTGAACTTGGCCCGCTCGGTTTTATAAACCATGTCCGCATAATCCGCCCTTACCATCGGACGATTCGTCGGAATGACGACAACGTCGAGATTATAGATTTCCGCAAACTCAGCCGCCTCGGTATCGGCGGTGCCGGTCATGCCGGCAAGCTTGTTGTACATGCGGAAAAGGTTCTGGAAGGTGATCGTCGCAAGCGTTTGATTCTCGCTCTCGATCTTGACCCCTTCTTTCGCCTCTATCGCCTGATGCAGGCCGTCGGACCAACGGCGTCCCGGCATCAAGCGTCCCGTGAATTCATCGACGATGATAACCTCGTCATCCTTGACGACATAATCGACGTCGAGCTTGAAAAGATGGTGAGCGCGAAGGGCCTGCAGCACGTGGTGAACAAGTTCGATATTCGCCGGATCGTAGAGGTTCGGAATGCCGATGAGCTTTTCGGCCTTGGCGCTGCCCGCTTCCGTCAGAACGACCGATTTCAGTTTTTCGTCAATTTTGAAATCCGCCTCGGGCTTCAGTCCAGGCACGATGCGATTGATCTTATAATACTTGTCGGTCGAGTCTTCCGAAGGACCTGAAATAATAAGCGGCGTGCGCGCCTCGTCGATCAGAATACTATCGACTTCGTCGACAATGGCGAAATTCAATTCGCGCTGACAGTAGTCAGACAGATCATACTTCATGTTGTCGCGGAGATAGTCGAATCCGAACTCATTATTCGTGCCGTAGGTGATGTCGGCGTGATATGCCTCCTGACGAGTACAAGGCCTCAGGAAATCGAGCCGCTTGTCCTCGGCCCGGTATGCCGGATCGAAAAGAAATGAGGCATCGTGCTGGATGATGCCCACCGACATGCCGAGGAAGTGGTAAACCGGGCCCATCCAGCGGGCGTCACGCTTTGCAAGGTAATCATTGACGGTAACGACATGTACGCCCTTTCCGGTGAATGCATTCAGACAGACCGGAAGCGTAGCGACAAGTGTCTTTCCCTCACCGGTCTTCATTTCCGCAATCCGGCCTTCATGCAGGACTGTTCCGCCGATGAGCTGCACATCGAAATGGCGCATACCGAGCAGCCGCTTTGCAACCTCCCGGACAACAGCGAACACTTCATTCCGGAGGTCATCAAGCGCAGAGCCGTCCTGAATGCGGCTCCGCAATGCATCAGCCTCGGAACGAAGCGCGGCATCACTGAGACCGGACAGCTTCGATTCGAGCGAATTGATATGGTCCACGGTTTCAAAATACCGTTTCAACTCGCGCTCATTTTTTGTTCCGAATATTTTGTTGAGAAGATTGAACATCCTTATATTTTAGAAGCTGTATGGCGCTTTATGCAAGCCGGAGCTGCCCTGCATCCTTCGTCGTCGGGCCGAGAATCGGTCACCGGCAACGGCCTGGAATGTATGAATAATCCTGGAGAGGAGCAGCGCGATGCCGTGAAAACATCTGCGCACGCGAACTGTCATCAGGTGAATGAACTCATGTATAATGGTGCGTTATGCAAGTTTTTCACGGAGGAAATCCATGAGGCTGCTTTCCATCTCACCGCGTAGGCTTTTGCTAGCAGTCCTTTTCCTGGTCATCTTTCTAATGATGTTCTATGATGCAAACTGCTCAGCTGAATCGGACAATCCGATGCTGTACGCCAAACAGGAAGCGGCTCGCCTCAAAGAACAGCGCACCTCTATCCGGCAGAGCGAGGCAAAGGTGCTTGCCTCGCTCGAACGCGCCCGGAAGGCTTCATCACTCATGTCTGACCAGTCTTCGACCGAAGATCGCAAACTCATGCGGGACGCAATAAAGACATCGGAGGAATCGCTTGCGACCGTTCAGAACCTCAGGGCGAAGATTGAGGCGCGCAGCAAGGCCGTCGAAGCGACAGCCCGAGGACGCGCTTCAGACGGCGACTTCGCAGTGGTAACAGTACTCAGCGGATCCGTGCAGAAGCAGTCGGGATCGCCCATCGGCCATGGCGGCCGTATCTATGAAAATGAAATGCTCAAGACCGGCAGCGGCAGTTTTGTCGAGATATTCAGCCCGGACTCCGCGTACCTGATGCTCGCTCCCAACAGCACCGTCCTCGTCGGCGAGATCGACCGCACGACCGCATTGCTCACGATGGATGTGCAGACGGGAAAGGTGCATGCCGAAAAGTATTGCGCTGATGGCGACAGCAGCTGCTGGGCAACACGATACCGCATCCGGGCAGGATTCTTGTCATTCGCCGGGGCGGAGTTCGTCTACGAGCGGCGCAGTGACGGAACGGAAATTATTTCGGTTCTCGAAGGGGCGGTCGTGTTCCGGGAAAAGGCTTCAAAAAAGGCGACAACCATACGCCTCGGCGAACAGCTCATTCTCGGCCCCCGCGGTGAATCCACCACGCTCAGAAAATTGCCGAAGGAAGGCATCCAGAGCTGGTGGGATATCGATCTGCTCTTCCAGATGTAGAAAATAGCTCATACCTTTCCTGCTCTGTGGAATACAGATCACGTCTGAAAGAGGACTATCAGGACAACGCCGCTCACCATGAGACATGTGCCCAGCAGGCGGGTGCGCATGCCGCCTTCATGAAAAAACCAGCAGCCATAGACTACTCCAATAATAAGACTGAGGCGCTTTACCGAAATGAGGCAGGCGACCTGTGTCAGGCTTATGCCGATCATATGAGCACAGACCATGACACCGTAAAGGAGTCCGGCAAACAGGATTGCGATGGGCACCCTCCCGGCAAGGCAGTCCCGTATCTCGCCCCCGCTTTTCACAAAAGCAATCGGGGCAAAAACAGCCGTAAGCGCCAGATAGTAGACTGCACCGAAAAAAAGCGGCGACGATGACTCCACTGCCTGCTTGCCGAGGGTCGAGGTAACGCTGTATATCAGCGCAACGGCAATCATGTACATCGAGCCGCGTTCCCGGACGATGGCCTTCACGGGCCCGAACCATCCCGAACCCCTTTCACCCGCGTTCAGGCAGTAGCCCCCCGCTGCCACGAGGATTACACCAACTGCAGCAACGGGAGTGATGCTTTCGCCGAGCACCAGTACGGGAATAACAAGCAGAAAGACCGGCGTAAGCGAAAGAAACGGCAGGGTGAGGCTCAGCGGCGACAGCTTGAGCGCCTTCACATAAAAGAGCACGGCAACAATCTCAAGCGGTATCGAAAGTCCGACAGCCGTATAAAATGCCGGCTTTATCTGAGGCACGGGCGAAACCATGAGGACAGGCACCAGAACCGGGACGGTTGCGACGAGTCTGAGCCAGGCTATCGCGTATTCGCTTCGCCCCGACAGCGCCTTTTTGGTAAGCGCGTCACTGGTCGCCAGCGTAAGGGCAGCCGTCAGGGCATAAAGGATCCAGAGATTGTCCACTCGTCATTCTACCCTGTCGGCCGCGCAGGGCGCTCATCAGCCTTTTTCATAGGGTCTGTTGTATAATTCTGTTGTATAATAGTGATTCAATTATGTCTACGGAGGCAGAGCCATGGTGAAGATTTACTATGACAAGGATGCGAATCTCGATATCCTGAAGAACAAAAAAATTGTGGTGATGGGGTACGGCAGCCAAGGTCATGCACATGCCAACAATCTTAAAGAAAGCGGGATGGACGTCACGATCGGCGTGCGGAAAGGCCCGAGCTGGGACAAGGCATCCGCTGCCGGTTTTTCAGTAATGACGCCTTCGGATGCGGCGGGAATTGCCGATGTTATTATGATTCTCCTGCCCGATGAATTGCAGGGCGATGTCTATCGCGCCGAAATAGCTCCGAACCTCAAAAAAGGCGCGTTCCTGATGTTTGCGCACGGCTTCAATATCCATTTCGGCCAGATCGTCCCGCGGCCCGATATCAATGTCCTCATGGTGGCCCCGAAAGGCCCCGGACACCTTGTCCGTTCCGAATATACGAAGGGGAGCGGAGTACCCTGCCTCATAGCAATCCATCAGGATCCTTCCGGCAACACGAAAGAACTCGCACTTGCATATGCCTCTTCAATCGGCGGCGGTCGCGCCGGTATCATAGAAACGACATTCAAGGAAGAGACCGAAACCGATCTCTTCGGCGAGCAGGCGGTGCTGTGCGGCGGCGTTACCGCGCTCATTCAGGCAGGATATGAAACGCTCGTCGAGGCGGGTTATGCGCCCGAAATGGCATATTTCGAATGCCTGCACGAAGTCAAGCTGATTGTTGATCTGATTTATGAGGGCGGCATATCGAACATGCGCTATTCGATCAGCAACACCGCCCAGTACGGCGACCTCACCAGAGGTCCGCGCGTCATCACGGCGGATACCAAAAAAGAAATGAAAAAGATCCTGACCGAAATCCAGGACGGCAAATTCGCAAGGGAATGGCTGAGCGAGTGCAAGGTGAATAAGCCGGTCTTCAATGCCCTTACCAGAAAGGGCGAGGAGCACCAGATCGAGGAGGTCGGCGGCCGTCTTCGTGCCATGATGCCATGGCTCAAGAAAGGCAAGCTCGTCGACAAATCGAAGGCATAAAAAGGTTGTTCGTAGTCACCCGGATGCAGGAGGCGGCTGAGCCGGCTCCTGCTCTGTTTTTAGAAAGGAAATTCTCGCAAAGGAGGCGTCGTGCGGCTTGCGTCTGAAGGCTATCCGTTTATTGCGGGATTTGCTGCTCTGAGCATTGCGGCCTTTCTGTTCGGCAACGTCTGGCTGGCCATCCTGCCGCTTCTTCTCACCGGCTTTATGCTCTGGTTCTTCCGTGACCCCGAGCGCAGAGCGCCCGAGGGAAATTCCCTCTTCGTTGCGCCTGCTGACGGCAGGGTGATCGTCGTGCAGTCGATCCGCGAAGACCGTTACCTGCATGCGGATGCAATCATGATCAGCATCTTCATGTCTCCCCTCGATGTCCATGTAAACCGTGCGCCATGCGACGGCACCGTCGAAGCCGTGGAACACACGGCGGGCAAATTCCTGAAGGCGTTTGAACCCGAAGCAGCCTTGGAAAATGAGCGCATTGCGATGGTACTTGCAACGCCGATGGGAAGAATCGTCGTGACACAGGTTGCAGGCGCCGTAGCCCGCCGCTGCGTCTGCCGCGCACAGACAGGGCAGCAGCTTCGTAAAGGCGAACGGTACGGTATCATCAAGTTCAGCTCGCGGGTCGACGTCTATCTGCCTGTCGACTGCAAAGTCGCCGTCAGCCTCGGTCAATCAGTCGTTGCGGGAGAAACGATACTTGCCAAGCGAGACGAATAACCTCCACCAAGACCAGTTATCTCGTAGGGGGGAGCGGGAGAGCGGCTTTATTCGCGATAAGGAGCTGCCTCTCTCTCAGAGGGCCTGACCCTCAAACGTATTGCACTGACTTACTTGCCCAGCATCATAGCCCTTCCGGAACCATCGCATGCGCTGCTCGGAGCTGCCGTGCGTAAACGAGTCGGGAACCACGTAACCCCTCGCCTGCTTCTGCAGCCGATCATCGCCGACCGCGCTGGCCGCGCCCAGCGCCTCCTCAAAATCGCCGGGTTCGACAATCTTCTTCATGCGATCGGCCTGCTGTGCCCAAATACCTGCAAAACAATCAGCTTGCAGTTCGAGCCGGACCGACAAGCGGTTGTATTCGCTCTGGCTGATGCGGCCCTGCATGGTGTGAACGCGATCCGTGATGCCGAGTAATTTCTGCACATGATGGCCGATTTCATGGGCTATGACGTACGCCTGAGCGAAATCGCCGGGGGCCTTGAAACGCCGCTGCAGTTCATCATAGAACTGAAGATCGATGTACACCTTCTCGTCCTGCGGACAATAAAACGGCCCCATCGCCGATTCTGCAAACCCGCACGCAGACTGGACGGCGCCGCTGTATAGCACGAGTTTCGGCTCACGGTAGGTCTTGCCGCTCCGGCGGAAAATATCCTTCCAGACATCCTCGGTGTCGGCAAGGACAACAGAGACAAACTCAGCCATCTTGTCGTGCGCCGGAGGCTTCGAGGCAGGTGCCTGAACCTGATTCTGCGGCATCTGCGTAAGAAGGGCCGTCGGATCTACTCCCAGAAACAGCGCGGCCAACACAATGATGAGGGTCCCGATGCCGCCTCCCAGCGCTCCCCGCGAAATCGGCATCCCCCGGCGGTCCTCAACATTGTCACTTCGCCGCTCATCCTCCCATTTCATGGCAGACCTCCCCTTGCACAAATCTCATATCCATAGATTCCGTGCATCCATTATACACAGACTCGTCACAACTTGCTCATGTCAGCTGGGAAAAGACCGATGTTGCTATTTGGCAGCGTATCGGGCAAAAATAGTCATACTTCGATGAAGAGGCCGGAGGGCTCTCTTCACGGATGTATAAAATGCAGCTGAAGGGATACGGAGCGCGATAGATCATGAGATTCCGTCAGAAGAAGGGAAAATTTCAGGATACCGCCCGCAAGGGTATCTATGTGCTGCCGAATTCGCTGACGCTCTGCGGCATGTTCTGCGGCTTTTTTGCTATCATCCAGGCGGTCGACGGCAACTATCTGCTCGCTGCATGGGCCATTGTTGTGGCGAACATATTCGACGGCCTCGACGGCTGGATCGCCCGACTGACTCACACCACATCGCGTTTCGGCGTTGAGCTCGACTCGCTCTCCGATCTGGTCGCCTTCGGTGTCGCGCCGGCCGTTATGGTTTACAAGTGGTCCTTGCAACCGTTCGGGCGCCTTGGATGGGCGGCGGCATTTCTTTTTGCCGCGTGCGGAGCGCTTCGCCTTGCCCGTTTCAACATCCAGACCGGCACCTCGACATCAAAGGCCTTCAAAGGGCTCCCGATTCCTGCCGCGGCTACGGTTCTTGCTTCAACGGTGATTTTTTATTATGAATTCTGGTCGGGGCTTCCACCGAAGGACTTCATCTTTCCGGTCATCACTATCGTGACATCTCTCTTCATGGTGAGCACCCTGAAGTTCCATGGCCTCAAGGAGATCGATTTCCGCGAGAAGAAACCGTTCTGGCTGCTGATCATTTTCGTCATCGTCCTTTTTTTCCTGTTGCTCCAGCCGCAGATTGCCATCTTTGTTTTTGCCGTGATTTACGTGAGTGTCGGAGTCCTCGAAAATATTTACCTGCTCCTGACGAGGCGTCGCAGACAGCAGGAAGCAACCACCGCTGTTCCGGCACCGCCGGCCTTGCCATCGGAGGGTCATGATGAAAACCGTTAAAATATTCGACACGACATTGCGCGACGGCGAACAGTCGCCTGGTGCGTCCATGAATGTCGACGAAAAGCTGCAAGTCGCACGGCAGCTCGTCAAGCTCGGCGTCGACATCATCGAGGCCGGGTTCCCCATCGCCTCCCCGGGTGATTTTGAGGCGGTGCATCGCATCGCATCGGAGGTCAGGGGAGCAACCATTGCCGCGCTGGCTCGCGCCAGAGAACAGGACATCGAACGGGCGGCAGCCGCGGTGAAACCTGCCGAGTCGGGCCGCATTCATACTTTCATCGCAACATCCGACATCCACCTGCAGCACAAACTTCGCATGAGCCGCGACGAGGTGCTTGATGCGGCGGTTAAGGCGGTGAGACATGCACGCAACTTCACCGACGACGTCGAATTTTCGGCTGAAGATGCGACGAGATCGGACCGGGACTACCTCTGCCATGTCACCGAAGCCGCGATCACGGCCGGCGCCGCAACCATCAACATCCCAGATACGGTAGGGTACACCGTTCCCCAGGAGTTCGAGGAACTGATCGCGTATTTGTTCAACAGGGTTCCGAATATCGACAAGGCTGCGATATCGGTTCACTGCCATAATGATCTCGGCCTCGCGGTTGCCAACAGTCTCGCAGCCATCCTCAAGGGAGCGGGGCAGGTCGAATGCACGATTAACGGCATCGGCGAACGCGCCGGCAACGCCTCTCTTGAAGAGATTGTCATGGCGCTGAAGACCCGCCCGAAATTCTTTCATGCCGACACGCGCATCGTCACCCCGGAGATATACAAAACGAGCCGCCTCGTCTCGAAAATTACCGGCATGGTCGTGCAGCCGAACAAGGCTATCGTGGGGGCGAATGCATTCGCGCACGAGGCAGGCATCCATCAGGACGGCTTCCTGAAAGAACGCTCCACTTACGAAATTATGGAACCAGAAGTGGTCGGCATCCCGCAGTCCAAGCTTGTCCTCGGCAAGCATTCGGGCCGCCACGCGTTCAAGGCCCGGCTGCTGGAGCTCGGCTATGATCTGATGGATGATGAACTGAACCGCGCCTTCGATAAGTTCAAGAAGCTCTGCGACCAGAAAAAATATATCTTCGATGAAGACATCGAAACACTGGTATCCGAACAGGTCTCCAAAGTTCCCGAGATATACAGTCTCGTATCGTTGTCGATTATGAGCGGAACGCAGACAAAGCCGACCGCGGCAGTCACCATGAAGTTAGCCGACCGGCAGGTTGAGCTGACCAAGCACGGCGACGGTCCCGTTGACGCGGTGTACCGGGCCATCGCGTCAATAACCAAGACGAAGAGCAAGCTTCTGAAATTCGATGTAAAGAGCATCACCGGCGGTACCGATGCTCTCGGTGAAGTAGTCGTCGCCCTCGAAGAGGACGGCAGGACGCTGCGCGGTCAAGGTGCCGACACGGACATCATCGTTGCCGCAGCCAAGGCGTATATCAACGCCCTGAACAAAATAGCCCTACGCCGGAAAGATCGGCGACCGGGATTTGACGGCCTCTAACCTGATTTATTCATAAAATCGGGAGATGCGACGGCTGCTTTATTCCTATGCCTTCCTCTGCTGCTCAAGGACTGATCAACTCGCCAGAGAACGGACATTCCGCCCCGGCCGTGAACAATGTAGGCTAAGGATCAGGACACTATCCCACGATAACGAGATAATAAAAAGAGAGGCGCAACAGGGGGAAGAATGATCTGGCATTATCGCGAAGGCGGACGCAGCATCGGTCCGCTCACAGAAGAGGAGTTTCAGCAGCTTGTGGCGGATGGTGTCATCACCTCTGAAACTCAGGTCTGGAATGATGGTGCGGGCATTTGGCGGCCATATGGATCCATCGCCGGCAGTGACGCTCCACATATGCCTCACCTCCAGCCTTCGGGAGCCCCCGGCGCAGAAACCGATTCTGTATCGGCCCCTCTCCTCTCCGTCGGACCTGCCCGGCATGCCTTTTCCTTCAGCGGATCGGGCAGCGAATATTTCCGCATCTGGATAGTGAACCTGCTTCTTACGATAGTGACGCTCGGAATTTACTCGGCATGGGCGAAGGTCCGCCGCAGTCAATATTTCTACCGACACATGAGCATGGGGGGGGCGAGCTTCGACTATCACGGCAAGCCGCTCGCCATTCTGAAAGGACGCATCATCGCGGCAGTTCTGGCTATCGGACTGCAGTATTCTCCGCAGGTGAGCATGACTGCCTACTCTGTCATCCTGGTCGTAGTGCTGCTCATTTTCCCTTTCTTGCTCACCCGATCATTTGCATTTCGCCTGCACAACAGCAGCTGGCGGAGCATTCGTTTTCGCTTTCACGGCATGGCGAAGGACGCCGCCAAAACCCTGTACGGGTACGGGTTGCTCGCCGCGGCCACATTTGGACTCTGCTACCCTGCTTTGTATCACAGGCTCCGTGCATTCGGCTTCAACAACGCCTCCTTCGGAAAGACCGCCTTTCGCCTCGGCATTGGTGCCGGCCCGGTTTTCGGCGTATTTGTCAAAACCGTATTCCTCATGCTCGGCACCGGGCTTGCGGGAGCCTTTCTTGTCGTTGTCGGGGTTGCCGGCATTGCGGTATTTACCGGGGCGCATACAAAGTACGCCTTTATCGCGCCCGTTCTCGGTTTCGCGCTCTATTTCTTCGTCCTGCTCATTGTGTATCCGTTCTTTCAGGCCTCCATGACAAACCTCCTCTGGGGAAACCTCAGACTCGGCTCGGGCAGATTCGAATCAATCCAGACAACTCGCGGGCTGGCGGCGATCTGGGCGAAAAACGCGCTCCTGACGCTCTTCACGCTCGGCCTCTACTGGCCGTGGGCCGCCGTCAATCTTGCCCGCTACCGGGCACAGACACTTGCATTCGCCACCCCTATGGGCGTTGATCATTTTACCGCCGATGCCGAATCGGATATGTCCGCTGCCGGAGAGGAGGTCACCGACGTTCTCAATTTCGACATCTCCTTCTGAGAAGAGCCCGGCTGATTTCCGAGGCCTCTACTTCGACGGCAGGAGCAGCCGCGCCCTTGATATCTCTATCCGCTTTGATAAGGGAATGCTCTCCGTAAACGGCCGAGGCCTGTCGCGTGCCGCCGCGTTGGCCGATCTCGAGATTTCCGAGCCGCTCGACGGGGCGCCGAGAACGCTCAGGTTCAGCGACGGCGCATCGTGCGAACTTCAGGATACACCAGCGCTTGCGGCCCATCTTGCTGCATCCGGGCACGCTGAGTCGCTGGTAGTGCGCACCCAGCGGCGCTGGCACCTGGTGGCCGCGGCTTTCGCGGCCCTGGCAATAATCCTCTTTGCCGGATACCGATGGGTGCTTCCCCTTGCTGCAGAAAAGCTTGCCTTCAGGATGCCGCACGCGGTACTCGAACGCATCAGCTCACAGGCCATCGCCGGGGTCGAGGGGAAATGGATTTTCCCGTCTCAATTACCTGAAAATCGTCAGGAAAAGTTGCGGAAACACTTCGCGTCGCTCGCGCTGCCGCCGCACGATGGGGTCACAACGCGTGTCGAGTTTCGCAGCGGAGGGATGCTCGGCCCGAATGCCTTTGCGCTGCCGGACGGCACTATTATTTTTTTCGACGAGCTCGTCAAGCTCGCAGAGAATGATGACGAACTGGTTGCAGTTTTCGCCCACGAAGCAGGCCATGCAGCGCACCGACACGGTCTGCGCCAAATCATACAGCAGTCGGTCGTCGCCCTTGTGCTTGCAGCGTATATCGGAGACGTCAGTACGCTCGGGGGCGCAGTAAGCGGATGGCTGCTTGAAGCGAAGTATTCGCGCGATTTCGAACGCGATGCGGATCGCTACGCGGCTCAAGCATTGAAGATGAATAACCTTTCCCCGCTTCTGCTCGGCGAATTCCTCATGAAGCTGGAGCAGGCCCATCTGAGACAAAAAGGCGGCACGGGCGGGAACATCACCAATTACCTTTCAACGCATCCTCCAACCGAGGAGAGAATGAAGGCCATGCAGGACCTCGCGACACAGTAATTCATCAATTGCCGCACATAATGTGATTTACGGTTCTATCAGCACCACCTGCAGGTCCATAACATTGGTGCCGGTCGGGCCGGTAACAACAAGGTCATCAAGGCGTTTGAAGAAATGATACGAATCGTTATCAGCCAGATATGCGGACGCATCGAGTCCCGCGGCAGCCGCACGCCTAACCGTAGAGCCGTCCGCCACCGCCCCTGCCGCATCCGTCGGACCGTCCGTCCCGTCGGTGCCCGCCGAGAGAAATGTTATGCCTGCACCTCCGGCGAGTTCCTGAGCAACAACGAGAGCCATTTCCGTGTTGCGGCCGCCCAAGCCGTTCCCCCGAACCTTGACCGTCGTCTCTCCTCCGGCAATAATGCACCGCCTTCTGCCGTGAGCATCAATCATGTCTCTCTGAGACGCACGCGCCGTCTGCACGAGATGTCTCCCGAGAACAGAAGCTTCGCCTTCGAATTCGGTTCCTAAAATAACGGAATCAAATCCGAGGGCCTCGGCACGCGCCCGAGCCGCTTCGGCGGCAAGACGGTTGCTTCCGACAATGATATTCTCGACACGCCGGAATATCGGGCTGCCGGCCTTCGGCGTTTCCGCATAAAAACCGAATACGCCTTCATTCAGCACATGCAAGACCGTCTTCGGCAGATTGCTTTCAAGCCCATACCGGCGAACGACTTCGAGGGCCGTGCTGAACGTCGAACTATCGGGGGCCGTCGGTCCCGATGCGATGACATCCAAGGCGTCGCCAACGACATCGGAAAGTATAAGAGCAACCACCTTGGCCGGAAATGCGAGCTCTGCTAGACGGCCGCCCTTGACCCGTGAAAGATGCTTGCGCACGGCGTTGAGTTCCTGAATCGTAGCCCCTGCCTTCAGCAGCATACGCGTCACGCGCTGCTTTTCTTCGAGAGAGACAATCTCGTGGGGTGCCACGAGCAGTGCGGACGCCCCGCCCGAAAGCAGGCAGAGAACCATCGTATTTTCATCCACGGTATTCAGGAGCCCCATAATCTGGCGCGTCGCCGAGAGACCGCTTTCATCGGGCACCGGGTGACCTGCTTCATGGATCTCTACGGATGCAGGCAGAATCCCCGCTTCGGCATGATCATATTTAGTCAGCACGATGCCGTGGCCGATCTCATCGCCGATCATATCCGCTGCAGCACGCATCATCGGGAATGCCGCCTTCCCGACGGCCAAGACAAATAACCTAGTACACTTCTCCTGTCTGTAAGCATCGGCGCTTCGCAGAATATGCGCCTTGACGGCATCATACGGATTCACGGCCGCAAGCCCCGCCCGGAATATGTCGACTGCGATGTCTTTCACTGGTTCACCTCGCTCCTCCCTAATTCTACCGCATGAAGAGCGCATGCTCCAGCGGCCATATTTTTGACAAGGCGCTCGACTTGCGCAATAATAAGAAACCGTGCGGAAAAAGATTGCCATTACAATCGGAGACCCGGCAGGGATAGGCCCTGAAGTCGTACTCAAGGCGCTTGCGGCACCGCAGGTGCGAGATGTCTGCCGTCCGCTCATCGTCGGAGACAGGCCGGTAATCGAGCGGGCCAACGAGCATCTCGGCGTCAACCTCGACCTCGGGGCCTTTGATATCCTTTCTCCCGGCGTGATTCACCAGAAAGATTTTGCGTGCGGCACAGCAACTCCGGCCGGAGGGCATGCAGCAGTCAGCTCCATAAAAAAAGCCGTCGAACTTGCGCGGCTGAAGATTGTCGACGCGATCACAACTGCGCCAATTACGAAAGAGACTCTGAAGCTCGCCAGCTATCCGTGGCCAGGGCATACGGAACTTCTTGCCGAACTGACCGGTGCGCGGGACTATGCAATGATGCTTTGCGGCGGGCCGATACGCGTCATCCTCGTGACAATCCACACGGCGCTGAGTGATGTCCCTCGCCTTATCACGCAGGAGCGGGTCTTCGGCACAATCCGCCTTGCGCTTCGCGCATGCGCGATGCTGGGGCTGAAGGATCCGCGCATCGCGGTAGCCGGGCTGAATCCTCATGCGGGGGAATCGGGGCTTTTCGGGATGGAGGAACAGACCGCAATCGAACCAGCAGTCGAGGAAGCTCAGGGGCTTGGGATTCCAGTATCCGGCCCCTACCCGCCGGACACCCTCTTCCACCGCATGTATCAGGGAGAATTCGATATCGCCGTCTGCATGTATCACGACCAGGGGCTTATCCCGCTCAAGATGATTGCATTCGACTCCGGCGTGAATGTTACGGTCGGATTGCCGATCATACGAACCTCTCCGGATCACGGAACCGCATACGACATCGCGTGGAAGGGAATCGCCAACCCTCAGAGCATGATTGAGGCCATTCTTCTCGCCGCTCGCCTGCGCACGCCATGATGCTCTTCGAACCCTTTCAGCTTGGCACCTTGTCATTGCCGAATCGCATCGTCCGCTCTGCGACCTACGAGAAAATGGCCGACGACGACGGATTTGTCACCGAACGCCTCATCGACCTTTACAGAGACTTGACCGAGGGCGGCGTCGGACTGATCGTCACCGGCAATGCCCTTGTCCATACTAGCGGACGATCCGTGCCGCAGCAGATCTGCATACACAATGAGTTCTATAGTGCAGGGTTACGCAACCTGACCGCAGCTGTGCACGAACTAGGTGGGAAGATTGTCGTCCAACTCGTGCATGGAGGACGGCAGAGTTTTCCCTCCATGCTTGCCGGAGCCGCGCCGGTAGCTCCGTCGGCGGTTTATGAACCGACCCTGAAGATCACGCCGCGCGAGTTGCGCCACGAAGAGATCATGCAACTCGCCGATGCCTTCGGCGCTGCCGCCCGGCGAGCTGCAGAGGCAGGCTTCGACGGCGTGCAGATCCATGCGGCTCACGGGTATCTTGTCAATGAATTCCTGTCGCCCCATACCAATCGCCGCAATGATTACTGGGGAGGCGACGAAGAACGCCGTTTCCATTTTGCGGAAGAAGTGCTGCTTGCCATCCGCCGCGAGGCGGGTGATGCCCTGCCAGTCCTTTTCAAGCTGAATGCGAAGGATTTTGTAGAAGGAGGGCTCCAACCTGAAGAGAGCCTTGCAATTGCTCAACGACTTGCCTTTATGGGAGTTACAGCCGTCGAGATCAGCGGCGGGATATATGAATCAGGTCCGGTGACCGTAAAACCTCACATCAAAGGCCCCGAAACCGAGGCCTACTTCCGCGACATGAGCAGATATTTCAAGCAGCATTTGAAAATCCCGGTCATTCTGGTTGGTGGACTCAGAAGCCGCTCGGTCATGGAGGACGTTCTGACGTCAGGCGATGCCGACCTCGTATCACTCTCGCGCCCGATCATCCGTGAGCCGAATCTCCCGAAGCTCATGCGCGGCGGCAAAGAGACGGCGGACTGCATATCATGTAACGCTTGCCTGCGTTTCTTTCGCATCCCGTATACGCATTGCGTCGCCTTGGAGAAGGAACGGAAAAAGACGTCGTAGGGTGCAGAGCTACCCCTTCAAGTCATGCACGTGATGACATTAGCGAATGTGCTCATTAGCGATTGAAACACGCACCAAATGATTATTTATAGGGTAAGTGCGAACTATTGATCCATAATCGGCATCCAACGATGACCCACTCTCGCCATCGTCAACTTCTATAGCGTCAAGCGGTTTTCGTATCCTGCAATAGGTCATAATTCAACGCCGTTTGAGCCTTCGAAAGCGGTCATATTGGTATGCCAATTATCCTTCTTGAATGAGACTGGTGCCATCATCATAGACTTCATCGATTGGGTCCCATACTGACTTCTTCATAATGAAGTAGCTGAAAATGGCCATTATCATCGGAAACACGAGAAATACGATGCCTGGGCCATTATGAGAAACTGTCGGGAGCACTCCGATGCAGACAAAAAGACCGAGAAACCCAAAACAGATAAATGGAAATACCCGCTTATAGAAGTGGGTCGCTTTGGACGATAGTTATTTCATAAGTAATTTTCATATTCATAGGGCTATTCAATAATGCCTCACCGTTTTCCTTAACAACGTTCACGTTCATGCCAACTCGTCGGTAAGGATCTGATCAGCAACGTTGTCGACAACCACCGGACTTTCGAAGTAAGTTACTGTCGGTTCGGTCCCGTACTTCTCGCGGACGAATGAGCGCCATGATTCTGTAAACATTGATTCCGCCTCCGCCTTCGACCTCCACAAGTAGACACCACCAACTGTTAACCCGTCTTGAGAGCGCAGATAGATCTTCCGAAACAACCCTTGTACGCCTCGATACTTTGGTGCTGTACTCAGAAAAACACTACGAGCTTCCTCATGAGTGATCGGCTTTGACAAAGCAAAAGAAGTAATGGCTGTAATCATATGCACCTCTCATGTTGCTTCTCGTCGGTATTCAGGTTCTAATGAGCCGCTTAGCGAATACAATTGAAGGTAATTGCACTTAAAGTATGCACCATTATAGCAAAAGCGTGGATGCAATGATTCAGGAAGTATGCATCACTGCTGACGGTTCCCTCTGAAAAATAGTCAAAATAATTTCCGAGCAGCTCCGCGACTCCCGAATATCGATAATGCAAATCCGTTCCTTGCACGCGCAATAATCAGTGATGTGGATTTACTCCTGTCACGATGCCCCAATGATGAATCTGGTGATGCTCTCCGATTGCCATGATTCCTATATAACCCAGTCCGCGCATACGAGTCACTTCGGCCTCATTCGGAGTCGTCACTCTTATGGTGAACAAATCTCCCGTCTTTTCAACTTGCATATTCCAACCGGTTTCCTTCTTAAGTTGTCGCGGATCCACGGCAAATACTCTATCCAGTGACTCTTCAGCAATTCTTGTAGTTGGCTGTATGATCGTCTCTAAACCGTTTTCAACAGGTTTTTGAGACAGAACCCGGACATTTATAGTGAAGTTGTACATATCGACGAGATGTTGTCTTAATGCCTCCAGATTCACTTTGCTCCAATCCGTTTTAGGATCGCCGTCAAGATACCGAATCGCTTCTTGAATTGCCCCAAAGGCATCGTTGCCAGGCAAAATTAGGTGTGAATGAGACATACTATGTACCTGCATTGCAGAATGATTTGTCGGTTGATCTGATGGCATTGTTTCAGCCATAATTTTAGACTCTGAGGCGAAAAGCATCAACGTAACGAGCAAGATTATAATCCTGAAGTTCTTCATATGTGTCGCCTCCTTCATTTCAACTATCCTCAAAATCATTATATCAACAAAAAGAATGCTATTTGAATTACTCAATAGCTCTCCCTTCGTTGCGTCTCAGTGCTCACCTTATCTCAAACAAAAGGAATTCAGCTTGAAACATGCCCC
>Ga0187786_10000198_pt1 | contig 19414 bp, 19 predicted proteins | sample 0815_BV2_10_20_M_FD_132449 | JGI IMG/M metagenome (GOLD analysis project Ga0187786, IMG submission 132449) | Tropical peat soil microbial communities from peatlands in Department of Meta, Colombia - 0815_BV2_10_20_MG | ecosystem: Environmental > Terrestrial > Soil > Wetlands > Peat | place...
CATAAAATCGGATCCCGATTTTTTTCCTAAAATCGATCTGCGATCTTTTTCTCAAAATCGATCACCGGATTTTTTTCCCACAATCGATTCATGAAAATTTTTTTAAAATCGATCCGCGATGATAATCCCGAGAGCCGGAACGCGATTCCGGCGGATCATAAAATCGGATCCCGATTTTTTTCTCAAAATCGATCTGCGATCTTTTTTTTCAAATCGATTCCAGATTTTTTTCTCACAATCGATTCATGAAAAAACTCTGTTGCTGAAAATGGTTTGAGATCACGGGAATCTTTATCGTTGGGCGGTTGTCGTGGACCATGCCCGGATAGTACCTTGAAAAGCGTTTAATGCAGCCATTGCCATACATTCATCGGTTGTATTATGCTGCATATCGAACACCTCCACGTGAACATCGGCGACAAGGAAGTCCTGCGGGACATCAACCTCCACGTCGATGAAGGAGAGACTCACGTACTTCTCGGCCCCAACGGGTCAGGCAAGACCACCCTTCTCATGACAATCATGGGATATTCCAACTATACGATAATGAAGGGGAAGATTACGTTCAAAGGAGAGGACGTCACAACAATGCATGCCCATGAGCGCGCAATGCGGGGGATCGGCATGATGTTCCAGCGTCCCCCCACCGTTTCAGGTCTGAAACTCGGGAAAATGCTGACCGCGATCTCCAGGACGAAACAGGAAAATATTCCGGAACTGGCAAAGACCGTCCATATGGACAAATTCCTTGAACGCGACATCAACAAGGGATTCTCCGGAGGTGAGATCAAGCGGAGTGAAGTACTCCAGCTGATGATCCAGAACCCGGATTTCGTCATGCTCGATGAGCCCGAGAGCGGTGTCGACCTTGAAAATATATCGCTTATTGGTACGACCATCGGCGCCCTTCTCGAAAAGGACAAGCACCTTGCAAAACGGAGAAAGAGCGGCCTCGTCATCACCCATACCGGCTACATCCTCGATTATCTTGATGCCGATAAGGGGCATGTGATGTGCGATGGCCAGATACGGTGCCACGGGAATCCCAGGGAGATATTAAAGGATATCAAGCAGCGAGGGTACAGGGAGTGTCTCGAATGCCGCAACCAGTAATGCCAAATCTTTCAAAAACTGACCAGAACCGTCTTGCCCAGTCGGGAATCGATCTGTCCATGAAGAACCGGTGCGGCAGCTACCTCCAGATGGATCAGGATATCGTTCACTCTGAATGTTCCCAGGAAGGCATCGAAGTCCTGTCGTACAAAAAAGCGATGGAAAAATACGACTGGATGAAAGAATACGCGTGGAAGGTCGTTTCTCCGGAAAAGGATGACATCACCAGATATGTTGCAGCCCAGAAAGAACCGAAAGGATATGTCATAATTGCCCACAAGGGTTCCAACAACATATTCCCGATCCAGGCATGCCTCTTTCTCGGGAAGGATCAGATCCAGCATGTCCATAATATCATCATTGCGGAAGAGGGTGCCGAACTCCACATCGTCTCCGGATGCACGAGCGGGGAACATGTCGGAATAGGCGGTGCCCATTACGGCATTTCCGAGTTCTACGTCGGAAAGAATGCCAAAATCAGTTTTACGATGATCCATAACTGGAGCGAGAACATCGAGGTATATCCCCGAAGCGCTTCCGTGGTGGGGGAAAACGGGGTATTTCTTTCGAACTACGTGTGCATGCAGCCGGTAAAAAAAGTACAGATGTACCCGACCGCCACGCTCAAAGGTGCGAACTCCGTTGCCCGTTTCAGCAGCATCGTCATTTCAACACCCGGGTCGAACATGGACCTTGGTTCGCGGGCGGTTCTTGAGGCTCCCGGCGCGAGTGCAGAACTTATTACCCGGGCAATTACAAAAGGGGGTACTATCATTTCGCGGGGCCATATCAACGGGAAAGTTGCAGGTACCCGCGGACACCTCGAATGCAAGGGTCTTATCCTGCAGGACGGCGTTATTTACGCAATCCCCGAGATCGAGGGATCGGTGGTAGGGACGGAACTGTCGCACGAAGCAGCTGTCGGGAAAATCGCCCGCGATGAGATCGAGTACCTGATGTCCCGCGGGCTCGACGAAAACGAAGCCACGGCAACCATCATCCGCGGATTCCTCGATGTGAGGATCAGCGGCCTTCCCGAAGCACTTCAGCAGCAAATCGACGCCTCGATAGACGTTGCGGAAAAATCCGGTTTCTGAAAAAGACATGAACGCATATCCCCGTGCTGGTGAACGAAGGATCATGGTGGAACGCCAGATCGCAGCACGGGGCATTCATGACAAACGGATTCTGGAGGCCATGCTGGAGATCCCCCGGCATCTCTTCATTCCCCATCCGTACGATCGATCGGCGTATGATGACAACCCCCTTCCCATCGGGGATGGCCAGACCATCTCCCAGCCGTATATCGTCGCTTTCATGACGGAATTGCTGCATCCGGGCCCTACCGATCACGTTCTCGAGATAGGCGCGGGGAGCGGGTACCAGGCAGCAGTCCTCTCCCGGATTGTTCAGCACGTCACCTCCATCGAACGCATCGCTGCGGTAGCCGGCCTCGCACGAAAAAACCTTCGATCGCTCGGGATCGAAAATGTTTCTGTCATCGAAGGGGATGGGACGCTCGGGTATCCACCCAATGCACCCTACCAGGGGATCATTGTCACGGCCGCAACACCCGATGTGCCCCGGCCGTTAGTGGATCAGCTTGCAGAGGGCGGTACTCTGGTTGCTCCGGTGGGCGGACGTGATATCCAGGAACTGATAACGATTCAAAAAAAAGGACAATCGGTTAAACAGGAATTCCATGGGGGCGTCAGGTTCGTCCCCCTCATCGGCCAGCATGGCTGGGAGAACCATAACCTATGAAAATCCTTGATGTCACCCGCTCCCTTAAAAATGGGATGATTGTTTTTCCCGGCGATGTCGTTCCCTCCTTTAACCAGCAGGATCACGGGAGGTATTTCATCAGCGATCTTTACCTGAGTTCTCATACCGGTACCCACATCGATGCTCCCACGCATTATCTGAAATCGGGAGATACCATCGATGCGGTTCCTCTCGGCAACCTGATCGGCAGGTGCCATGTTTCTGAAATAGAAGGGGACGACGTTCTCATAACGGCATCCCGTCTCCGGGGGCGAATCGGCAAGGAGAGCCGGCTCCTCCTCAAAACACCATTCTCGGGAAAAACCACATTCAGCGAAGATTATCCATGCCTGACACCTGATGCTGCACGCCTGATCACGGATAATGGTGTCAAATGTCTCGGAATTGACTCGCCATCCATCGAGGCATTTGTCGGTGACGGTTCGGTCCATCGCCAGCTTCTTGGCAACGGATGCCTCGTGATAGAACTGCTCGATCTCTCAGGTGTAGCGGAAGGGGATTACGACATGGTCGCCCTCCCGCTCCGCCTGGAAGGACTGGATGGAGCCCCTGCCAGGGTTATTCTTACGCAACCGGAGGAGCGGTAACCATGGATATCATCCGGGATTCGATAAAAAAGATACGCGAAATTCTTGAACATGGGGGATGTGGTGAAGGGGATGTCCTCCTGGATGTCAACCCGGATGCCAGGAACTGCCAGTTTGAGAAAGGTGCATGCATGACGGCATCGTTCGGCGGGAGATCTGCAGATTTTATCACCTTCGACCCGATCAGGGCACGGACAAAAATTTCGTTTATGTATGATGCGCCGCTTGACACCGTCACAACCCGGGGGGCTGCATCGGCGATTGTCAATGCAATAACCGGATTCTTCTGTCTCTCGCGGGTGCTGCACGCCTGCCCGGAGTCCTGTCATGCGCCTTGTCTGCAGGAGCTGAGAGCAGGAACCAGCGGGAAACAACTATTTTGTATCGGTTCGATTCCGGCTATCGAACACTCGGGCGGTATAATTACTCAGGATCCTGAAAAGGCCGATATTATCCTGATAGGCGGGGAAGGGATTATTGGAGACGGAACGGGAGATATCATCGAGAGATATCGGGGAAAAAAACAGATAATCTGTATCGGACCGTCTCCCGCAGGCATCGCCAGGCTCGCAACGCTCCAGCACTGGTGCCCGTATGGGAGGTCATGATGAGGCGATTCCTGTCTGACTATGGGTTTAGGATAAAACTCTTTTTAGACGGAAAGCGAATGATCTGATATGCTGTTTGGATCGTCGGGAATCCGGAGAAAATTCGATTCTGCACTGACAGATACGGCCCTGAGAACCGGCTCCGCGATCGCCTTACTCTCATCAGATATTATTCTTGGGATGGACACCCGGACAACGAGTCCGCTGCTCGCACACCTCCTGGCAGCAGGTATCATCGGAGCCGGGGGGACGGTCAGAAATGCAGGCATCGTCCCGACACCGACTGTGGCATTCGGGACCCGATCCGCTCAGGCGGGGTGTATGATTACCGCGTCCCATAATCCGGAAGAATACAACGGGATGAAACTGTTCAATCGTGATGGATCATCTTTCACGAGGAAACAGCAGGAAGAGATTGAGAAATCTCTTGATACACAGAAATGGGCGGACTGGAGTCACCAGGGATCTGAAAAGACGTTCGATGCCATCTCACCCCATAAAAAAGCGATCCTGGATAGTGTCGAGGTCAAGGATAAAACGTCAGTTGTTCTGGACTGCGGGAATGGTGCAGGTTCCGCGCTCACCCCGTCGCTCCTGGCGGAAGCCGGTGCAAAAACACTCTGTGTGAACTGTAACCCTTCGGGTCACTTTGCCCGTCCGTCTGAACCGCTGGAAGAACATGTTTCTTATATCGGGAACTTCGTAAAAAGAACCGGGGCCCGGTGTGCCGTTGTGCATGACGGAGATGCAGACCGGATGATGGCATTCGATAACCGGGGGAGATACATCAGCGGGGATCGCCTGCTGGTGCTTTTTACCCGGTATCTCGGTGCCAAAAGAGTCGTGACGACAAGCGATGCCTCCATGATCATCGAAGATTGCGCTGAGGTCCACAGAACACCCGTTGGCGATGCCTATGTTTCAGAAGAACTCCTGGCCTGGGGGGACTTCGGCGGTGAGCCTTCGGGAGCCTGGATCTTCCCGAAAATCTCGTTATGCCCGGATGGCCCCTTCGCCGCAGCAGTCCTTTGTGAGATGGCTTCCGAAGGAGACCTCGCCCGGGAGATAGACAGGATTCCCACCTATCCCCTCATGAGGGAGTCGTTTGCCTGTGAAACGGCACGAGAGATCGTTTCGGGACTTGGCGCACCGAATCCCACGGACGGGATCCGGTTTGCGGATGAAGACGGATGGTGCCTTATCAGGGCAAGCGGGACGGAACCGAAGATCAGGATTACCGCAGAGGGAAGAACACCTGCAAAGGCAAAAGCCCTCCTGGCAGATGGAAAAGACCGGATCCGGAAGGCGAAAACACATTAAATGTTGCAGGAAGAGGTGTAGATATGGAATGTGTCGTTCTCGCCGCGGGGGAAGGGAAGCGGATGCGCCCCCTTACGACGAAACGCCCGAAAGTGATGCTTCCTCTCGCGAACCGCCCGATGATGGAACACCTTATTCTTGCCTCCCGTGAGGCCGGAATTAAAGATTTTGTTTTTGTCGTGGGGTACGGGGAACGTGAGATCAGAAAGCATTTCGGCGATGGATCGGATTATGGGATCAATATAACCTATGCACCCCAGCGCCACCAGAACGGAACCGCCGATGCGGTAAGGACCGTAAGGGATTTCGTTACCGGTCCCTTCCTGCTTCTGAACGGGGATATGATCCTTGCAAGCCGGGAGATCGGAGAGTTCTGCCAGTGCAAAACACCCTGTATGGGAATCAGTACGACAAATCACCCGGGAGATTACGGTGTGGTGCTGGTTGAACATGATCGCGTAGTATCCCTGGAAGAGAAGTCAAAACAGCCAAAATCCAATCTCATCAATGCCGGGGCATACCTGTTCTCAACGGATATTTTCGATAGGGTCGAGAAGGTGAGACCATCAGCAAGAGGAGAACTCGAGCTGACCGATGCTCTAACTGACCTGATAGCAGAAGGGATGCTTGGCGCTCACCGTCTTGCTTCATGGATGGATGTCGGGCATCCATGGGATATGCTCGATGCGAATGCAAACCTGCTCGAACAAATTCCGGCCGGAGATGCCGGTACGACTGAAGAGGGCGTGACTCTGCATGGTTCCATTATAATCGGGAAGGGAAGCATCATCCGGGCCGGGACGTATATCGAAGGCCCCTGCATCATCGGAAACAACTGCCGTATCGGTCCCCATGCATACATCCGGGGATCGACAAGCATCGGGGACGACTGCCACATCGGCCATTGTACCGAGATAAAGAATTCAATCATCATGGCCGGGACGAAGATCCCCCACTTCAATTACCTCGGCGATTCCATTGTCGGGTCCAACTGCAATTTTGGTGCCGGAACAAAAGGGGCAAATCTCCGGCACGACCATGCCGATGTCAGGGTATGCGGAAAAGATACGCGGAAGAAAAAATTCGGGGCAGTGATCGGGGATAACGTCCAGTTCGGGATAAACTGTTCAATTAATGTCGGTGCAATGATAGGAAGCAATGCGCAATTTGCACCGAATTCAGTTATCGACGGATGTACCGGTGAAAATGCAGTTATCAGGTAGGTGTTCATAATGCAGGCGGTTATTCTGGCAGCAGGAGAGGGGGTCCGGGTCCGGCCACTCACCCGGAGCAGGCCGAAGGCGATGATTCCTGTAGCAAACCGACCGATCATCGAATATGTGATCGAAGCTCTCGTCAGGAATGGCATACGGGATATCGTTGTCGTAGTGGGATACCGGAAAGAGCAGGTAATACGATTCCTCAACAGCCTGGAGCTGCCGGTACAGGTGGTAATCCAGGAAAAGCAGCTGGGAACTGCCCATGCCCTCCGGTGCGCAGAATCGAAGATTACGGGAGATTTCCTTGTTCTGCCGGGAGACAATTTCATCGATCCGCAGTCTATCGCACGTATCAAGGATGTCCCCAACGCCATGCTGGTGAAAGAACACCCCAGCCCTTCCAATTTCGGTGTTGTTTTCCTCAACAACGGATTCGTCACCGAAATCATCGAAAAACCGGAGCATTCCGCCAGTTTCATGGTGAGTACCGGTATTTATTCCCTGAAAAAGAGTTTCTTTTCCCATATCCACGGTAACGATATTACCGATGCAATTCAGGAAATGATTCGTGCCGGAGAAACGATCCATGCAATCACTGCCGATGACTGGCAGGACGCGATTTTCGCATGGGATCTGCTGAAAATGAACAGGCGTCTTCTGAAAAATTTACCGATGTCCCGCGAAGGTGCGATAAGCAGGCAGACAGTTATCCAGGGCCCCGTCAGCATTGGCAAGGGTACTATAATCGGACCGAACACGGTAATCACCGGTCCCGTTGTCATCGGAAACGATTGTACTATCGGCCCGAATTGCACGATCCTGCCTGATACCAGCATCGGTTCGCGGGTGAAACTGGAACCCTTCACCCTGGTCGGGGATGCTATCATCATGGACGATTCCATCATTGGATCCCATTCCCGGCTCTCGGATGCTGTTGTGGGTGAGCGGTGCACCCTTGCCGATCATACCTCCATGTCCACGGTGTCCGGGCTTCTTGACATTGAGGGTCGTATTGTCCGATCAGAATTTGGCGCAGTTCTCGGAGACAACATTTCGAGTGGTCCGTTTACGGTGTTCAGAAACTGCATCATCGGTAATAACGCGAAGGTTGAGGGTCAGGAAACCATCTCATCCCGCACGATACCGGATGGATCCACGGTGATGTGACGTGTGTGGTATCATCGGCTATATCGGCCGGAGGGAAGCAGCTCCCCTGATCATTGAAGGGTTAAAAAAACTCGAGTACCGGGGGTACGACTCGTTTGGCGTTGCAACACGGGGAACTACCAGCATCGATCTTGCGAAACACCAGGGCCGCATATCGGAAAAGGCTTCGGCTGCTGCCCGGCTGAAGGGAACCATCGGAATCGGTCACACGCGGTGGGCAACCCATGGAATCCCGAATGATATCAACGCTCACCCCCATATGGACTGCTCAGGGAAGATCGCGGTCGTTCATAACGGGATTATCGAAAATTACGCCGAGCTGAAACGACAGCTGATATCCCGGGGGCATACATTCCGGTCGGACACCGACACCGAAGTGATTGTTCATCTCATCGAGGAAAAATATTCGGACCAGCCGGATCTGCTGCATGCGGTCCAGGAGGCCATTCCGGAACTGGAGGGGTCTTATGCGATCCTGGTAATAGCCGATAATGAAGATCGGATCATCGCTGCCAGGAAAGCAAGCCCTCTTGTGATCGGAATCGGGGATGGAGAATTTTTCGCCGCATCGGACATGACCCCGATCATCGAGTTCACGGAACGGGCAGTTTTTCTTGAAGACGGCGATATCGTTTCGCTGTCCCGAAAAACGATCGAGATTTTCAACCAGAACCTGCCTGTTTCGAGACCGATAGAGCTCATCGACTGGTCACTCGATGATGTCCGGAAAGGCGGATTTGCTCACTATATGCTCAAAGAGATCTTTGAACAGCCCCAGGCATTCTATAATACCATCCGTTCGGTAAACCCTGATACCCTGCCGGACACACTCATTCATGCAAAATCGATAACGCTCGTTGCATGCGGTTCCTCCTACCATACCGGTCTTATCTTCAAATATCTCCTCGAATCGGCCTGCGGAATTCCGGCCAGACTCGAGTATGCCTCGGAATTTAAATATTTCCCGCCACCGGTGCATGGGATGGTTATTGCGATCACCCAGTCCGGGGAGACCGCAGATACCCTTGCTGCATTAAAACATGCAAAAGCTTCCGGTTGTTCAACGCTTGCAATCACGAATGTTCTGGGAAGCAGTGTAACACGGATTGCTGATACCACGCTCTTCATGCGTGCGGGACCGGAGATCAGCGTTGCAGCAACCAAGTCATTCGTTGCCCAGATGGCGATCCTGATGCAGATCGTGAACGGCATCTCGGAAACGAAATACGATGACATCCTCCAGCAGGCCCATAAGGCGATCGAAGAAGTCCTCCTCATGGATCTCAGCGAGGCGGTACATGCCTGCAGGGATGCGCAAAGCATTTTCTATGTCGGCCGCGGCCCCTTCTACCCGGTCTCGCTCGAAGGGGCATTGAAGATGAAGGAAATCTCCTATATCCATGCCGAGGGGTACGCGGCGGGGGAACTTAAACACGGGCCTTTTGCCCTTCTCTCCCCAAAAACACCGGTGATCGCTCTTTGCATGACGGGGAGCACGTATGGTGTCATGACGTCCAATATCAAGGAGATGAAGGCACGGGGGGCACCCGTCATCGCCATAGGATCCGAAGGCGACAGGGAGCTTCCGGATATTGTCGACATCTTCATCGCTCTCCCGGGAACGGCCCAGTTCATCCAGATACTCACAAGCCTCGTCATTTTGCAGCTCCTTGCGTATCACACTGCTGTGGCCCTCGGAACGGATGTGGACAAACCAAGGAACCTTGCCAAGAGCGTGACGGTGGAATGATTCAGTACGGAACCAACAAAATCGGAGAAGGAGCGCAGATATTTGAGCCGGTGACTCTTGGTTTTCCCTCGCGGGAAAACCTTGGGAAGGTTGCATTCGCGGGCACGGTGATCGGGCAAAATGCCGTTCTCCGGTCAGGCACGATCATCTATTGCGATGTTACTATCGGCGATAATTTCCAGAGCGGCCATAATGTTCTGATCCGGGAAAAAACACGGATTGGCGACAGGACTGCAATCGGGACGGCAACCGTAATCGACGGCAATACCACGATCGGGAGCAATGTAAGCCTCCAGAGTATGGTCTATATCCCCACGAACACCTCCATCGGTGACCGGGTATTCATCGGGCCGAACGCAGTACTCACCAACGACCGGTACCCGCCTTCGGATCATCTTTCGGGTCCGGTGATCCGGGCCGGTGCTGCGATCGGGGCAAACGTAACAATCCTTCCGGGGGTCTGTGTCGGGGAGGGGGCGTTCGTGGCCGCCGGTTCGATCGTGACCCGCGATGTCCCCGATCATATGATGGCAATCGGTTCTCCGGCACGGATGAAAAATCTTCCCGGAGAATATCTGAAATCGAGGAAAAAATAATCCGCTCAACCACCGCTGGTATTTGAATTCCGGGCCGCGTGACCTATGAGGATACTTCTTGTTTCCACCCAGGATTATATTCATCACCCGATTCCGTCCCGTCACCATTATATTTTTGAAGAACTGGCGAAGCGTCACGAGGTTCATGTTGCCCACTTCCATGTCAGCCGGGGAACTATCCGCCCGACACGCCTTATTGTCGATGAAGCAACACAGTTCCCTCTGCAAAACCCGGTTCTTCACTATACCCTCAACGCACCGTACCACTACCATATCTTCAACAGGATCATCCGCGAAAAGAAGATCGAGGTTGTGGTCGCTGCCCATGTCCTGGCTGCATCAGCGGTGATCCGCGCAGCAAAACGGTATCAGGTGCCGGTTGTGTTCGATCTCAAGGACTGGTTCCCCGATTCAGCCGCGGCATATATCAAAAGCAGGCTCCTTCAGGATATCGTCCGGAGAAGTGTCTGGGAGATTACGCGAAGAAATTTATCCGCATGTGATCGTATCACTACGGTTTCCCCCTCGCTCGTCGAGAAACTCGGGAAACTGGGGTTCAATGCAGGTCTCATTACCAATGGCGTTGATACGGAACTGTTCCGGCCGATGAACGGAGACGTCACCAGGGCAGAACTTGGCATCGGCCATGACGAGTTTGTCATAGGATTTTCCGGCAGTGTTGAACGCTGGTACGCAATCGATGAAATGATCCGGGCAGTTCCCGAACTGATCCGCTATCATAATGGCATCCGGCTGCTCATCGTTGGCGGGTCACTCTTCACCGATTACCGGAAGGACCTCGAGAAACTTGCAGCGGATCTGGGAATCTCCGACCGGGTGATTTTTACCGGAACCAAGCCATACCATGAGCTCCCGCGTTTTATCGCCAGCATGGATATATGCACAATCCCCCTCTCACCTCCCCAATGGGGCGAAATCGCCCTTCCAAACAAATTTTTTGAATATTCCGCCTGCGGAAAGCCGATCGTCATGCGACCAATCCCGGATGTTACCAGGATTGGAGGACCGAATCTGTTTGTTTACCGGACGCAGGAAGAATATATCAGTCAGATACGATCGCTGATAGATGCCCCGCGCCTGTTCGATATCAACCTTGAAAACTACAGCTGGAAAGAGAAAGCCCGGCAATTCGAAGATCTTTTACAAAGTCTCGTCTGATCCGGCTATCCAAATTTATTAATGGTCCACGCTGAAACGTACTACCCACAAAGGTTGGTCCCATGATATCCGTGGATTTAAAAAGCCGGCGTTTCTATCTTATCGTCGGTCTTGTCACATTTTTTTCCATCTTTGCCCTCTGGCTCCGGCTGCTTCCCATGCTGACCATGGGAAATGCCGATGTCCTGACGATGGTTGCAAGCGATGATCCGCTCTATAACTTAAGGCAGGTCGAGCAGATCCTGGCAAACTTCCCGAATTACGCCTGGTTCGATCCTATGACCCAGTACCCGCACGGGACTGCAATCTACTGGGGTCCGCTGTTTCCCACCATTATTGCCGTCTGTTGTCTCATCACGGGTGCAGTGACGAGGACGGAAATCATCAGCGTTGGTCTCCTCATTCCCCCCTTCATGGCTGCGGCGACCGTGGCGATCATGTATCTCGTGGGAAAAACCTGCGGCGACTGGAAAACCGGCGTTCTTGCTTCGGGGTTTACCGCAGTCGTCACCGGTCAGTTTTTTTACCGTTCCCTGTACGGATACATGGACCATCATATCGCAGAGGTCCTTTTTTCAACCCTCTTTTGCCTATTTTACATGTATGCAATCCTTTCCGAAAAAGGGACACCGGTTAATCTGAAGGATCCTGCTTCCTACCGATCCCTTCTTCTGATTTCCTGCATCACCGGGATTACCTACCTTCTTGGTCTATTCACGATGCCAACGATGATCCTTTTTGCGCTGATTGTTGGCATCTTTACCGTTATTCAGTTTACGATCGATGTATTCCGCGGCCGGACGAGCGAATACCTTCTCATCATCAATGTCGTCATTTTCGTTATTGCAATTGCCGGGCTGCTGGTATTCGGCATAAAGAGCGCGGGGATCGATCTCTCCACGTATTCGGCCGGGCATATCATCGCAGATGTCGGAATGATCGTCGGGACCGGGCTGTTATATGTCCTGCAGGTTCGGCTGAAGGAGAAAGAAAAATATTATTATCCTCTCGTCATTGCCGGATGCGGAATCCTTTTTGCAGCGATCCTCTATTTCGTAATCCCCCAGTTATACGCTCTCCTGATCTACTCCCTTTTTGCGTTTTTTGGCCAGGCACCAATAACCAATACAGTCCAGGAGGCTCGGGGATGGGCCGTGGATATGGCCTGGGTTACCTTCAATTACGGTCTCATTCTCATGGCTGGCGGTATCCTGGTCATGGTTTACAGGAATCTCCGCCACGAAAATCCCGAACATGTCTTCGCGCTGGTCTGGTCTGTTGTGATATTGTTTTCAACATGGCAGCATGTCCGGTACGAGTATTATCTGGCGATCAATATTGCGTTGCTTTCGGCCGTCTGTGTCTCGTATCTTTTTTCACGGGTATTTCCGGATATCCAGTACTTCCTGTCCGGTATTCCCGCGCCGGGCGAGGAATCTGATGGGAGAGACTCCGATTCTGCTCCGTTGACCCTGACAAAGAGACAAAAGCGAACCCAGAAAAAATCTTCCGTCGGACGCTCAATCCATTACCCGCTCATCGGTATATTGTTTCTCGTTATCGGCTTTTCCCTGCTCTTTGTTTATTCTTCGGTCTCGTACAGTTACACCAACGCAGTTTCCAGTCCGATGCGGATGAATCCTGACTGGCGTGAATCCATGGACTGGATGGCGAATAATACTCCGGATACCGGTGTGAGTTATTCGAAGATTTACGATCAGAAGTCCTTCGTCTATCCTGCCGGATCGTATGGAGTCATGTCCTGGTGGGATTACGGGCACCTGATCACTTATATTGCAAAACGCATACCGAATGCCAACCCGTTCCAGCAGGGGGTCGCAGGCCCCGACGGAGCTGCAGCATATTTCATGTCAACCTCTGAAGACAAGGCCAACGCCATCCTCGACCATGACGGGACCCGGTATGTTGTTACGGATATCGAGATGGATACCGGGAAGTTCTGGGCGATGGCGACCTGGGACAACCAGACACTCGCAACCGATCCCTACCAGATGATCCTGCTGGTACCGAGCAAGGACATTTCCGGAAATTACGAGATAGCCCGGCTGAACAAGCAGGAGTATTACCTCACGACCATCTCCCGGCTTCATAACTTTGACGGGTCGATGGCTGCATCGTCAGATGCATATTACATTGAATATACTGACGCCTCTGCACAACAATACCCCTACCCGATCATGACGGCTGCCGAGAAAGGCAATGCAACCGAAGCAAAACAGAAGGCCGACGAATTCAACCTCAGGGCGTCACCCGGGCAACATGCTGTAGTCATGAATCCCGAAGCAACAACCGATATTATCCACCCGATTGAGACGGTTCCTGCACTCCGCCATTATCGTCTTGTCCACGAATCCTCGGATAATATTTTCAGCGATTCCTCTTCGGGGGCTGATGTGAAATACGTAAAAATTTTCGAATATGTAAAAGGGGCCCACATCAAGGGAGAGGGTTTCATTGAAGTCCCGGTTGAAACCGATACCGGCAGGAAATTCATCTATCGCCAGCAGAGCACGAACGGGGAATTCATCGTTCCGTATTCAACAACAGGAAATCCCTACGGAGTAAAGGCAGCGGGAAAATATACGGTATCGGGGTCGGACAGGCAGTACGATGTGCCGGAATCCGCAGTGCTTGATGGTACAATGATCCAGTGAGAATCCTTTCCCGTTCTTCTCTTTTCCTTATTGTCCTGAACAAAAAATATATCGGAGTGCAGCACGCATTCTCCAGTATGCTATCAGGAGAGCTTTCTCTGGGAACCAGGGTTCGCTATCCAAAGACGGGAACAACCGGCAGGATCCTCCAGATCGAACAGATCCGGGGGGAGACGTTTGCCGAACTGGACAGCACCCATCTGTTTTACCGTATCGATCAACTCGTACCGGTAGCGGGAACCGAAAAAACAAGCTCGTCGATCACTGATGACGTAAAAGATGTTATCGCACGCGAGCGTGAATACGCTGCAGGAAGAGATTTCCAGGACGCCCTGAAGAACATCGACCAGAGCTGCGAGGGGGGAGGTTAATCCTCCCTCACAGCGATATTTCCTGTTGTGGATCCGGGGTAATTCCTGGATTAACCCGGACCGTTTGCCGATCCTTTTAAGGATCTTCTTTCAAAATCTAGTATCCTGTTGCCGGGATTTCCGCCGTGTCAAGGATCCAGAATTATCGCGTAAGGAAGCGGCAATAGTCAGCCGGATCTCATGATTGAATTTATGTATAAGGCGCGCCATATGATGATCAGCTATCGGCCGGAATGCAGTGGGATCTGGCATTGTTACGGCATCCCACGGGGCCTAAAATTCAAAAATCACTAAATTGGTGGCCTGACCGGTCATCTTTTTATTGAGAAAGGAGGTACGATTTGATTTGCATGATGTGACAGTGCCGAGTATAAATATCGGGGTTGTGGGTCACGTCGACCATGGGAAGACCACGCTCGTCAACGCCCTGACCGGGACATGGACCGACCGGCACAGCGAGGAAGTGAAACGGGGAATCTCGATCCGTCTCGGGTACGCTGATGCAACCTTTTATCGCTGCGAAAAATGCGAGGGATCGCAAGCGTTCTCTACGACTCCGGACTGCCCGGTTTGCGGCAGCAGGGGAACACCCTACCGGTCGGTCTCGTTTGTCGACGCACCAGGGCACGAGACCCTGATGGCGACCATGCTCTCGGGCTCAGCGCTGATGGATGGTGCCATGCTCGTCATCGCTGCAAGCGAGAAATGTCCGCAGCCGCAGACAAAAGAGCACCTGATGGCGCTGGAACTCGTCGGTATCAAGAATATCGTGATTGTCCAGAGCAAGATCGATGTCGTCAGCCAGAAAGAGGCGATCGATAATTACCAGGAGATCAAAACATTCGTCAAGGGAACCATCGCCGAGAACGCACCGGTTATCCCGGTCTCATCCCAGAAGGGAATCAATATCGGAGCCCTTGTCCAGGCGCTCGACCAGACCATCCCTGAACCCGGCCGGGATCCCAATGCGGAACCACTGATGCTGATAGCCCGATCCTTCGATGTCAACAAACCCGGCTGCAACTGGAAGGACGTAAAAGGCGGGGTAGTCGGAGGATCGCTCATCCGCGGTGTCCTCCACCCTGACGAGAAGATCGAGATCCGTCCTGGCAGGCAGACACAGGCCGAGAACAGGATCCGGTGGATACCGATCGTCACGACAATAACGTCGATCAACGCAGGATCGAAAAACGTGGATGAGGCGACCCCCGGCGGGCTCCTTGGCGTAGGTACGAAACTGGATCCTGCCCTGACCAAGAGCGATGCACTCGCCGGCCAGGTGCTGGGCCATGAGGGAAAACTTCCCCCGGTCTGGGACAAAATCCGGTGCAGTGTCACCCTGATGGAACGTGTTGTCGGCGCATCGAGTGAGCTCGTCATCGAGCCGCTGAAGCATGCGGAACCGCTGATGCTCTCGGTTGGGACCGCAGTCACCGTAGGTGTCGTGAGCAACACGAAAAAGGATCATGTTGAGATCGCACTCAAGCGACCTGTCTGTGCCGAAACTGGCTCACGGATCGCCATCAGCCGGCAGGTGGGAGCACGCTGGCGCCTGATAGGGATGGGCGTACTGGGAGAGTAACTGTTCTCCTGGACGCCAACGCACTCATGATGCCGGCACAGTTCCAGATCGATATCTTCGACGAACTCCGTTCGATCCTCGGGGGATTTGAACCGGTGGTATTGAGCAGCGTAGTCAGCGAACTGGAAGGACTCACCCATGGAAAAGGCCGCGACGGCGCTGCAGCGCGGTGCGGCCTCGCACTTTCCCGGGAATGCGCAATTGCCGACAGCGGGGACCTCGAATCCCGGTCCGTAGATGCACAGGTTATTGAATATGCAGCACAGAAAGGTTGCATGGTTGTCACCAATGATCGGCGTCTCCGGGAAGCCCTCCTGGCAAGGGGTATTGGCGTAGTCACCATGAGAAAACACAAGAAACTGGAGTTAATACAGAGGTAGAGGGAAATGTATCACAAACTGATGCTTGAAGACAAGGTCCGGGTGCCGCCGCACCGGCTGGGCGAGAAACTGGAAAAGGTCATTCTCGATGTCCTGCAGGAGCAGCTCGAAGGCAGTATCGACAAGGAGATCGGAATTTTCATCTGCATCACAAAAGTCAACGACGTGGGAGAGGGGGAACTGGTTCCCGGCGACGGCGGCGTTTATTACGACGTCAGGTTCGAGGCCATGGTTCTCCGGCTTGCCCTTCAGGAAGTCATCGAGGGCCTTGTCGTGGAGACCACCAGCTTCGGGGCATTCGTCAGCCTCGGGCCGATCGATGCGATGCTGCACGTGAGCCAGATCTCCGACGAATACATCAACTATGATGAAAAGAATGCCCGGCTTATCTGTCAGGAATCGAAGCGGTTCATCGGCGTCGGCGACGTTGTCCGCGTCAGGGTGGTCACGCTCTCCCTGAACGAACGGGAACCACGGGACAGCAAGATCGGCCTTACCATGAGACAGGCAGGTCTCGGTACGGCGCTCTGGCTTGAAGAAGAGATGAACAAAGAGAAAGAAAAGTCCGGCCAGCCGGCCGATTCCGGTAAGGCGCGGGCCCCCGACAAAGTGAAAGCCAAGAGGAAGGAACATGCCGCCGGCGAGTAAGAAGAAACAGGGGAAAGTCTGCCGTGACTGTCACCGTGTCGTAGACGGGGAGAGCTGCACCGTCTGTGGCACGTCCAACCTGAGCGAAGACTGGTCGGGGTATCTCGTCATAATAGACCCGGAAACTTCCGAAGTGGCAAAAAGGATGAACATCAAGCTTCCGGGCCGTTACGCACTGAAGGTCCGCTGATGCTGGTACTTCCCGAAGAGCACCGGAAGCTCTTCAAGGAACCTTTCGGAACCCTCTACCAGTCGATTGACGAACTCCTTCCCTTCATTGAAGGAAAAACTGTCTTTACTGTTGGCGACGTTGTCACCCATAACCTGCAGAAAAAGGGGATCGCTCCTGCTGTCGCTGTTGTCGACGGGCATACCATGCGCTCGCCCTGCAACAGGATGCCTGCGGTCCATGGCGAGTGCGTTCAGGTAAGAAACCCTGCCGGCACAATCACCGAAGAGCTGGTCTCCGCGCTTGAAAAAGCAGTCAGGCATCCCCCCGCCACCATCATTGTTGACGGCGAAGAAGACCTCGCCGTGATTCCCCTGGTCATGACTGCAGGAAACGGGGCGGTTGTTCTGTACGGCCAGCCCCACAAGGGTGTTGTTCTCCGGACCGTTGACCGTGAAGCCCGAGAAACCGCCCGCAACTTCCTTTCCCATTTCATCTGCACAAAAAATACCTGACAATTTTCCATCAGGTATTCGGGAATTTTCCTGTCCATTTTTCTTCAGCGGGAAAAATTTACGGCAGGGTCACATTTTAAATATCCCGGTTTCCTATGATTACAGGATATCGATGGACTTTGAGATCACCAGCGATAAAAGGAATGAACTTTTATCCAGAAGAGAGGTTCAGTTTACCCTCAAATACGAAGGAGCGACTCCCTCCCGCATGCAGATCGTTGGCAAACTCTGCGCCCTGCTCAACATCAAGGAGCACCAGATCACGCTTGACACCCTGCACAGCAGTTTCGGCAAGACTGAAATTACCGGTTCCGCACGCATTTACGACAATGAGGAGAGCAGGAACAAGACCGAGCGCCCGCACCTTGCAGCGCGCGGAATGCCCAAGCCCAAGGAAGAGGGAGCGGCATAACGATGGCGGCCAAGAAAGCAGCAGCAAAGGGCCCCAAGAGGGGCTCATTCTTCAAAGTCGAAGGCGCCAAAATTACCATTGCAAAAAAATACTGCCCCCGCTGCGGACCCGGCTTCATGATGGCGGATCACAAGGACCGGACCACCTGCGGCAAGTGCGGGTACACGGAATTCAGAAAATAAGATCCAATGCCTGTTTTTGGGCAGATACTCGGAATTGAGGGGACAGCGTGGAACCTCAGTGCCGCTCTTTTTGACCGCGATCTTCTTGCCCTTGCGTCCCGGCCCTACCAGCCTGTGCAGGGAGGAATCCACCCTCGCGAAGCTGCCCAGCACCATGCGTCGGTGATGAAGGAACTTCTCGGAGAAGTCCTCAGGGATCCTCAGAGCATCACCGGCATTGCATACTCAAAGGGTCCCGGTCTCGGCCCGTGCCTGAGGACCGTTGCGACTGCAGCAAGATCTCTTGCACTCGCGTTGGGCGTCCCGCTGGTAGGTGTGAATCACTGCGTGGCGCATATCGAGATCGGGTGTTTTGCAACCGGATGCCGGGACCCTGTCGTGCTGTACGCAAGCGGGGCAAATACCCAGGTCATCGGATACCTGAACGGGCGTTACCGGATCTTCGGGGAAACGCTCGATATCGGGATAGGGAATGCCCTCGACAAATTTGCCCGATCGAAAGATTTCCCTCACCCCGGGGGTCCCCATCTGGAGAGGCTGGCACACGAGGGGAGCTATACCGAATTGCCCTATACGGTAAAAGGAATGGACCTTGCATTCTCCGGGCTGGTCTCAGCAGCAAAAGAGAGCAGGTCACCGCTCGCGGACGTTTGCTGCGGCCTGCAGGAGACTGCCTTTGCCATGTGCGTGGAGGTTACCGAACGGGCGTTATCGCTGACAGGGAAGAACGAGGTCCTGCTCGTCGGGGGCGTCGGGGCCAACCGGCGTCTCCAGGAAATGCTCCGGATCATGTGCGAGGACCGTGGAGCACGTTTTTTTGTCCCGGAACAGAAATATCTCGGCGATAACGGGGCGATGATAGCCTACACCGGCAAGCTGATGCTGGAAAGTGGCGCATCGGTCCCGGTCGGAGAGTCCCGCATCAACCCGTCATTCCGGTCCGACGAGGTCGATGTGACTTGGAAATCAGACCCGGGTGTACAACAGGATCTTCAGAGAATCCATGAAAATACCCGGAAACGCGGTGCAGAGGCGGTGATCACGATCACCGGAAATTCTGTGGAGAAACACCGGGTATCGAAACGGTACCGGGTACCTGCTCTCGACAGGCGCCTGATCAGCGAACGGACGCGGGCCGAGGGCCGGCTTATCGCA